>OMLO01004468.1_pt1 | contig 11700 bp, 4 predicted proteins | sample 1674811 | NCBI WGS metagenome assembly OMLO01 (sample SAMN06265003, study PRJEB25207) | coral metagenome | isolation source: Coral host | place: Mexico:La Bocana,Puerto Morelos, Mexico | collected 2008-11-13 | reverse complement strand
AATCTTTTCTCATGTTTCCGCACTGCTCTGCTCGCGGCTTTATTCAAACATTTCGTTTTCTATCCTCACACATTTTAATTAATTTTTGGGAGTGTAATTTAGACTCTGCCCAAGGCATTTTTATAAGCAAAATAATTGCCTGTAACAACATCACCAAGCGTTTTAAAATAAAACTTTCAAATTCTGATAAATCAAGCTGATGTTTTGTAAATTCATGAGTTGATAAGAACGATTCAACAAAATAAAACTGACGGGATGTACTTGTGGTCGAGAATGGAATTTTAAGCTCAAGCAATCTCCAATCACTTTATCTTTATCTACAGCAGTGCATTGTATTAGTGTTACCTATCACGTATACAGCAGTACGATTCGGAAAGGCTGTTCACAGAAGTGTCGATATATGGTATAATTTTGGATTCTTCCCCCACCCAGTGCTTTAATTAGTAAAAACGTCAGTACTCGCTTGGCACTGATACGTGTACACGTTGAAAATTAACAACCACGACGCTTTCACTCAAGCGATGGGCGGAGCGGAAAGTTTGAAGTTTCAACCTCAATTTTAATCTCGCAGCAATAATCAGGAACACGATTGATAGGAATGTTCACATTCAAACCACAAAGTTCAATGTTCTGTTTCAAAACACCACCAGGGGACTGGACCACTTGATTGACAGGAAACAAAGTGCTCAAGGTTTCGTGCTGTTTTTGCATGTTGGCTGTGCGTGGCTAGTAGTTGACAGAATTTTTGTTAGATAAAGTCAATAAAGGTTACACGTTTCCGCACGAAATTGCCCGCAAAACTCACTCATTCCGGCGCAATGCTGTAAGTACTGTTTCATTTTCTTAATCATCAGTATATTTGACAGACTTGTTCTCGTTTAATAATATCGAATGAAAATGTTGCCTGCGTTACCATAAAAGCAAAAAAAAAATGTCACTTAAAAACAAGTTTCCGTTAAGAGTAAAGCACAGTGTGCCAGCTTCCCCAACTTTGTCATTATTCATAGCTGCTCGATGAGACCGTGTAGGGTATATGGATGTGTAAAATCTAGTCATGTCTGATACATAGATGAGAATGCCGACTTCCGTAAGGTCAGTTAAAACAAAGAAAACAGAAAAAACACACACCGGAACTCCAGTAATTGCCAGTTAATTCTGGGTTTTGACGTTTAATTTTCCAGTCCTCTGTTTGGTCTTAGTTCCAGAAGTTACAGCATAATGCCTGCAACCAGTGCATGCCTCACAAACTTGGTCCAGTTTTCTCGGGAAATGCCGAGTCAATCACACGGTAACATTCCCGGTAACACCATATATCTTATTAGACGTTTTGTTGTGTAGTATCGCTGAGTGTTTTTACGAGTTGTGCCGTATTTTGACCCGTAGAGCGAGATACAAACTACGAGCAAAAAATTGCTTTTTTCGTAACTTCAATCCAATCCGTCTCTTGCGCGTTGCAAGAAAGCTTGTCTAACCGGTCCTCTGAAGTACAAATATCGCATGATATTTACACTCGTTTTGGGCATTATTTGTACTCTCAGTTGAAGTGCAGTTCGATAATAAAACTGGATTTTACACTTGGAAAACTGAAAGAGCCTAGAAACGAGAGTTTATTGTATTATTTAGACTTTTGATAAGTTTTAAGTCTAAATCGTTAATCGATTAATTAATCGATCAGTACGGCGCCGGCACGGCAATATCACACGGGTTGAAGTTTCTCTTCCGAAAACTGTGTTAAACATGATTTTGAGTGATAACATGATTCGCAGAGTGAACATTCAATTCGGTAAGTAATAAAAGCGGAAGATGCTGATTTTCTCTTTCTGTGAAAATAAGACGTACCAGAGTGAGAGAAGCATTAAATCACTGGCTACTGGTATTTCCTTCAATACTAGTCTCAATAGAAATTTGAGTGTCGGTAGAAAATAGGGCTTAATGAGCTGTTATGTTTCACGGCAGCTACACTACTAGAGACTGGATAAATGATGATCAGCACTGATCAAGACAGTTCAAAATAGGATCCCGCTTATAAATAAGAACCGTGAGAAAGCAAATCAGAGAACTCCTGAAATACACGACCACCGGAACTCGTAATAATAAGACTTCCGACTATAAGCAGCTTTGCGTTAGTTTAGTAGCTTACTGAAAATTTAGTTTGCTTTGGCTGATGAGGTTACTGTTTCCTAAGGGGTTTTAAAGATAATTATGGAAACATGGAAATACCGTATTCCCCAATCTAAGACCTGTCCGAATTAACTGCCTCGTTGAAATGGAAAGAATTGAGAGTAGAGAATTGAGAACAGAGAGTAGAGAGTAGAGAGCAGATGAATAAATATAGTACCTTTGTGGCTGTTGTCATTTCTTACGCGACCTTACAGGGATCAGGGAAAACTGCTAGCTAAATGTCAACACTATAAACCTAAACTCGTACCTAGGCCTTTTCGCACTCTGCAATTTTGACCGAGGCCAGAAAAAAAATAAAAGGACTTTGAGAAAGTCTAGTGCCTCTGCTTATTTGAAAGAATTTTCCAAAAAAATTAGAACGGAGTTTTCTTTTCTGGAATATCTTTTTTGTTTTAGAGATATTGATGTTTTTGTATTATGCAAATTAGGAAAGTGATTTTAAAAATGGTATCAATACTGAATAAAGAATATCTCTGGAAATATAAAAGCAGTGTTCTGCAAACTTGGCACCCGAAATGTTCATCACAAAAGAAACCAAATATTAAATACCCGTAGTTTCATTGTCTCTTGGCTCCAGTCTCTTTATGTCAAAAATCAAATGTATCCTCATTTTCAACCCTTAAAAGGTTAAGTAGGACAGAGAGACCTGTTTGGAACAGGCATGGATAGCCATATTGTCCGGCTTAACTCTTATCATTAGATTGGCTGGAGTAGTTGTTGTTCCAATTAAGACAGGACAAGCGACAGAACTGTTGTCATAGCAACAACACAACAGGTGTCATTTTAAAAAGGTTCGAGTTTATTTTTTTAGTGTTACGCAGGACTGCCGTTTTCCATGTGCGGTCGTGTAAGAAATGACAACAATAGACAAAGGTGAACTATTCATTTATTCCTTTCTTTACTCTCTTTGTACTCCCCTTTCAGGTTTTGAAAAATATTCCGTGTCTCAAACATATTCAAAAGGGGACTGGGGACGAGCCAGGGGCTCCTGGGACGGGCTAATCCTTACACGAAGCCTTCGGTCCACCGCTTTGCGTTTGAAATTTGGAAAGAAAATAAAAGACACCGTGGAAAGAACTACATTGCTGGGCATTTTAATTGTTCTTAAGGGTTGCCTATATTAACTTGATTTTTATATATAGTAAAAGTTCCCTGTCTCGCAGCCTGTGGTCCGTTAGCTCAGTCGGCAGAGCGCGGTGCTGATACACCAGGGCTTACTGTCCTATGGCTACGCCGAGGTCGAGAGTTCGAGCCTCTCACGGACCAAATGGACTTTTTTCTATAATTTCTTTTTTTCCTTTCGACTGAAGAAATACCATTTATTTTTTTGTTTTTTCAACCTTAAGTGGCATATTTACGGAGACTATAGATTGCTTTCCGATTGTTTTTCCCCAAGTAAACAGAACAGGTAGCTGAGGTAACTGGTATAAAACTATTAAAAGACTACAAAATGCGGTTAACAGTGAACAAAGTTCACCTCATTGCTTATTTTGTTGCTAAGAGTCACCTTTCTGAGTGCCTGGATCAGAATTTCGAAGGGTCCAGTACCCGTAAAGAAATGTGTTTCTTTCGCCCTGATGAAAACCGGTCGAATGATACTCCACGATATAATCTGTCTTATTCATGAGCTTTTTATTGACTTCTGTCGATCGGAGTAGAAATCACGTGAATTTTTCCATGTCTTGAGAGAAACGTTTTTAGACTTTTTATTTCATTTGCCGTAAAATAATCTCATGGAACTTTTGATAACGAATTTTATTCGCATGTACTACTGTTTTACGCCACTTCGTAATTAATATTCGCAATGTATAACAGTGCTGAGAGTGGTTGTGGAGTTAGGTCGGTAGGTAGTTTGGTCATATTTTAAAATACCTAAACGGTACATCCACATAGTACAGGAATGCCTCTTTTTATCTCATTTTTCCAGACACTCACGACCTTCCCTGGTCTCCTCGCAGCAGCCCATGGGGACGGGAGGAGCGCCTGCGATGGAGACCAGACTTTCTTAATTTATTGCGAAATATTTGATTAAAATTTACGTTCAAAAGTTCCTTTGTAATACACTGTTTTGACATAACCTCTTCCTTTGGAGGTAGTGACAGGGGGTTCGACTACAGGCGGTAGACCGGTAGAAATCAAAACAACGTTGACACACTGTATAATACAATCGGAAATGTACAGAGGTCCAAAGAGGCGGAGCAACTAAGACCACGGGGAGAACTCTGTCCTCCATTTCATTCCTATGTTGAAAACTTTTCTGTGATTGCTCAAACTTTTGGTCATAAATCAAGATAGTAGATAGATATCAAGAAGTACTAATATCTAAAGTTGTTTGATTTTGTTCATTCTTATCACATGTTTGCTACAAAGTGATTTGGCTTTCTGGAATCCAAAATAACCAATAATTTCTTTATTTTTGTGTTTTATAAGCAATTTGTTTTTTGTATTTTTTTCCCTACTAGTGAACATATATATATATGTTATTTACCGGCTGGGAGGTCCACATAGTGAAAAACTGTGACCGAGGTCTTGAAAATGCTGGCCGCGGGCAGCATTTTCAAGTCTGAGGTCACAGTTTTTCACTCTACGGACTGACCCTAAGCCGGTAAATAACTTATTTATTTTTTTCCAAGCTCTCAAACGAAAAAAAACTCACGGAAAAAAACTCACGCAAGCGTTTACTGTGAGCGTGGTCAGAGATAGGAAAATCCGGACTGCGCTAAGAACCAATCAGATTGCAGGATTCGTTACCATGCCTGCTTGGAAAAATATAATTGTTATTATTTTCCGCAAAAGCACAATCAAGGTGGATCAGCAATTAAAACCTTTTGCAGAGTACTTGGGCTACAAACAACTACAGTTCAACCCCTATTACACAACGACCTCTTAAAAGGGTTGTCTGCTTAAATAGCAGTTAAAAACAAAATAGAAAAACCCTCAGCAGGACTTTGATTACTAGCCGCCAAATAGGGGTGGAAGTTTTGTGACACTTGATAGCAGTTAGACTGTATTAATCAAGAAAAAGCTATTAAACAACCAGTAATGCATAACTTCACTTAAGAGTTTATTTATTTATTAAGCCAGAACTCTCTCTTTATTTCACTTTAAGAGTCATAGTTCCTGGAAACAAAAGAAAAAAAAGAAGAGAATCATTACTAGAGATGTTATTGTTGTTATTAAATTCTTGTGTGCTTTTTGTCTAAGTCAAAGAAATTCAATCAACATTCAAACTTAGATCAAACTTAACTTCTATCCTATCATCATAGGAATGCAATATTGAAATAAAGCATGAACTCATATCAAAGTAAAATACATAAAACACATTAATTATACATGTAGCATGCTATTTACTATGTGGAATGATTATATAAATCTCCAAATAAGCACATGACTTGCCTTTTGTAGTGGTTAGTGCTTTATGAACAGACCTGGACTTGTTAAACATGTACTTGAAGATTATTTTGTACTTTGATAATGTCTGTGCTACCACAGCCTAGCTTACTTGGTGTGAGTTTAAACCTGTAAATGGCCAACACCCATGCATTTTGTTCACTTCTTTGCCTGGTTCCTCGAGGTTGAATTGCAACAGTTTTTCTCTCACATTTGGCATTAAAAGTTTCATATGTAAACTTTTGCTGATCAGTGCCTACAAGTAACAGATAGAGGCAAACTTACTTGTTTATAATAAGATCCCTTAAACATATCCTTGTCAGTGCATCATCAGCCTCACCCTACAAAAAATAAACAAAAATAGTTTACTGAAAATAAAACAACATGGGTAGCTTCTAAGTCATTACAGATAGCCCTGGTTTAACAAGCACTGGAAAATATATTTTTGCACAGTATTCTGGACTGGACACATTAACTGTTTTTCACACTGGCCTACAGTTCACAACACATAAATTGAAAATCTTAAAATTGTAAGGATAGGAGCACGCATTGAAAATTGATATTGAGAATATAGCCAAGAATGGGCTCCTACTTGGTGTAGAAGACACAGTTGATGTAAAACATTAGGAAACATAAGGACAAAAGAACGAGGAAAACAATAAAAACAATAGGTTTATGAGGCGCCATTCTATTGTGTTATAACCTTGTCTTCTACACAAAGAAGGAGCCCAAGAATGCATGTAGCACCAAGTTACCTATAATCATTGCAAGTCCAACAAGCACAAGTGGAAATATTGTTTTATTAGAAATGCCCTCAAAATAAAGAAAACTAAAATAAAATACAATAAAAATGCTCCAAAAACTCATGCATATGCTTACCATATTTGTAGAGCATGGTATAATGGTGAATAACCCATCCCACTGAAAATTCCTGAATTGCATTATCCAAGATTGGATTGAGTTTTCAATACCGGTAACTTGCATTAATCTCAACTTTGACACTGTTAGTCTTGTCTTACACTTATTACACTTGACTTTCACTCATTTGTTAAATCTAATATCAACCTAAATCAAAAAAAGAACTCAATGGTATACTTCTCCTTTTTGTACCAAAATAAAAGCCCATTTTTAAAGTTGACAAAATGCAACCATATAGTGAAAAATATTGACCATATCCCTCAATGATAGTTTGATTACGATTTGATGTTACTTGGTACAATTAAAACACTATGGAGAGGTGGGTGAGATAAAGCATCTTCTATTGAACATCTTACTGATGAAATATTAGCTATTATCAAAATGTATTACCATCTGCCTGAGGCTTCCACACAAAGCATATGTCTTGAAATTGCCAGTGAATCGACCAGTATCGTCAATCTACAAGAAAAGGATTTAAACAGTTTAATACCAAGACCAGGCTGCATTCTGCACTCACAACAGCCTGTTTCACACTTTAGAACCAACAATGGGGAACATTGGAGTTAACCACATAATACAGTGCTGGAAATAACTGTAGGACATCATTTTGAACACTGTCCAATTAATTTAACAGTATAGCGGCTGCCAGACATCACATCCGCACACTCACGACTCACAAAACAAGCTCTCCTAGGATAAATATCTCAAGCCTGTGATATAGAGAGAGTCAGCAGGTATGAAAGTCCTGCGTGTAATTTTGAGTATAACTGGTTAAAAAGCCTCTCCCAAGTTTGTTCCAACTTAAGATGCAAGATACATTGTCAAGTGTAGCTCCACATTTCATCATATTAAAGATGAAAATGCTATATTATTTCATGTATCACAAACGGCATTGCTGTACTTACCTCCCCAATGTTCAACTGAACTGAAGCATGATCTTTGGCTGCTATGACACGGTTAGTGACAGAGCTGTAAAAAGAATGTGAATTTAGGCTTATAGTCGGTTTATAAGCACACGTGTTTTGATACCCTTATATAGATTCTAAACATAAAAAGACGTTCTACTAAAAAGGTATTTTAAAAAAAGATTCCATACAAATAAAATCCTTGAGGGTTCTCCTGAGCTATAGAAAATTACAACAAAAACTACAAAAATATGAATATTTATTTATTTTATAATTTCCTCACCATTTTCTTGGAGTGTACATATCGACGAGGTCTCCTGCTTCGTTCTGCATTTTATTTTATGATCTAAAGTAGCCAGACAAATAAGTGCACATATCAGTTAAAGGTCTGTCAACTTCAACACGGATCAGAACGAAAGAAATTCTGTTTTTACCTTGTCAAGAGAACTTAACAACTCCTGTGAAACAAAGATGGCGGAAAAGAGGACGAAGCATGTGCGGTCCCAGCATTCATAGTGCGCGCTACTTGTCTCTAGGCCATCACGGATTTTGATAACCGTCACGCTTTCTTCAAGGGATTTAGCCCGGGGGGAGGGGGTACTCCCTCCAAAATTGGATAGGAGTGTGTGGCCCGTTTCCCAAAACCCTTACCCTATTTATGACCAAAATCTGCGATTTTCCGTACCCTGTTTTATAACCTGACTAAAACTTTGATACCTTATCTATGACCCGACTCTTACCCTGTTTGAGACCTACCTTGTAATTATTTCGCCAGTTCAGACCAATGTTAAAGACAATATCTATCTGCGTTTATTAGGTAGGTTATAAGACTGCATGTACAAAGTTTCGAGCTCAGAATTTCACAACGCGGGTTAAATAATAAATGTGCCGTACACAGTTGCCGTAAACATAAATTTGTGAAGGGCTTTTGTTGCCGGGTTTTGTGGCTGGTTCTATCTAGCTTGCGTAGCAGGCGTTAAACGGGGTAGAGGAAGCCGGCAAAGCACGGATGGAAGAAGGAGGGCATGATGAAGAAGTAGCTTTTTCTATATAAAAAAAAGCCAGTTGAAGACTAGAGTGCAAAAATTGATATCCTATTTATGATCAAAATGGTGGCAAAATGGCTATCCTATTTATGACCAAAACGGCTGAAAAACCATACCCTTTGGGACTGCACATGCCTATATATCCCATACAAGGAGTATCTCCCGGGGGATTTAGCTACGAGAAGTACGAGAATTAGCACATTTTTCTATGTGTACGAGTGTATTAATCGTCTCTTGCCGGATATCGAACATTGTGAAGGCGAAGAAATCCCCGGGGGACTCCAACATAAAAGGACGGGGATGTTCGTGGAAAATTTGGAAAAGAACACCTAACCTAAGAGGTACTAAGTACCCGCCCCCGCTGTAAATCCCAGAAGTAGAAGTTACTCCATTCGTCCGGGCTGTGGGTGTCAGTTCTCTCACCAGATGAAGACAGTTATTTGAGGAAGCGTTTCTTGAAAAATAAAGAAGAAACGGATGATACCTTTCCGCGTTTTATGTGTATAAGTGAACCAAAAAGAACGTTTCCGACAAGGTCGCAAGAAAATCAGATCAGTCTTCACCTGAGCTTTTCTTTTCATGAAAGTCAACACTGAGAAGAGGCAGACGAAGAACTTTGAAATCACGGTAAATTAAGGTGTCATCAATTTTCTGTACGAATAAGGAACAATAAAATACCTATCATGCCGAACCAAGACGAAAGAATCTGATGTAAACTGAAACTAAAAATAACTAACTAGAGGAAACTTGTATGTGGGGAAGTGGGGATAAAACTTGAACGCTTTCAGTTCAAAAGGATTAACCTGTCTGATGTCAAAGGGATATAGCGTTTATTTGGTTTGTGGTGAGTCCATAATGGCTGAATGCTTGGGTTTTGAATTATTTATTACAGTTGATCGGATTGAATATTTTTAAAAGTTCTTTCTGACGGCGTTTAGCGCAAATCCTTACGGTTAAAAAATTCTCAAGGATTCACGGTTATGTACTTTAGCAAGCCCTTAGTTTTTGTGAATCAGTATATCCTGGAAGAATTTCTGATTACTGTACGTGATTGTTCATGGCAACCATGGTGAATGATTGAAATAACTGACATTTTTGGCTTCTTAAAAGAGGAAACCAGCTGTGTTGGTTACTATTTGGGCATCCAGGTGAGGTCATCAAAGTGAGCTTTAATTGGTCAATTGAGGTTTAAAATAAATTTCTTATTGGTAGGACATATTGCAATACACCCTGAGGGCTACCGTGCTCAAGTTTCGTAACTGATAACTGGCTACTGACGCAACACAACACATTAATAATTACGTTGGCAACAAACTCTCGCTCGAGTAAAGCAAGATTCATTCGTAAACTACTGAAATTCGTGTTCCTGGAGATTTCCTCGCCCGGTCGAGGAATTCGCACCACATCTTCATTGAACAGACTGAACGTAGATATTAGAACACGTATTCCCGGCGTATTATAGCCAGATCTAGCCAGCATGGTGAATGCAGATGACGTGGGCTTGTTTCACGGACAAATGCTCTGGAAGAAAATGAAGAAAAACACATGGAAAGAATACTGGGTGGAGTTGCGAGAAAACAGTCTTGTATTTATTAGCGAGAACGAGCGGAAAATTGTTGGAGTCATTACATTGACAGAGAGGGCGACGTGTCAGGTTTTGGGGAGAAAAACAACATCATCGCAACTTATTAGTGCAAATGATCGACAGTCGATATCTGATTGCAAACAACGCAGTCTTGATGGAACTTGTAAATTTAAGCTTCGAGCTAAAAAAGGTGTACATCTTTTGAGAACAGACTGTAAATCAAGTTGTGAAAAATGGATCGAGGCTATTTCGCGCGTGGTACAAAACATGTGGGATAATTCCGCAAATAGCGTGCCTTCGATGACGACGCGGCTCAGAAAGCATAGCTTCAAGAACGGAAAATCCAGATACGGTAAAGACACTATAACGAATAATTTTTCGTATTCTAGTTTGTCTGAAGAAGATGACGATGTAAGTGCGCCAGAAGGACTAGAAGGAAACCATGGAAAGGCAACTGAATCTCAACATGCAATATTAAGAGGATTCGTGTCTGCCAAAGGCAAGCTTGGAAAGTGGATTATTAACTTTCCAAGCCATGTCTCTCTTAAAGGCAAATCCACAAACTATGGCGTGTTGGTTGAAGACACAACAGACTAATGAACTTTACCGCAAAATGTTATCAAAAATGATAATAAACTCATAAAGAATGCAAAGTAAAATTACAGTTGTTTTACATGTTACCTTAATTACTATTTCCGGGCCAATATCGTAAGTATTTTTGTGCAGTCACTCATGTTTCATGCTAATTATCTGTTTTCCTGCTAGCTCAAGTAACTTTCAGAAAAAGAGGGTTTTAAATTCTTCTTTCCCGTAGAACACAATTTTTATAAATACAATCCCGGCATGTTTGGCGCTGTGAAATAATTTTAGCATAATGTTATTGTGTTGTCAAGAGGTAGGCAGTTTTATGGCGATTACCTATATTCGATTGGTCATCTCCCATTCAACATTTCTGCTTGGAGACAAAACAACAGTTGTTCAAACGCTGGACAATACTATCCAGCGTATAAATGGCCCAGGTTTTATAAGAAGATCACATCAGTAATGTAAATATCTATCAGAAAACTAAAAATAAGAAAGAAGTAAAAAAGAACTGAAGAGTAAAAAAAATAAAATAAAAATTGAATGAAAATATAAGAAAAAACAAAACAAAATCAAAATCAAATAACAGTAAAATAGATTCAAAATACAACTAAAACGAAAGCAAAATTGACGCAAAATAAAACTTAAATTATGTAAAAAAAGTAAACTAAAATAATTAAAGGCTCCATGTGACAGCTCATGGATGAGAGGGCCAATTCCAAGTTGACTTTTGCCTATGTGGCAAAACTAAATTCATTCTTATGGAAATCAAGTCATTTTCATGTGAAACGTTATGTACAAGCACTCGATTTGAAAGAGTCGGAAGTGAAAGTCTGCATATGAGCCAAGTGGCCCATCAGGCCGGCGCTTATTCCGGTTTCTGTGGCATGAAGCGACTAGGAGTATTTCTACTACCCCCTGGATAGGATGTTAGTCTATCGCAGGATTATCCCCAATATTAGGGAGTTTAAGAAAACCACGACGGCAACGGGAACGGGAACAAAAAGTTTTAGTGAGAAGAACAATATATGGCTGTGCACGTGCTTTATAATTCTCGATACATTTCTTCTCCGTACTCTGCAAAATGACTAAA
>OMLO01004467.1_pt1 | contig 11701 bp, 9 predicted proteins | sample 1674811 | NCBI WGS metagenome assembly OMLO01 (sample SAMN06265003, study PRJEB25207) | coral metagenome | isolation source: Coral host | place: Mexico:La Bocana,Puerto Morelos, Mexico | collected 2008-11-13 | reverse complement strand
AACCTTACAACCTTACAACCTTACAACCTTACAACCTTACAACCTTACAACCTTACAACCTTACAACCTTACAACCTTACAACCTTACTAGCATGAACGGACAATAACCATGAAAATTTTAGACACAAAATGAAAAAGCAAACAGAATGAATGGTTACATAGTTAGGTGATAGTTCAGGGTGCTTCCCGTCAATTCCATCATCAACAACTGCCACAAGAATTCCTCTCCCTGTGTACTTCTCCCACACAGAAGTGATGTTATACGCTGGATTGTTAGGTCTCTCCTAACAAGAAAAAGTGAGGGTATGTTTAACTTATTGAATTGGAAATTACTCCTTTCAAATATCAATAAACAGAAAAAGACATACAACAATACATACTGCTTGCTTAGATATGGAGTCTACATAGATAAAAAGGATTTTACAAAGACCTAGCTATAGCAATAGACCTTTTCCGAGTTGCCTTTTGCTTCTGTTTTAAAACGAGTCCCAGTGCAAAACCATTCAAATGAAAATGAGCTTGAGTACATGAAAATGAACATGCGAGTGAAACTAATTTTCATATATTAAATGGTTTTGCACTTGCACAGAGGCAAAAGGCAACTCTGAAATGGCCTATTTGTGAACTTGAAGTGTGACTGATTTATGTTATAACATTGCAAAATAAAAAAGTAAAAAAATAAAATAAAAAAAATTAAAAGGTTAAAAAATCATTAAAAAATGTGAAATGACTGAATATATGAATTATAATAAATACATGTACTGTAACTATATAATAATTATGATTTCTAACATAAAAGAAATTAATCTGTTAGGATAACCTGTTAGAGAATGTCGGGAGTTAGAACTTTTGAGATCTTTGCAAGCAAGTTTTCAGTATTGTATAATCATGTAATTCAATTTACTTTAAGATAACATGAAGCATATTGAGTCATCTGGGGTTCAGGTTATCAGTAGTCAACTCTAATAATCTGCAATGCAAAAATAGGTCTTAATTTCTATATCCACATTTTTTGCCACTGATTTTACACTACTGGTCAAGTATTTTGCCCAATTCAGTTATTGGGAAGGAGTTAAGCGTTCCTGTTAACAATCATGCCTCAATTTGCATATACTGCTGTGCAATATACAAGAAGGCAACTGTTTATGCATATGCTCCTACTGCACATGCAGAATAATAATTGTGGTTGGGCTTTGTTGACATGCCAGGCCTCCACTGATCACCTCATATTTCACTGCTTTTTAGTGCTTTATTAACACTTTTATGGAAACAGTGATGAAGTTCAAGTGACAAAAGATTAACTTGAAGTGTGACTGATTTATGTTATAATATTGCAAAATAAAAAAGTAAAAAAATTAAAAAAAAAAAATTAAAAGGTTAAAAAATCATTAATTAAAAAAATATGCAAGGAACAATAACAAAGAAATGAATGCAAAGAAAATACAGAAACACACAGACCAATTGGCATAAACAGACAAACAAACAGACAGACAGACAGGTATGTCTACAGAATGACAGACTGACAGAAAAAAGACAAACACAACGAAACAGGTAGACAGACAGAAAGACAGACAGAGAGCAGCATTTGTCCTTTTCAATCCTGCTAAAGATTGGCAGAAAATTCACCTCACTGCTTTGCTGTTGTCAAGCTGAAAATATTCACCTTGATTTAGAAAAATATTCTAATATGGGGAAAATCGTAATTATTAATTGTGATAATGCTAATGACAAAACTAATAATAATAATAATGATAATAGTAATAATAATAATAATGATAATAATAGTAATAATGATAATTAAATAACAAATAATTTTCTGTATTAAAATGTGAAACCACCTATAAATGAACTATTATTATTATTTTTCTTTTCCATTTTTCTATTGTTTATTTTTCTTTAATAACTTTCTCAATTTACAGCAATCACAAGTATGTTTACTGAGTTATGATATGAACCACAAAGCATTTACTTTAAGGAAGTCCTTCAAATTAAAGTGTTAAGTATAACTCATTTCAGAGGTGGTTTCACAGTGATATTAGTAGCTTAAAAAAACAGTCACATAAAAAAACTTTACCTAACAGTGTACTGTACTCTATTTAACAATTAGACAGAAAGCTCGAGGTTTCTATCGGCTGATAGTTGGTGAGGGGCGAGGCCCCAAACCAACTATCAAAGGCGATAGAAACCGAGGGCGAGCCGTCTAATTGTTTTAGCACACCTCAGTGATGATCGATCTATCAAGCAAAAAAATATCTTTTATTTCATAAAGTTTGATACATTTGTGCAATAATGCATGCTAAATCGCGCACGCTCTGACAAACTGCCGTCTATCAATCGATAGACAGCACCTGTGTAGCCAATCAGATTGCGTGTTAACGTGATAGTCGGTCACTGAGGTATGTTAAAAGAAGTTAGACCAAGTAAGTTTATACAATGGGCAACTCACAATGTACCACTGTTTGTCAAATAAGGGATCCATCATTCTTGTAGAAAAAATTTGGTATTTTTTCTCTTTCTGCTGCATAAACCATTCAACCTGAAATAAAAGATACACATGTGCTGTATAATTATTTCTGAAAATCATATATTAACATAATTATACAAAATGACTGAATATATGAATTATAATAAATACATGTACTGTATACAATAATTATGATTTCTAACATAAAAGTAATTAATCTGTTAGGATAACCTGTTAGAGAATGTTGGGAGTTAGAACTTTTGAGATCTTTGCAAGCAAGTTTTCAGTATTGTACATGTATAATCATGTAATTCAATTTACTTTAAGATAACATGAAGCATATTGAGTCATCTGGGGTTCAGGTTATCAGTAGTCAACTCTAATAATCTGCAATGCAAAAATAGGTCTTAATTTCTATATCCACATTTTTTGCCACTGATTTTACACTACTGGTCAAGTATTTTGCCCAATTCAGTTATTGGGAAGGAGTTAAGCGTTCCTGTTAACAATCATGCCTCAATTTGCATATACTGCTGTGCAATATACAAGAAGGCAACTGTTTATGCATATGCTCCTACTGCACATGCAGAATAATAATTGTGGTTGGGCTTTGTTGACATGCCAGGCCTCCACTGATCACCTCATATTTCACTGCTTTTTAGTGCTTTATTAACACTTTTATGGAAACAGTGATGAAGTTCAAGTGACAAAAGATTAACTTCCTTGCCTGTTATTACACTAGCAATACCTACATGTACAGCTGACCACATGCTTGCACAAAATTAATGCACAATAATAATTTAAATTAAATAATCTACCTGACTGCAGTAATTTCAAGTTAATGTAGTTCACTGATATAGGTACATTGTATGGAAGAGTCACTATGTTTCAACTGATTTTCATACACTTTACGTCTAAGTCTGGCACATGATATTTATCCTTGTAAGGTGATCTTAACACAGCATCTAAGGGCATCTGACAGGACGCAGTGATGCGAAACCGTGTAATTCGCTACAATCTGCATCCGCCGCGAAATTGCAAAATTTTCTGCGTAAAACAGAAAAGAATGCCTAATATTAGTGAAAAAGCAGCTGCTAACCATGTTCACAGGCATAACAGCCAAAGGTAATAACTATTTTGAAACGTCATTTTAAAATCTAAAACATCAATGAAAACATGCCATTCCATTCACAAAATAAATTTACAAGCAGTTTTTCCCCCTAAGCATTCCACGCATCTTCTGGCAGGGGCCTGGGCACTAGGTTTGTCCCTACGATGTTGTGATACTTCGCTACATTGAATATTTGAGAGGTAGACTAGAATGCTTTGTCTTAGCTTTGCAGTCATAAATATGGATAAATTGTGGTCAAAAAGACAAAGAAGAAGAGGGATCCTTACTTGGCAATTAATACAACAGCCAAAGAGAGAGCCAACTAATTCCCAGGAGGTTTTGCATGTTGACATGACAGTGATGGCCTCTGATTCTGTTCAAGCTGTTACCTAACACACTAACACAAATTGCCACGTAATCTGGCAAATTTTCCCCATAATTACCGTACAAGTTTTGAGTTTTTTCCACATCCTGTCAGAAGCCCAGGCATAGGTCGCCCTGTTGTAATTTATCTTTATTTTGAATTGGTCAGTTCACTTTTTTATATGCACAACAATGGCCTTCACTGACCAATAAAATATCTAAAGATTTAATGCTTATCTCTGGAACAAGTAGACTTTTTGCCCAGTCAAATGAAAGCATTCACAGCTCAAAAAGTTTGTTCACAATTGTTCTGAACTTGTGAAAATGTTCATTTCAAAAGAAAAAAAACTTCCTATCACACAATATAACCTTTTAACTATACACATTTGGACTCAAACCCACTTATGAAACTAGGCTATGGCCTCAAAAGAGATGTTGTTCAAAGCACTAGCTTTCATCTGCTTTCATTTTTCAATACTCTTCTTTACAATAATATTTAATAATAACTAATACCCACCACCAAAAACAACAAAAGTGAAAATGCAATCTTAAGACTAACACAACACATACAGTATGCACATTTCAAATACCTTGATGAATAAAATGCAGGAAAAAAAAACACTGTATCTATCATGTCACTGTTCAGGAATGAACTCAAAATGAATTCGGTCACACTTAAGTCTCTGACATATTTCTACATTGTATTGGCAACTGCTTTGTCGCAGGTGACTACATCACCCGAAAACACTAATACTTTATGAATGGACACAGTGACTGTATATTTGTAAGAATTTCTTTGATCTTTATTTCTTCTGTTACGTACAAAAGCCATGATGGATTTCATATATCCTCACTAACTTACGGAAAAACATCTCCAGAATAATCAAGCATAAACAAAAACATAGAATTCTAACCTTTACATCCAAATCCAACTTTTTGTCGATTTCGTATGACTTAGATTTCTTTTCTGACCTACGATTTAACTCGGGCCGTTTAAAAATGTGATAGTCCTCAAAGAGCTGAAAATCAAACCATCTTAATCAGTAGGTGTCGATAAACTCAATCTAGTGTTAAGAATAAATGTACATTATTTTCTCTGAGTAAAGTTTTAACTTGCCGAAGTGTTTTATAAAGTAATTTGGTTATATCAACTAAGTTGAAAATGTAAATTGGCCACCTTAACGTGTTATAAAGCTGACGTTTCGAGCGTTAGCCCTTCGTCAGAGCGTCGCTCTGACGAAGGGCTAACGCTCGAAACGTCAGCTTTATAACACGTTACGGTGGCCAATTTACATTTTCAACTTAGTTGATATAACCAAATTACCTTGTTACCCCCACCGACGCAACACCACAGTTTCTTTAGAAACTTTCACCCTTTAATACCATTTCACTGTTTGATGAGTGTTTAAAACATGTCGTTAGTATATGTAGGTATGGCAGATGACATTTAGTCTGCAGGTACATGTAACTGACAGCTCATTCTTCTCAATTACCGTTAATCAGCCACGGCATCAGCTACAACATCTTCACTTCCAAATAGTATTTTGTTACAAAAATAGACAATGAAGTAGTGTACAGCAAAGTACTTCAAATTTTTTTTTGGTATAATTAACTGTGAAGAGACCAAACCGTAACCAACATACATGCATTTCTGTGCCCTTTGCAGTCAAATTCTTTAAAAACGTCAAACTAATTTGTTTTGTTTTGTTACTCTGTAGCCTCCTGCCAGTATGGGTTATCCGATGATGGCACCCCCGCCACAGATTATAACGGCTCCATATTCAGCCCCACCTCCACCTACTCCAGCACCTCCACCACAGCCCACTGCTAATGATGCCATGGTCCCTGTACTGATGGCAGAAACAAGGCAACAACAGGGCGAGATACGCATGTCCATTGGCAAGCTGTCAGACAAGATTGACGAGCTTTCAAACAAGGTAAGACGTACATTGTAAGACTTCAAGCGAGCTTGTTTCCCTGAGATCAATTCTCTTTCCATGAACTGACACAAACATGCACATTTTGAACTTTAATTGTAAGAGAATTCTGTCCTTTGATATATTTTGTACATGGCTCGAGAGATCTTTCAAAATGTAGCTGCGCGCCACTCAAGAAAATCTTCAACATTTTTAATTCCAACAAAAATAGGGTCATATAAGTTGTGATTGATGTACGGCAAAATTATTCACATAGAATTAGAAAAGGTGGAAGAAGCACCTGCAGCGCAAATATTTTATATAGTCCTCCCTGGTGTTGTCATTATTTTAAGTCATTATCATTTTATTTTGATATCTATACAGGTTGATCGTCATCACCAGAGTTCAGGTCAACTATCTGGCCAATTGACTCCTGTTGGTCAGATGGCTGGTATTGGTGCATTTGGCAATCCACAAGCTGCATTGGAAGCTTCTGTTCTAGTTCACAATGTCACCAGAATAGCGCAGGTACCCTGTATGCATGAAGATGCCTAGTAACAGTTAGAGGATGAACACCTGCAAAGCCCCAAGCCAACTATTCAAGTCAAAAACTAAGAGCTAGCCGTCTGGCTGTTTTAGCATAATCAACTGGCAGCTCTATCAAACAAACATGTGATCATTAGCTGGCATATTTTCTTTGTTGGCAAAAGTTTAAATTTACTGTTCTATTTAAAAATTAGATTGTGAGGTCTAGATTTCTATCGCGCCATAGTCGACGAGAGCGCAGCTGAAGTCCACTACGTGTGTTATAGTCATATTAATAGCATAGAAATCGAGAGCTAATAGTGTAAACATTTTATTTTATTTTCTTTCCCCTGAAATCTTCTTCATGGACGCCTCGAAAAATCAAAGAAACACCAACGGTTGCCATTTTGTTAACAACTGTCCGTTACTAGGCTACTGACTATTTACAACAGAGTTTTAGTGAGTAGCGTGGCCAGTAAGAAAAAGCATTCGTGATAGAATGCTTGCCGATGTTCGCTTATGTAAGGGTTTTGGGCTTTGCAATTTAATCCCTAAACTAGGCGACCTACAAGGTGTCTTTAGAAGGGGCTACAAGGGATTGTAGGGTAATCGTATTTTATTAATACTGAACAAACCTTTTTTGGTCTTCTTGAAGTGAATAGTTGATCAAGTCATTATCGGGTGTTAGGGTAGGCCTATGCAATTTAGCTGCATGTGCATTTTGAAATATCTCGTAGTTATTTCTGATGTATATCTGGTTTCAGGAAAACGAGAAATTGAAAGCTGAAGGTGCAGAAAAGTCCAAAAAAATCGAGTTGCTTAATGAAAAGATATCAGAATTGCTGTCAAAGAATCAGAGGTATGTCTATATTTACCAGTTATTAAGTGATTGGTAGATTAAAATTCAGCCATGCATTCTAGTCTCCAGGCAGGCTTTTTACCAGAATTTTGCAACATGTGCGTCCAAAATGTGCCATAGGTCCTGCTCGAGTTACATGTAGCAGTTAATAAGTCAACATATGAAAAAAAAAAACGTTTTCTATAGAAAGTTGCCGTACATCACGCCTGGACACCCATCGTGCTAAAAGCCTGTGTCCAGGGTCATTGGATAGCCGTGTTGTGACGGTACACAGTATAACGTCTGACTGATGGATGAAATGTGAATTTCAGATTTGTTGAACAGAGTAACACAATGTTAGAACAGAGGAGTGACTCACTGCAAGTGAACACCGCACAGTCGCAAGCACGCGTGTTGTCCCTTGAGCAAGAAAAGGTGTTGTATACAATATGTTTCTTATTTGATCTTTCTCTAAATGAACATTTCATTCCCCAAGTTCAACTTGTTTAGGCTATTGTCTGTTATGCATCTTGAGATTATTTTTCCCTACAAAACAGTTTCAAAAATCGCTGTTGACAACATTTCACTGGCGTACACACGGCCCCTCACATCAAGGTTCTCATTTAAAGCAGAATGCAAAAAAAATGTTATATTTGACTTAGTGCAGTGTAGCCGCCTGCGTCCCGTAAGAGGTTACATAACGTTTTATGCCGTAATACTTCGGTTCTTAGGCGTGAACACTCGAAGAACTAAAGGAAACGTTAGTAGGCGTAGAAACATTACGATGGTATTGTTCTATCTCGCCCTACCTTCTTATGAGTGGCAGTGGTGGGGAGTAACTCGTGTTGGACATAGCTGTAGCATGCTGATCCGTCCGGGGGGTGCGTAGTGCGTAGCAATACTCTTAGCCCTAACCTACAAAAGCTGAAGTTAAGAACTACAGACTCACTTTATATGAGCAAGCTAAGCCCAAAAGAATTCAATAAATAGTTAAGTTGTTTTGTTGTCTTTGTTCTGTCTCACAGATATCCATGAGTGGAGAGCTGACAACAGCCAAGACACACTTGGCAGCACTTCAGAATGAGGTCACATCTCTTCGCCAAAGAGAGGCAGAACTCAGCAGCCAACTCAGTAAAGTGACATCAGAAGCTGACAAATACAGAAACGAGCTCACACGTGTTAAAGATTCACATACAGGTCTGACTGCTCACGATTAATCCATACCCTTTGTGGCCCGCAAACGTTGAACGTTTGTGAATCTGCGGTGTTTTCACAATTCAGATAAAAGCCACTATAATTATATATTGGACCTTGATGTACTTTGAAAGAAATTTTTGAAATGGTCAAGAAACCTGGCAAAGTTCTTCAGGGGTGACCCTGCACACACCCCTGGAAAATTACAAAGGTGTGGTTATGCGTGCTCATACAACTAACCTATGAAAGCATTGCGATTATGTAATGCATGCATAGTATATGAGCACAGGACAAAAGGCATGGCCTAGTCAAGGACCTTCCAAGATAAATCTTATCCTGTTTGTTGGCGCCTTTGATGTTTACCGGGTTTTTTAACCATTTCTCTCTACATCGTATTAACTTTGGTTGTCTAAAGTTTTTTTGTGTGCGACTGTAGAGAGTACTGAACAGAGCGATCAACTGAAGCAGAGTCTTAAGGAAGAAAAACAGACAAGGAAAAGACTGGAAAGCAAAGTAGATCACATTGAAGAAGAACTGAATGATTTAAGACATGAAAAAGAAACTTTGGAAAGGGTAAGAGTGCTGTCTGGAACTCGGTAAAATTGTTTTCAATTAGTAGCATTTGTCAGCAAACATGGCGGTTTTCACTCGATTGTCGTAAAGTAATTGGTTTTGTATTACTGCGCTGCACAATTGTGTTGAAAAACTCGCCCCACATGTCTGCTTCTGTTTGACTATCATCCCGCGTGCCTAGTTAAACGCAGAGAAGACCAAAGAATTGCCAGAAAATTTTGCAAAGCTGATTGTTAGTCAGTCAGTAATGAACAGTTTTGTTTTTAGGGTCTCGGAGACCGAAAAAAGAAACATGCAGCCGACAAGAAAAAGTTCGAAGAGGAACTGGAAGAATTGCGATCACAGCAGGAAGTAAGATAACGCTTTTAGTTGAGTTATTCCATCACAATACAATTCAATCTTAACAGTGAAATCTAGCATTGTTTTTGCATGTTTTCATCTTATTTCCCATTATATTACTTTGTTTTTGTAGTGGATCCTTTGGTTTGGAGACCAACTGAGCGCAAAACATTTCCTCTGACATGACAGAGCTTGTTTTGTGCCTGTGCCTAATAAAGCATTTCTTTTTCTTCGTTAGGAGGAAATAAAGTTTTTGAAGGAAAAACACAGAAAAGAAAAGCAAAGCAGTGGATCAGTCACAGCGAAACAGGTGAGTTACCGACTGTCGTTTGTAGGAAGGTTTTACCTCGGCAACTTTGGTCCGAGAACTCGAGTTAATTTTGATTGGAGAAAGGAGCATGATTGGACTGTAAGGATCGGGAATTCTGTGGCATGCGGCATGCGTAGCAGACGTTTCCTTTCCATTTTACAGGCGGAGAGATCGAGAAAGAGCGAGCAAACAAGCGTGTCTGCGGTGAGCAGAAAAAATGGGGAGAAGTAGGGAGGGGTGAGCAACAAAGGAAGAGAAATGAGAGGAGCTGGGAGGAAAGGAATCATCTCCTCCTCCCGCTCCTTGTTTTTCGCTCACTGTTTCGTTCCCATCGCATGCTTTTGCAAATAAAGAACGCCTTGAATTCTTCTACTAGGAATTCTTCGGTGATGCTTTTAGTACTCAACAACGAGTGTAAGTAGGTAGGTAGACAAAGATTGAGGTCTGCCTTGGAGGGAAAAGTGGAAAGATGTTCTAATGCTTTTGTTGTGATTTTAAGGTTGAACAAGCTGAGGCGGAACTCGAATCCAGGTGGACAGAAAAGGCAGAAAAAATGGTTGCGCAGACGGAGGAGAAATGGAAGAGAAGGTTTCAGGAAGTGTCAGATGAAAAAGAGGACACCGTCAAAAAATTGGCAGAGCTTCAAGAAAAGGTTAGAACTGCATACTCGCTTGGTGCCGGAAATTCAGAGCTTGTCTGTACAGCTTTGTCAGTTGTTGTGGTTTATAGAGCTCTTATTGTTTATTGTTGCTCTTTGTTTTGAATTTTTCTGGTTTTGATTTTTTTCTTAGCATTAGAAAACTTTGTCGATGTTATATAAACTAGTCTAGGGAGTGGACAGTTCAAAGTTTTGTAATCTGATTTATTTTGAATTGATATTTTTGTAACATCCTGATATTTTTTTATCGGTCTTTGTTTTATCTTTTTTCTTGGTAGTTTTCAACACTAAGAGCAAGCGAAGATGAAAAGGTAGAAAAGATCAAAGATCTGCAGGAGAAGTTAGAAGACCTTGAAGGAATACGCGAAAAGGTTAAGAATGAACACTAAATTTGAGTTACTAGGAACAATTGATGATAAGAATCAGATCAATGAATGCAAAATGTTTATTAATACTGATTTATGTTCGGCAGTATACGCGACTTCAAGCTTCACAAAGTGACAAAGATTCCGAGATGGAAACATTGCGTTCAACACAGCAAGAACTGGACTCATTACAAGCCAAGGTTAGAAGAAAAACATATTTTGGTAATTGATAGTTTGGGACGTGGTGACCTAATGGCTTTGTGCCTTGGATTTCAGATTAAGCGGTCTTGGTCGAGCCCTACCCAGGGCACTCTCCTGTTTTCTTGTGCATTACCTCTCTGCACCCGGGTGTTAAATAGAGTACAAGAAACTGTTAGGGCATCCTGACATAATGCTGGGGTAATCTTCAATATAATAGCATCTCATTCAAGAGAAGTAACAATATGTTGTGGATGTCTTATTCTCAGTAAATTTCGCGATTTTGCGATATCTGCAACATGTCTCAGCTTCCTACTTAGGAGTTTCTTGTTGATTGTGTCTATCCGTTAAGCTACATATTAAAGAAAAGAAACAAATCGCGAAATTTAATACACTCGAATTCTAATATCCTCTCAAAATCGCGAATTGTGGCGCTTGACTTTTCACAAATTTTAATGAGAATAAGGTATATAATCTGGGTTAACAGCCAGTTGTAGACAACTTTGGGACACGTATCATCTTTCTAGACACTGTATGTACTCGTACTTGGAAGAATTTTTTGCAAGTTACCTCAACTAATGCAATGTTGTCTTCTTCGTCTTCTTTTACAACAGTACCAAGACGTTCGCTCAAGAACACTGAAAATGAAGGAACAATTCCAGGAGCAACTGGCTTCCGCAGCGGAGGTGAACCATTACATTTTAACCATGTACTTGTTGCATGCGTGAAACATAGTCCTCTGCATGCATTGCGAGCCTAAGGACTGAACGTTTTTGTGCCTAGTGCTCGTAGAGCCCAAGGCACCATGTTATCGTGCATACGTGTGTGTCCGTAATTCGGTTTTTTC
>OMLO01004466.1_pt1 | contig 11706 bp, 15 predicted proteins | sample 1674811 | NCBI WGS metagenome assembly OMLO01 (sample SAMN06265003, study PRJEB25207) | coral metagenome | isolation source: Coral host | place: Mexico:La Bocana,Puerto Morelos, Mexico | collected 2008-11-13 | reverse complement strand
TATTTATCAGTTTTGCAAAGCGTCCTGGTACAAATTCCTCAATTGTAGCAGGTTGGTCATTTATTGTGGTGTAATATTCATGGTCGTATTGAAAACACTCTCCCATTTCCTTTGGAGCCTGTGCCTTGAACTTCTTTGTTAAGGGCCTGGCTACCTCATGCATCTGTACTTGTTTACAGGAGTGGCTCTGAATACTTGTTTTAAATTGAGTACCAATGGCTTCTTTGGACTTCTCCTTGTATGGTTTTAGAACCCAGTGATTTGCTGTCTTAGTTGGCTGACTTGCCAGTTAGCTTTCAATGGTAAGCATCACGGAATCCACCTGAGGAAAACTTCTCTGAATCTACTGTGCACTCTATCTCTATTGCATCTGTCCATTTTTTGGAGGCAATGTCAAATTGTTCAAATGTTAGCAATAACTTATTTTTGGGTACTGGTTTAACAAGCTTTCCAGCCTCCAACAATGAGGCAATGGATATGGATGGAGGAAATTGGGTTGTCACAGAAAAGCTGCCATAATTTGCCTTTGGTTTTGGTGCATGTGCCTTTCTCACTGGTGCTGATGATGTACCAGTAATTCTTTGCACAGACTGAAAAACACTTCCTGTGTATCTGGTGTGTCAGAACTAGTAGAGTCCTCGCCGTAATCCTGGCCAACTACAAAGCGTACCAGATACACCTACAGTGTACCTTAAATAAAGTAACAGATTTGATCAGGTATTGTTTCTGAGCCAATCTGAAAAACTGGGATTCTGGTGCGTTTGTTTTTTACATGTGATCTGTCAAATAAATGCATCATGCCCTCTTCCAGCAAACAAGAGACCTGACATAGTAGGAGAAGGCATGATCAAAGGCTAAAGCGATATTAAATGGAACGACTTAAAATAACTTACGTTATGCAAATGCATCGTACATGAGCATACCTTGTCCTTTCTGTTTGGGATTTGCTTGATGTTCGTACAAGAGGATCCCTTGTTTGTGACAAGAACATCGCATAAGCTTGCTGGTAAACTATAATGGTCAGCGCAAGCTTTCTTCAAGTTTGCCAGCGCTAGATCCTCATAAGGAATTGGCACAAACTCTCTTGGTTTGACGGGCCGAAACATTTGTTTGTTGTCTGGCTGTGAAGCCAGACGTTGCATGATCAACTCATGCAGAGCGGAACAAGATTTCTTGCTCTTGCCCTTTCCGCAAGGGTCCGGTCGCTTCCTTTTTGTCTTCATTTCCTCTTGTAAATGGTTCCATACACTTTGCCGTTTATTCATTTCGGGAAAGACAATTAAGTTTTGAGTTCTAACGAGAAAAGCTCAAGATAAGTTATCACAATGCACATGAGGAGATGATATGCAGGAAATGCGAACCACTGTTTTGAGAGGAGTCCACTGACCTTATGTATCGCAGGCTATGATAACAATGCGCTGCTTTGCTACGAAATTTCCTTTTGAAAACGAAAATCGTGATGTAAAATTTATTTGCATTTATACTTTTCTGCTCTTGTTTTTTAAATTTGTTTTCATTTCATTTGAACATTTAATGTTAATTGCTTTTCCTTTTTCTTTTTCTTCTTTTCTTTTTTATTTTGAATGGTTTCTTTTTAACTATAATTTTTTGTTTATTCTTAATATTTCTCTTTTATAAAATGTTATTGTAATTTTTTTAATTTCTTTCTTATCCTTCTTTTGCCATTTTTTTATGTTTACTTTTTATTTTTTACTCTTGTTTGTTCTTTAATTGTTTTTATTATTTTTACTTTAATTCTCCTTTTATTTTTTTTTTTAATAAAAGCATTTCTAGCTGATTTTCCTATGATAACAATGGGCCACCATATACATTTCATATTAGAATGAAGTGCAGTCTGACTGATCAATAAATTCCAAAATGTAATTTTCTACTGTGATATATTTTGTTCATGGCTGAAACACAATCAGGGTGGGTGAGAAAGGGTCAGTTAGTTATTTATTGTGCCCAGTTTGCATAGCTGATGTATGGTGGGCTAGACAAGTGTATCATCCACTCTGAAAAAGAAATATTTCAACCTGGGTGTGGAGAAATTCAAGTCTGAGAACATATCTTACTTCACAATCAATGAGAGTATTAAGTTTTAACCAATTTCTGAAGGTACAGGTACCTCAGATAGGTACAGCATATAATTGTGAGTATTGAGCATCATTTATGAGTGATTCAGGTGTTAACAAGACTGGTCATCGTTTTACGTCACATGCAGTGTCACGTGCTAGTTTTCCAGCTCAGTTCGACAAAATGTATCAAACTAATGGCGGAATGATATTTAAGTAATGATTCTCACAAGAAGTAGGCAAATATCAACAGGCCGGATCCAGAAACCACCGTTGAGCTTCAAAGTGTTAATCTTTTAATTAAATAAAAATCCGTAAGGCCGATTGGCTAATGACAATTAAGCGCGAAATTTGAATTTCTATACTGACGTGAATAAAACACAACAATGGCATTTTCGATCGTTTTAACACTATCTATCATTTGGCAATGTTGAAAACTATTAGTAAGTCGAACGACAAGGCTTTACAATATGGGGAAGACAATTTTTTTCATCTTTGTTCAACAACAATAACACTTAGAGTAATGCGACACTGCGCAATTCGCCGCTCTCTTTGTTCTTCATCACTGATCTGTCAACAAGCGCGTGCGTATCAATAGTACGTAGTCAAACTGAAACGAAACTGAAACGTAAATATCTATAAAAAAAAACGCAAAGACAAAATAAGTCACAATATTTACGTTATTACTTGGAAAAGATTCTTGGATTAAAAAAAAAAACTGACAGTTACAGTTCTTATTCAAAGATTTCACGTTCGAATACGTTGACGATGTCCAAAGGATTACAGCCTTCCTCCGTTTCAAGAAGTAAATTGCTGCTTCTAATGGACTCGAAAGTTTTTGTCAGAAATAACAATTCCTCCACGCTGAACTCGAGTCCATGTGCTTTGATCGTTACAAGTTCTGGGCAGGAACACAAACACGCAATGGCAAGAATCGTGAACTGCCTATTGCCGGAAATTGCGATATGTACCAGTTCATGCAGCGTCTCCTTGGCTTGGAAAATGGCAATTTGGTCCAGCGCAGGGCAGTAAGAAATATCGAGTTGTTGCAAGCTTATCACAGATTCCATCAGTTGTTTGAAATGGCGATTTGTTAACTCTGTTGAAGCTATATTTAGGCTCGCGAGCGATACAAATGCCCTTCTTGGAATGAAACAGTACAGCTTTCCTGTTCCCGATATATCCAGCTCCTCCCAATCTCGTTCCATTAGGCGATACTTCTTGATGGTACTCCACCACTCAAAGCAAGTTGCTGCGGCCCTTGCTAAATCATTCAGGTTTAGAAATTGAAAAACAGAAACCAAAATCACTGTAGGGATTTCCGTCTTCGCATTTAGTGGATTTCAATGACTTGTGTTAGATGCAAGATTTTCTCACCTATACAACATACAATTCTTGACAGTGACTCTTTCAAAGAACAGTTCTTTCTTTGTTTTCTTTCTCCACGTGTGAAAATCGCAGTCTATATGTGGGAGCATTTGGTGCCACACTTCAATGGGAAAGTGCCAAAATTGGAAATATGCATACCGACTTCCAAAACACTGTTTCTTTTGTTGTACTCGTGTTTGCGGACTATTTGGTTCACGTGCGCGCACAATTTTTACCTTCTCTGTGTTCTAAGATGGAGCAAAGGTGAGTGTAGTTTTTTTTTTTGACTCCCATTTGTGTAGTCCAGGGTAGCCTCCTATCGACATTGTCACTAAATTGTTCCTCCTCTCCATGAATATCTGCCAACAGAAAAAGGGCAGGTCGAGCCAAGATGAATCTCAAAGGGAGATAAAACGTGGCAGAAATATTTCAGTAAGCCGGCCTTTACATGGCTATTTTCGTTATAACGGTTGAAGTGTTTGTGAATATGCACCAATGTTCGTTCGGTGTGCTTTATTTAGCCCAAAGTAAGGGAGATTGCCATTTCTCGTTAAAAAGTTTTATACATGTACTTTTTTACTCAAACAGATCAGTGGGTTACGCAGCATCTATGGAAAAATCGCCACCTTTCCCAAGAAAGCAAGTGCATTCACCAGATGGCTTGATGGCGAGACCTTTAGCGAAATAGCCAGAACTGCCCGTGTGGCAGAGGCAACGGCTCAAGTTTATGTGATCGATATGATTGCTAGTGGGATGGCAAGAGAAGATACGAACGAAAGATTGATCAGAGAAATGGATGTAAAAGCTGAATCCATAGAAGGAGTTTTCAACTTCCTGTGTAGAAGCGGTGTAACCTTAAGAGAAATTAGAGACAACACCCAACTAAGCTACAACCAAATCCGAGCAGTCATCGCTTTATTTCTCAATGGATATAACCTGTAAACCTACAGACAGTAGTTTATATTTTCCCATCATTTGATGTATATGGCATTCCACTTTTTAGTACTTGTTTCAATTGTTCAGTTTTGCATATACCATATACACAACAGAAGAAAAAAATTTAAAATTTGTTGTAATAATCGTTGTTGAAAATCCTAATGGGCAACGCTGAATGACGATGGGGAGCGGCAAGACGTCGCCCTTGAACATTCGTCAAGGAATGGGCCATTATACCTTTTACAGGGTGATGGTTTTTTTTTTTCGGGGGGGGGGGGGTTGGGGATGGGAAATTTCGAAAAAAAACCCTGTCCAAGGAAAAAAAAAAATCAATGAAATCTGAAGCAAAAAAAAAACATTTTGCTTAGAAAAATCCTGAGAAATTGCCCATCTCACTTCAAATATGTAATAGTCCATCCCAAAAGACCACAAAATGCAGGCTCTATTATTATTGTCCCCACTCAATGGAACTTTCAAACAGAATATCCTAAAAGGCACAAAAGCTGATATTACAATAATGAATGACCCTTTTGCCTCGTTTGTAAGTCAAACTGCTCAGAAAAGCTATTGAACTTTGTTCCAAAGTCTTCTTGCTATTCAAGATAGCCAGCCCTTCACAAACAGGCCATGTGTTACAAAAAATATTGGATATTCTATTCTCCGGTGGGGGTGGGGCAGTTCAATTTGAACTGAGAGAAGTTGGCATGGCTAAGCAATTATTAGAAAAATTTGGCTGTTAAACTTTTTTAAAAATTAAAAAATTAAAAAATACTGGTCCAAAAAAAATTAACAAATCTAAAATAAATCCTCTGAAAAATAATTCCCAATTGCAATTTCCTATAAGGGCTATGAGTCTGATCATCCTGGGTAAACACCAGAATTGGCTGCAAATTATAGCTAGGTTGAGATTACCTTTCTTCATTATGTGCCTAATTTATATTCAATTCAATGATAAAGCTTGTGATCCTTATAAATGGGCAGGGAAATTAATCCACGAATTAAACCCTTCAAGCCTCAACATATTTTTTGTTCTTAGTATCACTGCTGCAATGAACATGTCATGCCAATAAAAAAATTGCCATTGAAAAAAACTGTCTTGATTGGAACATTTCATCTAGTACCATAAGTAATTATGGGCAATAGTGAGAAAAATATGTTTGAGGGCCAAGGTTTAAATGAAACTAATTCTGAAAGTCCATAGATTTTTTTCTCCCTAAATGATTTTGCTCTTAAAAATAAACAATCTTTGTAATGGTTGCAACAGTGAGACATTGTTGCCAGTTATCATCCATCATTGCGTCCAGCCATTGAGCTAGGAGAGGTATACAGCCTGGTTGACTGCACGCTATGATTGCCCCATCATTCCCATGACTATGCGAATCAATTATCATGGCAGAACTGTCACAGTTCACTGCTAAAAGCATGGCACGGCTCCCTGTCATTATGACATTATGCATTGGCCAACTGATGAACTGGGTTGACACCAAAGATGTCCCTTTGCTGTCCAATACTCTGGACTCCACATTCATTATCTGCCAAGGCAACGGCATCTTCGACATCAAGATCGACTGCTTCATGATTAAATAGGTCATCATGTAGTTTGTTACCTCTGATCATTGCTTCAATCAATGATTTCTTCCATGACTCAGGAAGACGGTCCCCCATTGGCCAAAGCAAGTGTCCCTCCATCCACATCTTCCCCACGAGTAAGGCAATGAAGGCACAAGCATTGCTGCCTGTCCTTCCCTGGATGTCTGACTGCGATTCTGTAAAAGTCCACTCCACAACACCTGCCACATATGGAGAAGGGCCTCCCTTTATCAGTCTCGTTGGTGGCATTCCGGGCGACGATGAACTTGAAGTGGATGGTGGGGCACTTGGTACATTAGGGACTAAAACAGTTGTGTGTGCTGAATTGGTATTAGAATGCTGCATATTGTTAGCTGTTGTTCCTGGCAGGCTAGAACCTGCTAGACAATTTAATTCCTTGCTCCCATTCTCCTGCTCCACTGGGTCTGTAGAGTTGGTGGTTTGAGGCATCTCTCCCCCTTTCAAACAAACCAAAATACCACATTTGAGTATATAATTGCACATTTTAATAAGTCACATTCAAAGCTGCTGCCGATAAAAACTTACAACCTGTAGATGAGTACACAAAGACAAAAGGTGAAGAGTTCAGAGCTTAGTCTATGAAAAAGTTAGTTGCATACTTATAATATGTATTCCTTGTTGTGTTGAGGGAGAGGAAACAACCTTGATGTCCAATTTTAAGGTGCCAATTTAGATGAACCTCCAGCAATATGTCTAAAACAGCAAATCATTGCTATAATAATATTTATACAAATAGAACATACATACCTTCTTGCTGTGACCTTACATTTCTTGCTTCTTCCATCATGTCCTCTGCCAGCTGCTTTTGTTTGCGATGATAAGTGCTCCACCAGCTCTTGATTTGCGATTCCTTAATGGAGGAATACCAGCTTCTTTCATCGCCTCAATCACACCAGCAGGATTTGCTCTTATTCGAGATGTCCTCTGGTTCTCATAGAAGAATATCATAATGTCCTTTTGCTCCTTAGAGAAGGTCACTCTTTTAGCCCCTCCTTGCTTAAGAGCAAACCCAGATGATGGTCTGTCATCTGCTTGGACCCTGATGCTACTGTTCATAGCTGTGAGGGTTGAATTTTCTGAAGTGAGCTGAATGAACTGAACAGAGTATGTGTCACCTCCCTCATGCTGTCCATGCACTCTTTCATCAGAAGGTCGCCATACATCCTCTGCTGTTGTAGCACCTGTAGCTCCTGCTATTGGTACACTTCTGAAGGAGATTGACTGCATCTGCGCTTTGGTTTTACTGACCACTTTTCGATAACCAGCAATAGACTGTGCTGTTATCCCACCCTGATAAGGTCCATCAGTTGGGAACTTGAAATTTCCAAACAGAGATATTTCTTTAAAGGTGCCTACTTTTCCAGGAGCCTTTGATCTGTCAATGACCAGTTTTTTGCACCTGACATCCTTCATTGTCTGAAATAAATAAAATATTCAATGTGATTATTTTTTAGAAAGGAGTTTTAAATTTGTGTTTGTGGGTGAAAATTCTCCATGCATATTGTTCAGGTTAAGTTTATCGTTGGTTTAAAATTTTCCAAACGTGTTTGATTTTTATTCCCTTTGGTTCCAGATTATGATAATCAATATGAGACATTGAAAATTTAAAAATATAACTGGATTGAAAATTTTTGAAACCAAAGATAAATTTGAACCACTACACATTCAAAGTCTGCACTTAGGCGCATCAATTATTTCCCTAGTACAAATATGTCAAGGATCATATAATCCCTTACCTCCAACAGATCTGATAACTGCTCCCCTGACTCCAAGTCATTTCGGACACGGACCTAACCCACTAACTTATGGGACACATAGCAAAATGGGTATCGAGTACCGTCTTGCCCTCACCAGCTTCGAAGTTGTTGTATTCAACCAACTCTATTCCAAACACAGCATTTACCTCAGCCAGATATGCAAGGACGGCTGAGTTATGGTAATGTGGACCATTATCTGTAAAAAATTACATGTACATTAGGTGAGATACTGGAAACTTATTGTTATAGCAATACATGTTGAAATTTCTGTTTGTTGTCAACATCTATAGTTTAGTACCACCCTCTAAGCATAGTAATGACCAGTCACACTGTTCCAAAATGAGTTTTTTGGGGGCTTCAAGAGACATGCCAAAAGCCGCTTGTATTTTATTGCCATTGTTTGTAAGACTTTCTTGGCTTGAAATAATTTTTAGCTTAGGGTTAGATAAAAAAAGAAGAACTGCAAATTGTTTCTTGCTTGAGAGTTTCAAAGAGAGAAAGCCATTCCACATGAGTAGTCTGAGACTGAAGTAACCATTCCAAACAAGGAGAAAAAAATTTTAACTCCATTCACTTACCAGAAAATAAGTAAACTCGAAAGTTTGGAAACACTTTTTGCATCCAAGCAAAGCCAACATCAAGGGCAGACTGGGTGAACCAGGCATCTTGCTTGGTGTCATCACACCAAAGGTCAAGCACATCAATCCTTCTTTCACCAACAGCTACTTGTGCTATGACGTAAAATCCATGGAGGGAAATGCCACGCTTTCCATACCAATCTCGCTTGATTTCACGGGCACGCATACACAATTCCAGTTTCATTTTATAATCCATTATGACTACTGCTTCCCCAGGTTTTAAATTCTTCAATACGAACCTTCAAAGATATAATAGGATTTCAAAGCATTGTAAGTATGCTAACACTGAAGACAAAGGTTTAGGTAGAACATTATAAGAAGTTTTATCCTTCATTGAAAAGGAAGACTACAAAAAAAGCATCAAACTATTTACATTAAAAGGCTAGAGTAGAGAATTATAACAACTGTCACAACTGAAGGAGAAGGTGACAGGCAATAGTCATAGCATAACTAAATTTGGAATGCAATGTGCCTCACTGATAATTAAAGAGGTGGCTGTTGAACACTAAACAAACTGCCCTCTCCCAATCAACATCCATTAAGTGATAACCAAGCATGTCTTTCTCACCTGTAGTAATCGCCTTGATGCTTTGTCCTCAGAATGTGCCCAACGTAGGCCCAGAAGGTACTTGTGATATCTTCAAACTGCTGTGAATAGGCTGTCTGTTTCTCTGCTGGGGTTGTGGCGATTGCAGCAGACACAAGAGAATGGATGTCATAGAACATGCCAAATTCAACTGACCAATCATCATGACTTTGTGTGCAAGTGCCAAATGCATGGCTCATACACAATTCCAGACAGTTGCAGTGACTCTGTGCCTTGATTTGAAAAAAAAAATTATGTTGAAAAATAACAAACAATATAGCAAAATTGCAATAGACTATTGTCACTGTCAATATTTAGAAGTTCACCAAACAAGTGATTTCTTGGTACACTGCCACCAAGCAAGGTGTGCAATCATTACCTGTGTTTGACATCACCACTCGTTATCAACAAAACTTACTTTTAGTTGACATTAGGCAAGTGACAATAACAAATGCCAAAAAAAAAAAATAATAGTCTAAGTTGTTTTGACACTAGTCAGAGTATATTATGTTAAAGTATAGCCATTAAAAAACAGTTTGGTATGCACTGTGCAGATCAAACAGCAATTATGCTGTCAAACATTTTTCAAGCTGGAGCCAGTGTAGAGCTGAGCAATTAAAAAATGGTTTACATAATTATCGACTAAAACATTTTTATTACTGCTCAATACAAGAATGCAAAATTGTATGAAAATGTGACAACTGTTCATGGCTGGCACATTTGCAAGAGACAAGGGACAAATTCAGCAGAAACAACTTTGAATGTACACCAAAAGTACTCAATAGGAAAAACATGTATTACCTCGTGTGAGAATTTTGTCTTGAGGTATCTTTGAAGAGTAGTGATATTCTTCTCAGTGCCACTTAGCTCATGTTGTGGAGAATCAGCTCCCACCTTGTGAACAAGATCCTTTAAACTTGAAAAATTGGCATATCCATAATCTTCACACAAATTGCACAGACCAGCAAGCATTGTATTACTGTGGAAATTCTTCGGGATGTGGGCATAGATGTAGTTCCTTTTAACGCCTCCAGGGAACTCCAACAAGTACTGCTGAATAATCTCTTTAATTGAACTTTGCCAGTAGCGTACTGGGGTTTCTTCTCCATCAATCACAACACTCCTGCATGATGAAGGTCATGATATGTCATCACGCAAAAGGAACTCAGACAATTGATCTAAAGTGTCCTGCGACACACACTGAGGACTAAATTTCAAGGACTGGGGTGGCACTCCCCCTCTACCAAACAAAATGCGGTGAACACGTGCAGCAGTAACTGTACTCTTCGAGCACTTGAAAATTTCTGTGAGAAATGTCTGTGGATAATCTGCTGCAACAATCGATAACAACCGTCTTCTCTCTGCTGAATAAGTGGTGAGTCTTCCCAAGCTATTAGCAGCGTCAACTCGTGTTTTAAAGGATTGTGGAGTATTTCCTTGCAAGGCAATGTGACTGCTAGACTTTGTTCCAGAAATTTTGATAGGCTGTTGAAGCTTTTTGGCTTGGTTTCTTATAACAGTTTTTGTTTCTTTACTTTTGCACTCTTGGTATTCTTTGACAAGTGAAGAGAGAAATGCATTGGTCATCCAACCATTTTCCTTCTTCCCAGAATCTCCAGAAGTGCTTTGCCATTTCTTTGACTGCAGCAGGTCGTCAACCAGGTCATAGAGTGCAGCATCGTCACCATGTACATACATTTCCAACATATCATGGAAACGTTCTATTATTTCGGCTCTCATATCAGTTCTTTTACTTCGCCCATAACACTGATATGGGCGAGTGGGCGGTGGTGGTGGTCCAGCTTCAATGGTTTGGTTTGTCACAGGCTGTGAGTGTGGAGAGCGCATGGTGACCGTTTCTCTCCTGTGATCAGTTTGGGTGGATGCATCATGTACCACTGGCAAAGGATCATCAATCTCAGTGTGTTCTGTGGTCACTCCTTGTGAGGAGTCAGAAACTGTTTTCTGGTTTTGAACAACAAAAAATGGGAAAATATTCAGGTATAAACAAAGGCATGAAAAAAAAATTATTTCTTTACAATGGAAAATGATAAACGAAAAAGATACCTATAGTGTGGACGAAAGTACGTTATTTTGGGATATTTGAGTAAAAGTGCCGTCAGCCTGGCCACGAAGCTTACATAACTTATCATACAAATTATACCAAAAAAACCAAGATTGAACCTTACCTGCAACTTATCGCATTTAGTTTCTAACTGGATACGGCTTCTGCAAGACGTGCAGATCTTTCTCTTGCGACCTTTGTGCCGACCATCCTTATTTAATTGACAGAACTTCGCCTCAAATTCCATAGCAGTCCTGAGTTCGGTGCTCTCTGAATGTCCCCACGTCCCATGATGTGGGCAACAACACGAAGTGTTTGCTGGCATTCTTCACCTTAAAGCCACGTTTCTCATTTCGAAAAACTGATGGAGACCTATCTATTTACTCTTTTTTGATGGAAATTAAAAAATATACTGAAATCTAATCGGACAATACTGATAACAATGCGAGACCTTTATGGCTCCTTCGCGGCAACGTCTTGATCCAATATGGCGGCCGGTGCAAAGAAGGCCGATCTTGTCGATTAGAGCCAGTTCCCCATTTCTCATGGTAACGAAACTCGGCATATACAATGTAGATGATACTGGGACCAAATTAACATCAAAAATAGATCAAAAAATGATTTGACGGCCATTTTTACACCGATTTTGACTTTTCAGCCAATCAAAGAC
>OMLO01004465.1_pt1 | contig 11706 bp, 2 predicted proteins | sample 1674811 | NCBI WGS metagenome assembly OMLO01 (sample SAMN06265003, study PRJEB25207) | coral metagenome | isolation source: Coral host | place: Mexico:La Bocana,Puerto Morelos, Mexico | collected 2008-11-13 | reverse complement strand
TTAAGTGCTTTCCAATTCGACTAGAAAATTCCACACTGATTACAGAGATCCGATAGGGTCGGGTAGCAGCTCGGGCAAGATCTGATATGAATGGCTTGATATCCTCTGATAGAACAATAATACAAACCGATAACAGAAACAATGCCCCAAAACAAAAACAGTATGAAGACAAATAGAATTATAAGATTAGGAGAGCTGCTATAATTCTGCTATATTTGGAGATTGGCTGCTGCAAGGAAATCTTACATGCATTGCAAAAGAATAGTCTTGTTCCGAACTGTAAGTTACATGTAGAGTTTGTGCAAAACTGTTTCAGAGAGGTCAATTTCATAAATCTTTGAGGAAATATTGAGAAGCCTCAATGCAACACTCCGTTTGCCGCTTTAGCCAGCAGATAACTTGCAATCAACGCAACAAACCTTGAGGTTCTCGATCTCTTCCATGTATTTCTGACTCATATTCTCCATCTCGACCTGTAACTGAACAACTTCAGTTTGCAAACCATCCCCACCGTCCCCACTGCTCCTCTTCAGTTTGTCCATCTCTCGAGAATGACTTTTCTTCAGCAGCTCCATCTGACTTTCATACCTAATCGAACGGAATGACGTCATAACGTGAGACACATTACCACTTAGGGAGGGAGGGAGGGAGGGGTTGGAAGTCAAAACCGCTTCTTGCTTTAACGAAGTATAACAATCGTACGACCCTGCGAAATTAGATGTGGTTTATATTATTTTTCCAACCAGTATTGTGGGCTTTTTTCTCGTCACTAGTTACCACATTTTCTCGATTAGACGCCAAAACCCGGTTTCTGCTCTGGATTTAAATTAATTAAAAGCCGGGTCAAAAAGATACAACAGACTCAAAAAAAAAACGCAGTGTCTGCTAGACTGATTTTTAAATTGCCCCACTCCTTCCTCCTCCTTTAATGTGTAATTTAGCAAACAGAGTATCTGCGTAATGACAAACTTCAAGAACCTCTAATATTTACAAATAAAATGAATAAGTAAATCTTGTTCACCTACACAGGACTTCTCTGAGGTTAAAATGTTATAAAAAGCTACGTTTCTGGCAGTTTTACTGGTCTTCCTGCGGCACCGTAATACCAGCTCAATATGGCGTGAAGAAAACTTGCGGGACGTGCACTGACATGATTTACTTTAGTTATTTTATACGGTCGTTTGTTGTTGGAGAGAGCACACACAAACATTCTTTGTTTACCTTTCTGTCATTTCCTTCATCTCAGTCTCCAGTTCTTGTACTCTAGCACCCATTTCCTCGTCATTTTCTTGGATCATTTCACGAGCGCTGCTTTCCAAGATGGCTTCTCGTCGTGCGTTTTCTAACTCCTTCTTGTGAAGGGCTCTTAATTTCTCTATCTCTAGCTGGTGAGAGGCCTTAAGCTCGCTGATGTCAGATTGAAGAGTTATCACACGGGAAGTTAGCCGCAATTTCAGCTCGTCAGCCTCGGAGCTGGCAGCTCCGGAGACTTGCAGGGTCTCTTCGTTTAACTTTTGCATTTCGTGGACATGAGAATCTCTTTGGAGACTCAACTCTTCAGCGAATTTTTTCTTTGAATCTTCAAGCTCTGTCTGGAGTTGTTTCACTCGAGTGGCTTCCATTTCTCGACTTTTTTCGCAAAACGCTAACCGCTCTTCCATCTGTTCCACTTTACCGCTTTCGCTGAGGGTTTCCCGGCTTTCACTTCCTTCTGTTTGAGCATCTTTTATCTCTTCAACCATTTGCGTCACTCGTGACCTCTCATCGTCCAGTTGTCCCCCCAGTTCCTTAGAATTCTCCTTTTCCTCGCTAATGGCTAGCTCTAACTCTTTGATATATTTCATGGACAATTCCATGACGTCTAATATGCCATATTTTTCTTTATCCAGCTCTTTGGCTTTGTGCACTAAACTCTCTCGCGTTGTATTCAATTCTTTTTCTCTCAAGGTAAGGTTGTTTTCGACGCCTTCAATCCACTCCGCGGTTTCTTGTTCAACTGTAAGTCTTCTTGCCAATTCTTCAGCCAGTTCTATAACCTTCTCCTCGCTCGCTATGAGTTTAGAGTTTTTGTCCTTAGCAAAATCTTCGTACTTCCTGATTCGCCCCTCGGCTTCCGTGAGTTTCCTTTTCAGCTCATCAACCTTAAAATTTTCGTCTTCTTTTTTGCTTTTAAGTAGTTCAGCAGAAAGAAGTTTTTCTTCAACTTCGTAATCCACGAGTCTTTCCTCAGCTGCAGCTAATTTCGCTCTGGTTTCTTCGAGCTCATCCTGCAAGACGCGAATTTTGCTTTTAACATCACTATTCTTGGAATCATAGCCTCTCGCTGTTGATTCGTAAAGCCTCAATTTTTCTTCAAAGGCAGCAATCTGTTCCTGGGCGACTGCTAGAGAAGATTCCCTGTCAGTCAATTTTTCTTCTCTATCTTTCAACTCTGATTCCAGTTCATCGATGTGTTTTTCCGCATCCTCTCTATAAACCATGAGTTCAGTTTTCCTTTTAAGTTCGTCAACTTCACTGTCCCTTTCTTTCAACTTTCCTCTCTCGGATTCCAAGGCGTCCTGGACATCGTCGAACTGATTCTGAAGTTCTTCGAGGCGAAGTTTCTCCCGATTTAGTTCAATTTCCATTTCTTCTCGTTTAGCCTCCTTCTGCTTTATTAAATCTTTTTCTCTCCTAGCATAATTCTTTTCAGTTTCTCTGAATTCATCGTCTTTACGTTTCAAAAGTTTTTCTAACTCATGCAATCGCTTTCTATCCGCCTCTACGCTTAAACTACTAGATTCTTTTTGCGATAATGTTGCTTCCAGTTCTTCAATTTTGTCCTTGTAAATTGAGATTTCTTCCTCCAAACCAACAATACGTTCTTTCACGTCCCACCGTTCTCCTTCATCAGTTTCGTTCTCGGTTTGAAGAAATATTTCTCGTTCCATGCTTTCTGTCAGTTCGCTTTCAACAGTTTGAAGTCTTTCTTCCAGTTCTCTGTTTTTCTCCACCACATCGGCATTTCTATCTTCCAATTTCCTCATTTCTTTGTGCAAATTCTCCAGTTCACTTTCTCTCTTTTTCAAATCGCCCTTAATTCTGTTGCGCTGCGTTTTTAAGCTTTCTACATCCTGTTCTTTCTCTTTCAAACAGTCTTTTAAACGATCAATTTCCTTGGTGGCTGATTTCAGATCGCTACGACCGGATTCGCTCCGATCCGAATCACTACTTTCCACCGAATCAAGAGCTATTTTCAATTTATCGAGCTCCTTGACGTACGACAGACCGTTACTAGTTCTTTTTTCATCATCACTAGATTTTGGTTCGGCCTGCGTCACCTCAGCCTCAACGGTTGTCACCCTTGCCGCGACAATATTTTCCGACGAAACGCGTTCTCTGGCTCTGTTTAACAGCTCAAGGACTTCTTTTGAAAGTCCATCTTTTTTTCGTTCATCCGACAGCAGTTCCAGTTCGGCAAACAATCGGTTGTTCTCTTCTTCAACTTTGACGCGTCTTTCTTTCTCGTAATCAAGCTCTAAGTTTTTGTTAACCAAGTGGTTTTCAGTCTCGGCCAGCTTTCTCTCGTTATTACTCAACTTCGACTCGAGCTCCTGCAAGAGAGACCTGGTGTACTTTGCGACCTTCGAGCGACTTTCGTTCGCTTTTTCAAGTTCTCTACTCTTGACCAGCAATTCTCGTTCATTTTGCTTCAGTTTCTGCATAAGTACGGCTAGTTTGGATTCCAAATCCTTGCCGTCGTGGCCATTCGCATCACCCTTCAAACTGAATACTTGATCACTCTCGGGTTCCTCGCCAGCTAAAATCAATTTCTCTTTGCCACTTCCCGAAACATGTTTCATAGAGGAAAGTTCGCTTTTCAACGACTCAATGTTTGCTCTGTGAATTCCTATAACACTATTCGCTTCCTGAAGATCGGCCTTGGCTTCCGCGAGTTCTTTAGCATGAATAGACAGTTTTCCTTTATGTTGTTGAAGAAGCTTCTCTTTCTCTTCCAACTTCTGTCTCAAATCATTCACTTTCGATCTTGACTCGAGCAGTTCTTTCTCCTGAAACAGCAGAGCTTTCTGGTAATCTCTACACTGAGATTGTTCCTTCTCCAGCTCTTTAATTCTGTTCACCTTCGTTTTCAGTTCAAGTTCGAGGATGTGTGCAGAGTCCTTCTGTCTTGCAGACAACACGCTTTGTTCTCTTAAACGCTTGTTCTCGTCCCTCAGTTTCTCTAGTTGCAGCTTTATAAAAAAAAATTGTTAAAAAAGCACACGTTAAGCTCTGGCCAAACAGACTTGCAAGTAGTCACGTGTAACTGAAGGTTTTGCGTTCGGTGTACAAACGGACTCCCAAGTTTCCTCGCAACTACACGCAAGTCGCAAAAACACCCATTTCAAGGCTACATGCTTAGCTCACTAGTTCCGCACGGCCAAAATCCTACGATCACACACACATACTGTGTTTCAATGGCTTATAGGTTACTATAACAAGTAATGGTCGCCACTGAAATTGCGTTGACTTGGGTTGGGTGGCCAAACGGTGAAAAAACTTGTGTCGACTTGTGTGCAGATTTGATCTCGACCAAAAGCACGCAAGGCCTGGCCAAACAGAATAAGACTCAAGTTTTCCTCTGATGATCTCTCCCCACGCCCCCTTCCTTGCACACAACTCATTATAACTAAGAAGGATGGTACTACATATAAGTTAACTCAGTGTGTGCACTCACCGACGCTTGTTGTTCCTCAGCACCCACAGCCGGTCGGCTATTTAGAGATGTGGTGGTGACTTTTGAAAGAGTGCTTTTACCAAAACTTGGTACACGTGATACAGTAGGTGCTGTACCTGACAAAGACAAGGAGGCTAGGAGCTTCTTATCACTCAAGTCAAATTCAATACCAAAGAAGCTACCAGTATGTCAAGAATGCTTTGGAAAATTTTTTTTGAGTTTGTAATTTGCAGTCCATCTCATTCTTTCTCATTTATAGACATCCTATTTCTTTGCAGTTTGTTACTCTTTTGGCCTTCTTCTACTTTAGTAAACTACATGTTTACCAAGAAAAAAAAAGCATGTTACTAGAGAAGATTAGTCAGATCACCAGAGGGAAAAAAATTACTTAAGGAGGCTAAAAATAACTTGGAGAAAGTCAGAGGAGAAAGAACTTATAAATTCATGCATCTGACCCATAAATTATGAACTCCAAAACACATGACTACAGAGGCCTTATGGATTTAATGACAATGACGAAGAAACCACATGTATTATTTTGTTTTCCTTTGATTTAAAGCTAACTTAAATTTGTAAAAAACAGAAAAAGTCTTGAAGTTAGTTTGCATATACTTATCACAAAGTAAATACAGCATTGGTAGAAGCACAGGGTCTATTCAGGTACAGGGATTTGACGGCCTTCTTGAGCTCATAATCAATTCAAATAAATTATAATGTCATTTACAGTCATGGTTTTCACAGGCATCACTTTTCAAAATTCCCTGACTTTTCCCTTAAAAAATAAGGTCTCCCTGACCAAATAAATATGTAAAGGGAAAATATCATTGAGATCACAGTGACCGCAATTGTTTCTTCCTGCCTTCAGTAGTATAAATCAGCTGTGTACAATTATTTCAATTTTCTTAAGAATATCAATTTTCCCTGATTCTTAATAAAATTTCCTGACTGACTGACTGTAACTGCAGTGTTCATGTATGAGCCTCGTACAAAACTTTTTTTTTTTCAAGACTGCCACATTTATACCTCAGACATGACTTACAATTCAAGTTACAACTCCTTCAGGGAGGATTAACAAAATAATGCCCAGTCAAACTCTCTTGAGTTGTGAAGTCCTTGGTCAAATCAACATTTCACACGTCAATGTGAGGGGGTAAAAAATGCATTAGGGTCAAATTAGGGGTGGGGATGGAAAGGTGTACGCTGTCTGATGAAAAAATGTTGAAATGTCTGAAAGCCATCAAGCCTGGCTACCATGAGTCTCCTGAGGTCTAATGGACAAAACTTTACTTTGAGCATACAAGGTTATAGGTTTGATGTCCCTCAGGAGAACTCAGAATTTTTTTCTAAGTAGCTTGTGTGAACAACTGATTAACATGCTACATGCTTTTGGTTTCTAGGGAAGAAAAGTGCCTCTATTCTAACAGTGAGAAGCACCTCATTTAATAACTACTTATTAACCTCAACCGTTTTATCTTTACAGTGAAAATCTACAACCTTGACTTTGCATTGACAGAAGGATAGCAAGGTCAACATGGTAAGGTATCAAATGTAATAATAACACACTGGTAACAACGTTACACTGCATTTAGGTTTAAAATGAAGTGAAGGTAACTCACCCTGGACAAACACATCTGAGTCACTGGAGCTACTCGAGCCTCTACGGGGAACAAATGCCTGTGACGCTTGGACAAATGGCTTAAGTACCCGTGACCAGTTGTCCAACTCCAGTCTATTCTCGGCCTTGAGGTAGTAGGTAGTCTTTCCTAGCTTCAACCCAATGGAAAATGGTTCTCCTGTATCTGCCTCACCAATGAACATACCACTACAAAAGTCAAGGTTAATATTGCCATCCAGCCTTTCAGTTGAGCAATTCTGCAATGTAAGATGCAGCAGAATTCAGAGGACAACTGCTTTTCACAGATCTTTAGGCAAAACCTTTTAACTGATTTCATTAGTTATAAGGAAAACTCTCTTCTAGCTGGTCAAACCATAAACGTTAAATCATCCTAACAGCCAGTACTAGCCCAGCCCCTGATAAAGCCCCTGACTATACGTTATGAGATTTACATGACAAATGATGAAGCAGTACTTAATATTCCCTCTAAGTTACACATTTGTTAACTACAGCATGCAAAGAAAGCCCAGTCTGACAGCCTAGGTTAGTGGATTTTACAGCTGGGCTAGGAAACCCTATCCTGTGCTTGCAGACATTTTTTTTCTTTTCAGAAAGAATTTGAAAAAAAATCAAATCACAGTCTAAGACTAGTAAATTATAAAATTATTCATATTGCTTTTATTTGTATCTTCAATTAATAAATCATGCTAGTGAGAAAAGATTGTTAGGGGAAGTAAAAGGACTGCTGCACTGATACATCCTAGTTACAGCTGGTAAGCTGATTTATTTTGCACCATGCAAGTAAAGAGAAAAAAATATATATTTGCAAGATTTAATTCCTGTGTCCCTCAATCAGGCTGTTAGCCAGATGGGCATCCAGGTGTCCTGTGGACTACTACATTTAAAAGAAAATCATTTTATATCTTGTATGTTGCCTTCCTTAGCATATTTTGAACGGCCACTTTTCAAATCCTAGCTAAAAGCCTTCCATCAATAGTTCAATAGATATGTACTGGACAACAACATTTACCTAATGACAATAATACTAATGTCTTCTACCTAATTAACTACACAGCTTTCTGATTGGTGCAATTAACAAGAAAAATTATTCTGCAAAATTTTTTCCAAGAGATAGCTGAAACCAGTAGATACAGAATATTGAGAGCATTTGTGTACAAAGGCCATAGTTACATACAAGACTAAAAAGCAATGCGCAACATTTCATCCAAAACATTTATATACAAAGCCAACTGCTGTTATATTCAGAATAATAAACATTGACATTAAAATCTGCAGCAAACAATTTCCAAGAACTTGATCAAGAATTTGAAAAAGACATCCTTCTAAAAAAATAAGGAAATTGAGTGATTGAGTAGGTAGAATTTTATAAGTTCTGTGTTGATTTCTGGTTAATATAATTAGATGCTGTTTATGCCACCTCTTCTGGATTATTCCACTGGATTATCCTCAGATCCTCTAGTCACACTTAAGCTTAATGGGTTTTAGAAAGGATTAGGTGTAGTAAGCATGTCATCTGGTTGTGTTAATGAACTCTTTGCACATGATTCATTTCTGGGAGGTGAATTGAGATAGTAATAAAGATGGCACCAGTAATCAAAACTATTTTGTCACAAACTGATAAACATCTCCGTTCAAAAATGTGCAAAAACTTGATCAGCATAAAATACTAACATAGCACTGACTGCTCAAATGGTAGATTGAATTTTCACTGCAAAATCTTGCCTATATGAAATGAATGCATAACACAGTATGACAATTAAGAAACAGAAGTTTTATCACGATAAAAATTACCGATCGTTAAAACCAGCATTGGAAAAAAGCTGCATGCTTAATTAGTAGATTGATCACCGCAAACGTGCCATAAGAATAGTCTTAAATTGTTATTGTCAAATGTTTTTCGTATCTTCCTTCCCCATCGGGCAAAATTGAACAACCAAATTTGGCAAGATACCAGTGGTTGAAGTACAGGTAAAACAATACCGATTGTAAGGTAAGGACTCAAAAAAGATCTCTGCAATGTTTACGAAGAGTTCCTGTGTCTTCTCTCGTTACAATTTTTGAAAACTGAGAAGAATTCAGCATACTTGGGCTTCCACGATTATCGATCTGTAAAAAATTACTCGAAGACACCTTCAACCTTCAAAACATTGCTTAACTCAAGGAACCACTTTATTATTATGTGAAAGTTCATGTGTCAAAATACTTTACGGGCGGCAAATATTTACCCAGAGCGACTGAAGTATGGAACTGATATAATTAGCATGTGAGAATGAACTTCTAAGCAAAATGCTTTTAGGTTCTGATTTCAAAAGGTGAGCACAAACAACAGACTTCCGCAAAATTTTTGTTGGATTAAACGAAAACAAGTTAAATTCTATTCTCTTTCAATTAGTTTAAAACACAGAAAATGGCCCCGAAAAAGCTATATTGACGAGGAATGCACCTTGTCTCCTCTTGAGGTCTATGTGACTAGGTGTAGTTAACGTAAATAACGAGTATATTTCAGTTATTTGAAAATTAATTTTCGTACCTTCTGTTCGTCGTAGAAAAAAAAGTCCAATGTCCCAGTAGAATTTAGCACAAACCAACGCTTGTTCCATCGCTGAAGAAGAAACAAAAAGAGTCAAAAGGGAATTACATGCACTCTCGTTTATGAAAATAAACAGGAATAAAAAATATCAACAAATTCACAAACGGAGCAAGGACTCACCGAAGGAAGAACTGTTCCTTTATCGACCGATTCGTGAGTTGTTATGCACAAAACCCCTGATTTGACCACAGTACGCAGTCTTGAATATACCTAACGATTAACAGCAGTATAAAGAGTTATTATATTTGCCTTCATTAACTGGATGTATAGCAAGCACATTGTAAGCAAACTGAGAACTGAATGTAGCTCAAAGGAAACGAGAATACTTGAGAGTACACTTTCCAAGCTGCATAACAGCACGCGGACTGATTAATAATACCTTCTGAGCTGACTGTTTTCGTGTAACAGTTTGAAATGACGCATCCTGGCTTGATCCAGAGGAGCCGTGCGCTTCTTTTAGCTTGAAGCAATTTTGACACTTGCTCTTGTTAAATACATTTGGCTGAAAGTTCCTGCACGGACGATCAGCCATCCCGAGCAATCGCTATCACTTCTGTTTCATTCTTGACTCGACTAGGTTGCTGTCGCCTTCTCTCGATTGTCTTATCCCACAGATTAAATAGCGAAGAAACTACCGTTGTAAAATTTCAACTTAAAAGCTCTTTGTGAGGATTCCAGGAGAGTTTATGAAATTATAATGCCTCCACAAGCGACGCCCCGGTTTGCTTTGATCCTTTTTTAAAACGTTTACTAGGCATGCGTAGGTGATGACAAAAATAATCTTGCTCTACCCCACTAAAACTTACAATTTTGACCGACTAGTTCTCAGGTCCCACCGCGGGAGGAGGATAAACAACCGGACTTTTAAATTTTCGGACACTTTTTATCTCATTTCGAAGAATTTCGGACAAAACTTTCGGACACTGTGCTGAAACATGGTTAAAATAAATTTAGGCCTATAAAGCACGAATTTACATACACATGAATCGATATCTCAAACAGTTTCTCAACTAGAGTTCGCTCTATAAAGGAAACCAAAAGTTTTAGAACTACCTCAAAGGTTTACTGTAAATATTTTGGACGCTTAAAAAATTCGGATGATTTTATTTCCGAATCGTATTTTGTGTGAAATTAAATTCGTCCAAAACGTTTTGGAAGTAATGTATTTGGTAATTTATATGTGATAGGAATGTGTGTTTGGGTTGTCTGATTTCTTTCTTTGACTCGCGATGAAAAAAAAGGAAAGGTGTCCATGCGACTTCTCCCACGAATTCAAGTCTCTGCGAGGGACTTTTCGTGTGGACTAGTCCCGGAGACTTGCTTTCGTGTGCCACAGATGCAAATCAGCTAGTCACGCGCTCAGAAACCCAAAATACTTTCGAACTCTTACGTAATCCCTAGGGATTTTCAATGTATCAGTGTACCTATACACCTCTAAATTTTTTGGCCCCAAAACAACTCTTCGAAATCTGAAACCAAAGATTTCTTTAAAATAAGATTCTGTTTCGATAACAAGCTTCTCCGCCCCTTTCGAAACGAAAAGTTCACTTAGCTTTCCAAACAAATATAACTATCACAGGAATTTTAAATCCGTCAAGTATCTCGTTCACTCGCGCACTTAACTGTCAGGAAAACCGCAATCATCCTCTCTATCTTTTGATACTAGCTCACCCAGAATAGCTTTGCTAGCTGCCAGCTACTAAGGCAAGTATTTATTAATAACCGTTGCTGTTACTGTTCATTTTTTGATTTTCGTTTGATGGTCTAAGACTAATAACAGGACTTTCAAATTTTCAAAGTGTTATGTTGAATAATTTGAGCTTTTTCTTTCTATTTCACCTAAACCTGCTGTCTTCTTGAAATACTACAGCACTTCACTTATCAGAAAAGATAATGCCCTCGACCCTCGGACAAATATCCGCGCATATTTTAGGACCAAGTAGAATTACTGATATGTTTTTCTTGGGTTGTTGGTCTCTAAGAAAACACATTTCCGAAATGTTTTTATGCTAATACTTGACAAATAAATTCAAGATAGCCAATACAGGAATATGAACAATTCTCACACACTTTGAACGACTGACAGTTAGTGCTTGACAAAATACAGTGATGCATTCACACTGTTGTTTTTGCCGCTGATGTTGTTTTGTGCATTGCGTTTTCCTCAACATGTTGAAACTGTCACGACAGTTGACGCCCTCGAAAAATTGTCTATCCTCTGTCGGAAAGGGTGTCCCTTTAATAGAGGTTTGCAAAGATTAAACTTGATTATTTTTCTCTATAATAAACTTACAAATTGTTCACTATGCTATCTTGAATCCATGTCACTTGTGACCAACTTGTCAACAACAGACCAAAATGTTGTTTGTTGTTGTCCGTCCTTTCACTTGTAAGAGCTCAGTGTCCGATTAATTGCGGCATAGACCATGAACGATCAGAATCGTACCGCACTTAAGGTCTTTCCTCTCCCTGATGGTTTTACAGTCGCGCAAGTAAAAAAAATAAAAATTCCTGAACGCGTAATTATTACTCTGAGAATGTTCAAGTTTGCATACATCTTGTTACATAGCAACCCCGCTGACTATCAAAAGACAAACGCAAGCTAGAGAAGTTTAAATTGCGTTCATAGACGCCAACATTTTAAATTTTTATTTTGGTCATTTAGCTTCGTACTTTTAATGTATAACTAGCCCAGTGTCCAGCACTGATGTCAAAATTTAATCTACTAACAATTTCACAGATCACTTTGTTCAGTTATAGAGC
>OMLO01004464.1_pt1 | contig 11707 bp, 12 predicted proteins | sample 1674811 | NCBI WGS metagenome assembly OMLO01 (sample SAMN06265003, study PRJEB25207) | coral metagenome | isolation source: Coral host | place: Mexico:La Bocana,Puerto Morelos, Mexico | collected 2008-11-13 | reverse complement strand
TTGAACCAAAGATGGAAAAAATAACTGGGCGTTGCCTGTGATACACCTTGCTTTGTTTGCACGTGTTTGGGATATGCACAAGGACTGCACTACGGTGCCGCAAATCAGTTTCTGCTCTCTAGACTTCAACTCGGCAGTGGATGACAGCTAGATACCGTTTATTTGTTCACATCTTGAATATCGGACGTGTTGTTCTGTTAATTGGTGGTGCGTGTGTCACGTGCCAAAAACAAATCCAAAAAAAGGCTGGATGTCGCAGCTGAAGCTTGGTGTCAATGGGCCACCTCAGTATTTTGAAATACCAGCCTATCATATCCTATCAAAAGGCGGACATCCAACAAGAGTCTGGTAGGGATGTTACGCAGCAAGTTGCATTACCCCGCAAAGAACATGGAAGTATGCGGGTTGGTCTCATCTGCGATTGGAACGTGTTTGCGAGCAGCCTTCACAATCGTCGCTAAAACTCATCCCAAAAGCCGGTTCGAAAGTCTTAAAACTTCCAGGACCGAAAAGCATTGCATCGATTGCATGTCATCATTCGATGTTACATGCTGATCGCTGACTGGTAAGTAAACCTCTCTCCCCACAGCTTCGGCAAACCGACTTTGCAGTGGATTTCTTCTGTGGAGGCAAAAGAAAACCACCAATTGCAGTGGCACAACAGACTCTCTTTCACTCGTCCACCTTTCAGCACCTGATCCTTCAGTCCAGTGTATTGTCATCCAGCTAATTTCAGCCGCTGGAGTTTCCTCTCGCTCTCCTGAGGAACGAGACCACGACAAACATTTGGAACTCAATTGACACGCCTTGATGCTGCATAGCACCTACCACGCCACATCTCCATTCTCCATGTATCTAAATGTATATGTATATCCTCATGCTAATGTCTGCTAATGTCTTTGTAAATGTAGATACACTTATATGTACATGTAGATAAGTGAGAATGTAAAAATATGTATGTATAGAGGATGAAAATGATTGCGTATTCGAACATGCACATGAATATGAAACAGAAGATGAAACTGAATACGTTTATGGATATGTACATGAATAATTATGTCAATGCAACTACAAAATGTATTTGCATATGTACATGTATTTACATTGTGCATTTAAATTTGTATCAAATTTCGCCAGGTAGGTGGTTCTAGGGTGTCCCACCCTGCTCGTTTTTATTTTTGTCTTTACTGCCGGGTGGTAAAATTTGAATCAGGTCCAGGCAGACCATTGAGTACATGAACCAATAGAAAATTGAACTCAAACATTTGGTCTAGTGTGAACATGTGGAAAACAACCGAGTAACCAGTGGATTGGGGAAAATAGATGGGGTAAGTCCATCGCTGCTGTTTTTCTTCGCGAATCCATCAGCAATAGTTTCTTGCTCTATTGGCAAGACGAACAACACTTCGCCAGGTGGTAAAACTTGAATCCTTTCCCACTGAGTAAAACATTTATCAAATGGTCTATGAGCCTATGGTATATTAACCGTTGGATTGGGGATAGGCGGAGTTGTCCTTCATTTTAAATCCATATTATTCCATCTACGTCTAAATCCATATTATTCAACCCACCCAACCAGTGTTTCTTGCTCCGTCGGCAAAACGTACCCCCAAAAGTTTCTTGCTGTGTTTGCAAGACACCCCGCAAAACAGTGCTTGCTCCATTGATGGCAAGACACACCCCAAACACTGTCGTCAAAGACAACACACCTTTCGAATACTTGTTGAAACATCGAGGGAAAAACGGCATGACCGCAAAGTTCAATGCAACTTCTTGCATGAACATATTGAAGGTGTATTGCTTTGTTGGCTCACCAGCTTGCGCATGCTTACACACACATCCTCTCACACACTCTTTTGCCTTTTCGCACTCGCGTTGTCCTGGCCAAAGATGCACTGGCAATCTACGTCGGCATGGCCAATGACAAGTGTAAGCAGATCATCCACAAGTGAATCATGACAAGTGAATCATCCCCATCAGAGAAGAAATCAACAAAAATAACACAGCGGGAAAATGGTCATCCTTGGTCTTCACTGCCGCTTTTGCCTTTGGTGCCCTTTTGGCCTAGAATGTGAAGCGCATATTGCAGAAGAGCGGTAAACATAACACCCTCTGGCCACTCTTGATTTTAGCATGTCACACACACAAAATGTAAAAATGTACAATACCAATCAACCAGTCACCATCCACCGTATCAAGAAACATGAAGACATTGGATGAAATTGAATAAATAAAAAAACATGTCCGGTGTTCCAGTCTCTATACCCGCCTTGGGCTTAGGAGTGGCAGACTTCTTCGCAGGCATTGTCTCTGGACCGGTCTCCGTTTCTTTTTTTTTCCGTGGGATTTTCTTTACCTTGCCCTCGTTATCTTTGCTGGCGTCCTTTTCCTGATTCTTCCCTTTCTTGTCTTTCTTGTCTTTCTTTTCTTTCTTATCTTTCTTTTCTTTCTTCTCTTTCTTGTCTTTCTTCTCCTTCTTGTCTTTCCTATCCTTTTTCTCTTTCTTGGTCTTGTCATTTTGCTCCCTGTGGGTGTGTCCGTCATCTTGTGGAACATCATTCACGTCTGGGCGCTTATCCGCATTCGACCTTTGTGCCCGTTGGTGGGCCGTTTTCGCAAATGCGCGTGCGAAGGAATGCATCGCGCGGCGACGTTTCGCTGCCACCGCCTCTGAATCAAGTGAGTCTTTGCACTGCGTCTCCTTGCAAAGCACTCGCTGGTAACTGGGAAGACTGATGTTCAAGTTCGAGTCGAGTTCGGGCCAGTTCGGGCCCAAGTTCGGGTGTGTGGAGGAAATCAGCGTCATCAATTCCAGTCAAGTTAGATATATGATATTGGATTCTTATTAGTCGTCACACGTCTGATCACTGAATCTGAATTCATGGAAATGCGTGGTCAAAATTCATGAAGTTTTAAAATCATTGAAAATTGTTTTACTATGTTTACTGATATCTGAGATTAAGCGCATACAATCTGAATGGGTTGCATGGTATATATAGGCACCGCCACCAATGCCATGGCCATGGACCACCACAGAACTGAAAGACATATCAATATGCCAGCTACTGCAAATTGAAGACCCAGAAATATGGATTCGAATGTCACTCTCCTTGTCCAATGGCTCAGATGCCTTCGCTTGCAGCAGCTCTTTCACATTAGCCGAATGAGTTCCTGCAGCGCAAACATTGGATCAAAAGACTAAACGCCAGGATAACAATGCTTGACCTGACCGATGTAGAGACTAGTGCACATTGTGATACGTTCGATCCTTCAAACTACTGCTCTACTCTGCTCTGGTCAAACCAATCATATACAATCATAGATTGACAAACAAAAAATGACAAATGACAAAAACAGTTGCCCCACCACTCTAGTGACTCCTGTGTGTGCTTTCTTCTTCTTTAACAAATCTTGCAAAGAATGTCCTGGTGCCTTGTGGAATATTCCAGGTGTTTCAAACCTATTCCACCCAGACCACTTCACTCCTGCTTCTGCCTTGCACTGCGAGTTTGCCTTCACTGTTTGCTCCTCTTCAGGGGGCTGGTCAGACCCTGCAGGAAGTGCTGCCTTGCATTGTGGTGCCGCAGGCAATTCTTCAAGGGGCTGATCGGGCTCTTCAGCAAGTGATGCTTCTGGAGCTGCTGTATCGCAGCCATTCTCCTTCGCCTCCGCTGCGATGTCTGCCTCCTTCACATTCGTTGTGGTCTCTGCCTCCTTCACCTCCATTGTGGTCTCTGCATCCTTCACATCCGCTGCTTTTTGCTGTGGGGGATGCGCTTCAGGGGACTGGACTTCAGCAGGTGGTGTCTCTGGAACGGGTGCCTCAGGGCCATTCTCCTTCACCTCCGCTGTGTTTTCCGCAGGCGGTGCTTGAAGAGACTGGACTTCAGCAGGTGCTGGTGGCGCTGCTGTCTCGCAGCCATTCTCCTTCACCTCCGCTGCGATGTCTGCCTCCTTCACCTCCATTGTGGTCACTGCCTCCTTCACCTCCATTGTGGTCTCTGCATCCTTCACATCCGCTGCTTTTTGCTGCTGGGGATGCGCTTCAGGGGGCTGGACTTCAGCAGGTGGTGTCCCTGGAACAGGTGCCTCAAGGCCATGCTCCTTCACCTCCGCTGTGATTTGCGCAGGCGGTGCTTCAAGAGACAGGACTTCAGCAGGCGCTTGTGGCGCTGCTGTCTCGCAGTCATTCTCTTTGACCTCCGCTGCATTGGCATTTTCCACAGGCAATGTTTCAAGAGACTGAACTTCAGCGGTTCGCTTTGTTTGCTGCTGCTGCGTAGCCACAATGACGTCTACGTCAGTTGCATCGGTTTTCTGCACTGCTGGCGCTGTCTCCTGCTCTTGCTCTGCACTTGGTTTTGCCTTTTCCGGGTCGGGGAGAGAAGGAATTCTGGTTATCTCAAAATATTGACTGTACAGCATTGGATGTTTGCGAAGGACATCCACTTCATCTTTTGTCAACTTTGACCATTGCACCACTTCGTCCTCAGTGAGGTTTTGGTCCACTGCCTCGTCATCAGCCAACTTGAATTGGTTGTCGTTAAATACAACGACCCCTTTGACTTCCTCTGGTTGGTCTTTGAAAAACAGCTCCACCGCGAAGCCCATTCTTCCTAAGAGGTACGCGACGCAATCCAGTCACATCGCCAGGAAACACTTGGACATGGTGAACATTCAGACACCAAAACATACCAAAACTAAATTAAACGCTATAGCGCTAATGACCCGGCTGGTACCCCGTCAAATTTTGACTTAAAACCTGTCAATTTTTTGAGGCCAAAATAAATGTGACTTGCCGACTTGAGTTTCCAAGTCAAAACCAAAAAACAAAGCCCCAACGCTTACCTGTAGCAAAGTTTCCCATCTTGCGAAGTTTCCCCGCAACATTATCCATCGTCAGCATAGGGTCCTCAAGGTCACTGTCACTGCTGTCATGGTCGTCCTGCCAAGTACGCGACAGGTGACAGGCAACAGACATGGAAATACGGAAATCTGGAATCCGGAAATCCAATTAATCATCGAAATATTGTATAATTCCCCTTCTAATTCCGATTGACGTGCTGCATGAAGCGACGTGAAGAATCTCCGAACTTGAATATTAACCAAATGTCCAAACAATTGTCACTTGTTTTGACCTGACTTGGCGAATTGAGTGGTCAAGTGAGTGAAACTAACTGCGAAGCCTCAACATGTGGTCGAGGTACTGCAAACTAATCCATTGACCGACCCATTTGCCATCGACCATTGACAAATGACCACTGATGACTGATCTATGGATCCATACAATGATCCATACCCTCTGACCCTGGCAAATCCAATCTCTGAACAAGGGCGTTCAAGGTCTTGTCAGTCTGATCTGAAAGGACGTCATTGTTCAATGCTAGACGGACCTCAAGGGTAGTCAGATCGGGGCCACTGTATTGTAGGTTTCTCAAGGTAAAGAACACCGCATCGTGAACAGCACGAGGCGTGCTGTCGGGTGCGAATGTCAACCCCAGTGGCGCTTGTGGTTTTGGATCGAAAATCTGGACATGTGTGTTGATGTTGACCAAATCCGTCATCGTGAATTTGACTAAGGCTTTCATCTGACGAACCCTTGTGGCAATGATTGCCTCCGGGAAATTCACATGTTGAGCGATGATCACACGCGCAGCATCAGTGTCCAGGCATTCTTTCACCACCCACTTTGTATTTTGATATGTAAACTTGTGCCTCAAAAACTGATCTGGTCCAGTGACTCCTTCCAACTGCTGGCTTAAAGATTTGCTGGTTTGGGTCCATTGCTGTGCAAACTGTGACATGTCAACAAAAGCCTGGACCCGGAAATGAGATATCCAAATGGAAAGGTCCGCAAATTTTCGCTCCACATGTCTAACGAATTGCCATTGAGCGCACATGTTTCTACCGCTTCTGCCAAAAAGACAAATCACAAAGGCAATCTGCGGCTATTCATCATTCTGAAGGGATTTGGGCCGCAAAAAAACGGTCGGTCTTTCACCTGAAACGTTTTGAAACTATAATGCCCTTATGCTCAAAGTTATATGATACGCAGGGCACGTGCACAGTTCTCTAGAAGGGATCTTCACAGTCCTCTTGAATTTAGCTAAGTCATACTTGATAATGTTAAGACCGTGTCAATGTCGAGATGTGGTAAGATTCTATCAACAATGGATGAGACCCCTTAATTCATGGGTCTATATTGTGAATGAAACCGATCCCTAATCGTTCCCGATAAAGCCCATGACACGCCAACTGTGAAAGCCATGACATCCCATGCAGCGCTCATGCTGCCATGGTCCACCCAATCCCTGTCCTTTTCATGGTTCTTCTGTGACTGCTGCTGTGTGCCCGGTGTGCCATCTAGACTGGGAGGGGCGCCCTGGATACGCTCATCTTCCTTCCTGGGCGCCAACGTTACGCCAGCAATTTTTTCTGGTGGTTTGGTGGTGTTTTTCTGTAAGCACAAACCGGCAACCACTTAGCTCTAGATGTTCGGTGGGGGTATGTTCCATTAAATCCAAGATTCCGCAACTTTGTCATCAACCATGAGTCCATTTTTTGCTAATTGGGCCGAAACACGAAAGAGCTACTGTTTTACCTTTTGAAAAACAGCGAAACGACAAAGAGGTAAAAACAGTTTTTGGCGCTTCAGCCAAATTGAAAAAAATCACAGTCCGGTGGTTTTTTGGGATTTCCATGATTTCTATTTAGACTTTAGACACCAGAAACGGTGCCCACAGTTGTCCACCAAGTCATCACGCAAAAGTGCTATTTGTTTAGCTTTTTTGAAAAACAGCCACCGACAGTAGATGCGGAACAAGTGTCTGATGTTCCTCGAAAGCTTGGGATACCATCACCATCGCGGCCACATGTGGCTTGTGCATTTTATCTGCTGCAACCAAGCGGAAAGATTCGTGGCAAGACTTCGGCATGACAGGGAGAGGCATTCTCCTTGGCACGCGTATATCGCCAAGCTGGTGATTGGAACCCAAAGTATTTGACTGGATAGTGTTTCTAGTTGTCAGCGCCACAGCAATCATGCTGGTACAAAGTATGATTAGGATGATTGAATATCGAATATCAGATACGGATCTCACTCTCTGCGACAAACGAATGAATGGTCAACTAAACCCTACATGTCTCAGATCCGTGCAGTCATGCAACAAGCACACGCTGTTCTCGTTAACGCTTTTCTCCACCAGCAATGACCCAGGGGGGAGATAGATGATATCCCCCACCTTGCAGGTATATGCTTTGAGCGAAAGTACCACATCGCTTGGGGGGGCCTCCTCCATGCGCAGCATCCACGTCATGCATGTTTCCACAGTAACCTCTTGGCAGGTCACTGTCCGGCGCAATCAGTGACAGTGAAATGATGTTCATGACGTTCACAATATCAAGATCACAAAATCAGAGAAATTGTATGGGATTGGCATTCACCTATGTAATAAATGAACCGGACAGGCCTCATCATCATCATCCGTCTTGTTCTGTTTCAGATGTGCAAACACCTCCGCCGCATCTGCAACAACAAGAACTCTGCCTCCTTCCAGCTGCACTCGGATACTGGCAAATGAAGAAAGCTCTGCCCCATGGTACACATGGTCTTTCACGGAGCCAGCGCAGAAAAGCGAACTGCTGAATTTTTCCAAAGCATTCTTCTGCTCCTCCTTGAGCTGGGCTTGAGACCTCATAAGTCAAACTGAATTGCACCTATCAATAGAATGTGAGAAGGTGGAAATGATGAAGACTGTCCAAGCAAGCAAACATGCACAAATATGCAAATTCTGCACATTCAAGCCACTCGAACACAATGGGTCTATTGGCACTGCAGTGGCAAGTTACCTAGTAGTTGTTTCTTGATGCGGTTCAGCGACACAACCTCTGGTGGCACAAATGGCCATTCCAGTTCTCCAGGGAGCAGTTGGAGAAGTTCACGTTTGGCAGAAGAAGTTTCTTCTGCTACAGCTGGATCCTGCAACCAAATGTAGGGGGTGCTTTATTAAATTCGTGCAATTAAAAAACGAAATGGTAGCATCAGCAAACAATGACCAAGGTCTGCCATGTTCATGTTCAAGGAAACCACATAGCAACGCTGCGCCTCCCCAAGAACAGCTTGACACTTCTGCTTCATCCCTGGCACGATCCAACCCTCTTTGAACCGCGCGATCTGGTTTGTCAATGCCATTCTGACGGCATCTTCTTTGAACAAGGTCTTCATGATATTCTTCCCACGCCTGTGGCATTGTGGTTGCTAGCGATTACGAGGGGGTTGACTGGAGAGCAATGCTAGAAACTCAGCTAGTCAGCCTTTGAGATGCATGGACCATATTGAAAGTTTCTCCCCAGCATCCCAACTTGTTAGAATAGAAACATACCTCACATGCTTTGCTACAAATGGAAGGCACGTTTGCTATAGATATCTATAGATGCAAGCAACGGTGTTGTTCAATCTCTTGGTCCGTTCAATTCACGCAGCACAACTCAATCAGTTCAGAGCCGCTGAGCCTGATAATGAAGGGCTCAGAACCATCAGAGGCCAGCAGCTTGTCTCTCAACTGCTCAAAGCTGGATGCAACTGCAACGCTACCGCTACCACGCTTCCTGAGTTCACTGACATATTGAAACTAAAAGCAGCAGAATACCAACATCATCCTTGGTTTTGGGAAAACTGCATTTTAACCTCCCTTCACTGTATTTGAAGCCGGGCTTCTCCAACACCTTGCAGATCTTAAGGCACGATGGGTCGGAAGTGCTGCAGTTTGGAGGTAACTTAAGTGCCTTGCGCTTCTCTCTGCTAGTGGTTTTTGTGTCTTTGCGCAAGTTTTCACTGGTCTTGACGCAATTCAGCGCGCTGGCCATGTCGGTACAACCACGCTTCATTGCTGTTCCCATGACCTTGTATAACTTGATCACTTCCCTGACCAGCTTGACGCGTTCGTCGATCTCCTCTTTGGTCTCCCCCTTCAATAGAAATGTTTTTGTGTCAAGCAACGTTTGGACAGGGACAATACTGGCGGCAGCCTCCGAAGAAAAAATTCCCGAGGACCTCAATGTGATTGGCCGTGCAGGTTTGAATTTGATAGTAGCTGTCCGGCACAAGGAACAAACAAAACACACAAAACTGGAGCTGAGAAACTCAAGCTCATCTGCTAGTGTGTTGGTGCCTGAAGGTGACTCGGTGCCAAGGACAAGCTTGCAAATACGCATTCTGCCCATGAACCTGAGTCAAGGAGACAAACAAAGCGCTGCCCTGAGCACAAGTGTAGGTCACCGATAGCAATAATTTGAACTTGTTTTTTTTGTACATCTCTCATCTACATAACCTCACTTTTCATCCGAAGGCACTGAAAGCCGCACTTGTACACACTTTTGCTGATCAATTCATGAGCAAGGTTGTAGGGGTCACTTCCATCCAGAATGCATTTCGTAATGTCCTTCTCGGTAACACCGCTGTCCATGAGTTCAATGCATTTTTCCTGGACCTGGGCTAGATCCCTACATGACAGAAAAAACAGCAAGACTCCGCAGTATTTGTTGCTGCCATGCAATTCAGACCGTTTGTCCCAAATAGAGAATCCAGAAAACAAACGACAAACAAGATGCCATTAAATAATATCAACCTGATATCGACCGCTCCGTAACTTCATTTCGGTAAAAAATGCACATCTAGCCACAGCTTTGCGACCAGCTTTGGAAAATACCTCGTTGGCCTCATCGAGTGCGGACTCCAAAGTTTTCTTCGAGTTTTCCACCTGGATTCCCAAGACATTCGCCTTGGTTGATGCAAGCTGCTCCAAATTCTCGATTTTTGGAACGCCTCCTCCGCCTCCTTTCTTGTTTCCACCGCCGCCGCCCTTGTTGCGATTCTTGTTACCGCCAGGTGCGCCACTAATAACATTGTCCTACAAATTGATGAGCAGTTTATCTCAAAAAGAATTGGGGCGGGCACAAGAAACATGTCAGGAACATCTTAACCCAACAGCATGCAACATGTCAACAAGGCTTGCGCAACACACCACCCCAAACCATATCCTCGAATTCCAAGGACAAAGAAATTTGGGCACTACCAGCCTTCCAGTCATCCGCCGGTATAAACTTCTTCACACGCTCCATGTATTCCTTTCATTGGGCTAGTTTGTTTGCGAAAACAAAATCACGTGAGAGCAAACCTTGAAATTCAACATATTCAACACGTTACTTTGTCTCACTTTGCCACTATGCCCGCTCCTTCTCCACACCTGGGCTTGGATTCTTGGAAGAACTCTCTCGGTGTACTTCATTGCTCCGCCTTGGAGATCTACGTTGCAACGGAATCTGTTGCAACTAAACAAAAAAAACAGAACAAATCACCAACACTTCAACAACACAAAAATCAGAAGATCTAAGAAACTATAAGTCAAAAACGTCGCAATAATTCACAAATAGGAACTCCGTGGTTGATCTACGATGCTCAAGCTCATCGACCTGGACGTGGATACGGGTAAATACTTCCTGCTGCTTTGACTTCGGGTTGTACATCTTGCGCTCGCTTTTGCGTATCTTGGGATCTTGGAGGTCAACATGCCATTGAGCAACAGCTTGACTGTGAGATAGTGTAAAAGGGCTCGGTCGCTCATTGTGGAATTTGATATATTCCGAAAAAATCATGGGCTTCGTGACCACTTCCTCCTCCTCACACTGGCTTTTTTTGATCTTGTCCAAGTGCTTCAACACATCGAACTTGGCTCTGGCACCTAGCAAGCACGACTACGGCAGTGCAGCGAAATCTTGACAACACGCAATTACACCATAAAAGATAAACAGCAACAATATCCACGAAAAAAGAGACTTGCACAAAGCGATCGGACATATAACCGATAACCTCCGTAGTTTGAATCAGTGGTCAGTTGAAGTTGAAGATTCATGTTATAATCAAACTCAGGCTCACAGTCACAGACGATAAAAATACTATATGTCCACATTTGAAATACCATGTTAATATTCACCCTCCCACAACACACAACTTTTTGGACAGCGCCTGTTTTTTCTTTGGTGTCTCTGTAAGATTGCACTGTTTTTTGCCAAAGTTGCAAATTGGATTGCTTCAAGTCCTCCATTTGCTTCTCAGTGCCTTGGGTCTTGCAGCACCTTGTAAAACTCCGCACGGCATAGTTGTCCTGCTTGAGCAGGTTTGGGGGCGATGGGAAACATACTGTTTGACACACAGTTTTATTATATCAGTCCATTCTGTTTCATATACCTACAAATCTATAGATTTTCTGAATTTCTCACTTCTGACGGCTGACGGGTTCTCAATCCCAAGCTCCTTCAAGCAGTACTGCAACGACAAACGCCGACTTGCGATGGAACTTAGATCTGCCTTGGATATGGGCTCCTCGCACACACCACATATTGGCGTAGCAGAGCTATCATTGGTTTCCGCTGTCTGCGAAAGCACAACCTCCATTTGTTCAACCATTGCCCCCAAGTGCGCTTGACCAGAACACTCTTGACCTCTAAGTTGTCGTTTACTTTGTTGATTAGATGTGGGAAATCATGCGTTGAAACTTGCACACTTGCATGGTATCTGAGCCATTGGTCACTGATCACTGGACACTGCCGGCCACACCCCAGGGCCGAAAGACTCCTCGCGGAAGTATTCCAATCACACCCAAGCCGCGCATCAAAAAAAAACAATGTACAACTCCCCCCCCCCCCCCCC
>OMLO01004463.1_pt1 | contig 11707 bp, 8 predicted proteins | sample 1674811 | NCBI WGS metagenome assembly OMLO01 (sample SAMN06265003, study PRJEB25207) | coral metagenome | isolation source: Coral host | place: Mexico:La Bocana,Puerto Morelos, Mexico | collected 2008-11-13 | reverse complement strand
TGAGAGTGATGATGGCTCTGTTCCCCCAGCTTTGGCCAAAAGCATTGGTGGGAAGAAGGATGAACAGGAAAGTGAGGATCAGAGTGATGATGGCAGTGTTCCCCCAGCTTTGGCCAAAAGCACTGGTGGGAAGAAGGATGAAAAGGAAAGTGAGGATGAGAGTGATGATGGCTCTGTTCCCCCAGCTTTGGCTAAAAAACGTGGCGGGGAGAAGGACGAAAGTGAGGATGAGAGTGATGATGGTAGTTTTTGCCCGCCTTTGCGTCAAATGCAGGATGAAGACTCGAGTGATGATTGATGATGGTGCCGTTTCTCGAGCTTTGGATTAAAGACTCCTGATCGTTTTTGCCAAGCTCCGCACACGTGCATGCTGGCAACGAAGCTCTTTGCACCTGGAATGGTTCCCGGGATTTTTGGTTTGAGGAGTGATCGCATCGTGCCTTCACTTAGCACTATGAGCCCATTTTGGTGTTCTCAAAACTGAATAGGGCAGCAGCTACTAGGCCTTCATTACACCAAGGATGTTGGTTTCAATGTTTCAAACCTGGATCTGGAAGCTTTCCATTGATCGAATCATGAATCTCATAGCCCTATGGTAAAAGTCAAAAAACACGTCGATTTGCTTGACATAGGCCTGAAAGCTGTGCGGGGCAATGAACATATCATTGCAGCCTTATCAGTCTTGAGTGTTGGTAACTGCTATGCATTCCATAGCTCTGGGGTATTGGAAATAACATGATGCCCCAGTCCGGATTCTTAGCCTACAAAGCTTTTAGCTGTTTGGCAACAGCACTTGGCAAAGTCGGAGAGTCGTTGCTGCAAAAAAAAATGCCTTGAATGGATTTCAAGAAATTCAAACATCCTAATATATCAATGAAAAGTCGATGCTTTCCACATGTTTCCATGTTTGAAATGATGGTATCTGAAGCCCTGCCATCGCCACACAAATCAACCTATTTGTTGCAAACCTCTCTTTAGTTGTTTCCCAACCCTATTCCAGCCTCCTGTGAGACGAGCTGGCACGCATTATCTCCTGCCGATGGACATCAGACATGCAGCAGGCGGTGCTGGAATTGCAGAAAAAGGACTCAAGGCAAACTGAGGACGCTGAGATTTGCACTCTCAGGGACTTATTTTCTGAGATAGAAGAAGGTGGTGTGTGCGACTTCACCGTGAATTCGCATGACGTAACCAAGCCATCAGCTTTGAAAGCATCGGATGGCGCCTTGTCTTGGACTAGTGACTAGTGGAAATCAGGACAATCAAATGTGGTACTATTATCCCAACTAAAATGTCTGTAGTGAGACCCCCCCTCGGTGGTGAAAATCCAAAGGTCTAGAATGATAGCTTGACAAAGTACACCTTATTCTATTTTCTTTCTCGGCCCTAGGCCTTTGTATTGTAATATCTTTTTCCGGAAAACCATTTCAGACATTATCGTCAGAATGGTCATTTAGAACTTCGGAAGTTTGAATCACTCTAAACCTTTTTTCAGTTACTGTAATTTTGTTCAAAGCCTGGGGAATTCCATTTCAGGCCTTTTAGACCCATCGAATCCCTACCGTCGACGCAGCCTTGGATTTTGGAGTTGGGATTTTGTTTTGATTATTATATGACTTTGGATTCTTGGTTTGAAACTGTCACTTTGTTATTTTGGATTTTGGATTGAATCATTTTGGGTCCGGACTTTTGGGGATTTTGGGTTTTAGAGTTTAGGTTTCAGGCCACATTTTTTTTTCATGTACCGGTGGAAAAATGGACCAAGCTGATTCTCAACCCCCTACATGAAACAGAAACTCGTTTCCTTTGTTTGTTTGCAGTCTTGTGGGTTTGCCCTGGAGCTGACCAAATGACATCCAAATCCATAAAATCTGCCAGAAAGGAGAAAAGGCACATTGCCTAGAGGGGGCCCGATTCGATCCTGCTTTACCACAGGGGAAGGGACCCCTAGGGGAAGTCTCGCCAATTTTTGTTTATTTGGGAAATCCAATGAACAGCTTTTTAAATGTGAAAATAAAAACGATAAAGAATGGTCTCAAATTTTCAAGATCGCTTCCTTTTTTGTGGGTTGATTTTGGAGTTTTGATTTTGGATCTTGGAATTTGGGGTTTGGATTTTGGAGCTTTCAATGTCTTTTGGATCTTGGATTTTAGGGGGTGGATCCTGGATCTTGGATTTTGGGGTTTAAATTTTGGAGTTAAACAGTTTTGATTTTAGATTCTGGATCTTGGATTTCGGGCTTTGGATTTTGGAGTTTTGATTTGTGATTCTGGATCTTGGATTTTGTGGTTTGAGTTTTGGAAGCTTAGGCTTTTCTTGGGAGTGGGTGTGGGCTTATAATGGTGACTGCCGGTGGTAAAAAACCCTAAAGGCACTGAATGGTTTTTGTCCCTTGGATATTCCAGCTTTAAAGGTCCAACATGATTTCCTCAGGGTAAAGTGTTTTTCCAGCCCTAGAAACAAACTTACGGACCCTTGCCCGTCAGTCAAACACTAGGAGCAACCTAATGGTTGGGGGGATGTGCTTTTTGCATGATGCCCACAGCCACTTTCAGAAGTAGGCCTGATTTCTGTGCTTTCACAACAAAATACAAACTTTTGAAACCATAATTAATTGCTTTATCCTCAGGTGGGGACGTCTACATGATCCAGCCCAAGGCCACTGAGATGTTCTTCAGCTATTCTTCACCAAGCACAAGCGGTGTGAAATGGACCGGCATGGCAAGTGTCTTCACAGCAGACGTTTCTTAGCTACATTCATATCCAAGTAGGAAGAACTTTGACCAAATTTAATTTCATACCCTCAACTACTAGGGGTCTGAAATAGGTGTACCCACACGCTCTCCGTATGACCATTTTTAGACCCTCCACTCTTGAACCATTTCAGACCCTCGGGGTATTCCTTGTTTTGCTCCCAGCCTTGTAGAATCAGGGGACTGGAGTTCCTCTAGCAATTGGTTTAAATGATGAAGACTTTAATTTGGAGGTCCAATAAACAATCCTAACGCTCCTAGATTTTTGATTGATCTTGGATTGGGGGCACCTTGGAGTTTGGATTTTGAATCAGCTCAGGTGTATATCTCGCGCTGTAAGAGTGCAGATATACCCGGCGCTGTAAGAGCGTTCAATTTTTTTTTGTCATTTTATGTTCGTTAGAAAGCCACCTCAGACCTTCTATTGCCAATCCCTGGAGCAGTGCCTAACCTAGCCGGCAAATTACATGTAAGTCAGAGGGAAACAAATATTCCCAGGGCGTCGGCGAAGTAGTTGATGGTATTTAGGAAATATACTGTTAATGCGTGCGCATTCTTAGGAAAATGCGCGTGACTATCTAGCAATTGCGCAATATGCTGAACACATTACTCGGAAAATGCGCGTAAATTTACTAGAAATTGCGCAAATACAAGAGATACTGCGCGTCATTATTCGGGGGAATGCGCATGATTACCCAATACAAAAAAAACAGTGAACCGGCGAACCGGCAAACCGGCAAACCAGCGAACCGGCAAACCGGCGAACCGGCAAACCGGCGAACCGGCAAATTGCATTAAACTGCCTAGTATTCGTTAAACACACAATTTGTTTAGACTTTGGAGTCTTGGAGTTTTGGATGTCGGATGGGATTTCGAATGTTATATTTTCGAGTCTTCATTTTCCCTGGTCTATGACCAGGTGATGGAACGTGTTTTTTGTTGGAAGTTGACTACAACGGGAATCCATAAGGGGGTGATGTAGAATATAATTAAACACACCATAAAAATTCAAAACCTTGGACTTTAAAAGTCATGGTTTGCAAGGCAACTTTTGGATTAAGATTAAGCAGCTCGAATTCCACACCGAAGGCATTAAATTAGTTATCAATCATGGCTGCTTTTCGTTTGTTCTCAAAATGCGCTACTCACAAACAAACACACACACACACACACACTTGCCTCTCAGGCTCTCAAAGCTGCTAGGCCACTTACGATGGTTTGGCGTGTGGCATTTTCGGATGAAGCAAAGGAGACTTGATGTTTTAACTTTAAATGTTCGAAGTTTTTTTTTACTGACACACGACACACGAGTGTCGGGCACTCAGCTCTGTCCTTTCAGTCGCCATCCAGGAGCTCAGCCCTCGCTCCTTGGCTACAATTCACAAGATGTTGCAATTTCCTTGCCAATGTTTGTTTTTTGGTCCCATATTGTTCCAACACTAAGTTGCCTTTAGCTGATCAGGGAAGCCGCTCTACTTCATGAAAAAGGACACTGCTATGAGTGATGGCGAAGTAATTCGCTTGGTGTGAGAGAATCGGAGTGTTTTGCCAGGTTTGCTAGGTATCATGTCATGTATTGACTTCTCCAGAGGAGACTACTTATTTGTTGAATCTGAAATATTATCATGTCACATGCAATGACAAGTCTTTTTTGATTGGTTTGAAACTTGATGATTCCCTGATAAAAATGTGATGGAACCTGCTTCTTGGCAAACCCAAACTCACCCGGAGGTGCAGCCACTTGTGATGGCACCACTGTGTAAGACACAACAATTTTGATAGAAATGACAGGTGAGGCCCCCTTAAATGTTGCAGGACGCCATTGAAAAAAACGGATTTGAATCTCAGTCTCGTCGAAAACCCATTTGGCTTGTATATCGCATGTCAGTGCTCCAAAAAAATCCTGCAACCCGGGGGCTGGTGTCACCTGACCCAGCCAAGCAGCAACGATAAGCGGATTTGAGCTGCTTCGTCAGCAGTCCTTCAGGCCAGGCAGGGGTAGCCCCTGTAAATGGTAATTTTGAAAGCCTTTTTGCCCTTCAGTTATATCATCTTCACAAAATGATCACAGCCTAGTAGATTTCCTTTTTGCCTTGTTCTGTCACTGTTTCATGAGCAACAGCATGCAGTGAGCAACAAACATGACCGCTTCTCACAATGGCAGGTCCTCGGAAAAGTGACTTTCGAATTTCCAGCTTCTTGCTTGCATTGCAAATCAAGCGCAACATGACGGACGAAGTTCGCACGCATTGTGACTAGTGAGTTGTTTGGAATAACCTTCGCTGATCATCAATGCGCAGTTGGAAAATGATATCAAACTTTGCGTGGTCATTCAATCCTTTTGATGCAACTGTCCACCCTAAGGCTGGCCTTTGCCCTAAGACTGTGGCGGAGACCCTCTATAAAACATGCTGCCCGTGTCAAAAAATGCTGCTGAATGATTTGATGACATGCGCAATGCGTACCATCGCCTAAAACATTGTTTGGGAGTTGCAACTTGAAATTTATGACTCTGAACGACATTTTAAAACAAACACTGGGATTTTGATCTGACCGCCCAGGCTAGATCACATTTGACTTGCCAACCCGGATTGTTGGAGGAGTGCAATTGTTTGTTGCCATGCTACTTACTAAACAGCTTGCGTCCAAGATGTGAGTGATTGTTAGGCATTTTGCCATTGGGCACCGTTTTTTACGACATGAAAAAATGGCAAATTTCATGAGTTCAGGACTGGTCCGCTGTGCCATTGAAAAGAATCATTTACAGCAGCTCGTTGGCATAAAGTGACTGAGAAAAACTTATCATTCTTAGGCTCTTATGACTTTTTGTCCCGAATGTATTCAACAACTGTGCTGCCGAGGATGACCCTTCCAAATCAAGGGTTTGTGTGGTTGGATTGACATCTAGTGGAATCATGATACTTGAAAAGTCAGTTTCACTTTTCAAACCAAGCTCAAAAAAGCCATCAAGTTCAAGTCGCGGTAATGTCAAATTGTGTTCGAAAAGCGCTGTTATTTTAATCATGGCTGTCATTTCAAAGCTGACCATCATTTCAGATCCCCGTGCCAAGGAAATGACCTTTGGACAAAGGCTTGGGGCATTGAACGCCATTGTGTGACGCAAGCTGTAGTTGCAAACTTCCCCAACCACTATCAAACAAGTAAGTCCTAAAGCTTTATTTTCGAGAACATGATTCTTTGGGATTGATTGCAAGCTCAGTGACCCGCAGTGTCATCATGTTTTTTCTGTATGTCATTGATTTTCCACTGGTATAATCTCAACATCCCATTCATTGCGGTACTGCAGGAAGCTTGTCGTTTCAGTGGCCTTCCTACTGCAGAAAGCCAGGGAGGAATGCTCGCAGGACTTAGAGGGGAAAGCAGGGGCATAAGATCAAACTCAACTTTTGTCAGGATGTCTCACGGCACCTGTTTGTTGTGTATTCCTCAATGTTTCATCTTGGGCCAACTCTGGAGCAAGTTCAAACTCAATGAAATTGTTGTGACCCAACAAGTTGTAAAAAGTTTCATCTCATGTTTTTTGGCCAGGTTGAAGGTGCACATTTCAGAATTTCGTGAGTTTATCAAGTGTGTGCGTATATAAAAATGTGCCATTTGCAGTGACCTGCTGTTAGGGAGGAAGCCGATGATTTTATTGTAATCATCATGACTGAGTGGACGCCCATTAGTAAAAAAAAATGTGCCAACATCAGAAGGCCCTTTTCCATCCGAACCTAGAGATGCCTATACACCCTGAAGTGTCCAAATTTGGAGATTGGCCCCGACAGGGTCTTCGATTTTTTTGTCCATTTGTGGCACATTGTCAGTGAGTCAGCTGTAACCATGTCCAAAAAACACGTTAATGTCCTTTACAAAATCTTGAAAATCCAGAATCCGACTAGGCGTATGATAGTCCAAAAAACAAAGACACCAAATTTGCGAGGCCAACTAGCGTTATAATAAGCATAAAAGCAAAAACCGATGAGCCAACTAGTGGTCCGTACAGCAAGCAAGTAGATTGGCCAATTCGTGTACAATAAGCTCAAGCACCAAATTTCATGAGCCAACTAGCGGGACAAACAGCAAACACACCAAATTTGATGAGCCGACTAAGTAGTGGTACTTGAAACCAAATTTGATCCCATTCCAATGTTACTGCACATTTGCTACAAATTTTGGAATTCCAGGATCTCACCTTTGTGATGCTGCGCAACAACGCAGATGTCGAGGACAGGAGCTGAGCGCTGGATGGGCATGTGGTGGATTCCCGACTTGGTATTCAAAGAAACTTTTCACTGCATCTTGCAACATAAACCGTTTGTTTGAAAGCCTTGGTGTCGCAATCCCTTTCGGTTTCAAGTTTTCCGTCAGTCATGCCGATTCCGAGACCTATCATCACTAGACGCACTGGACCGGTCATTGTGTTACCCCGCCAGCGCAATGTTATACCTCCGGATCCTAGTCCTAAGCCATCGATGTCTCAGAAGCGTCGGCTGGAAATGATTGAAAGCAATCGTGCGAAGCCGTCGTCAGCTTGGTGGATTGACAAGAGTGTGGATCATCCAGAGACAGAATTTGACAACAATCCTCATGCAGCACGTCCGAAGCCGTCGTCAGCTTGGTGGATTGACAAGAGTGGTGTGGATCATCCAGAGACAGAATTTGACAACAATCCTCATGCAGCACGAGTTGATCATCATGTATGTCACAGAGCAGGCAAAAAAGGGATCAGCATACCAACCAAAGAATGGAATTCGATGGAATGTCGCGACAAATCGAACAGTATCAAGGCACTTTACGGACTGGATGACCAGCAGGATGTGCACAAGATCGACGTGCGAATTTTACGGTATTCCCAAGAGAGCTGCAGAGAAACATTTCAAAGTGGTGCATCTGTTATGAAGTTGGTTTCGGAACTCTTTCATGGGAAGGTGAGCTTGAAAGAGCCCTTCTTGCATCTAAGCGTTTTTGAGGCTACAGATCCCAAGACCCGCGAACCTATTCTTAAATGTAAGGACAATAGACGGCTATATGCATTGAAGGAGTATGCAAAGCTTTGCGACCACGACGATATCAGCAGGTTTGTCTACGTACGTTACTTCTCTAGGAGAATGGTGCGTGAGGTCCAGCGCTTCAAACAAAACTCGGATACCACCCGCGGACTTGATATTCGACTTAGGACGCAAGGAAACAACAGGAAACAAGGAAACAATAAGAAGGTGCGTCGTCGAAGTAGATAGATCTAAGGCTTTAAGGGATCTTTGGATCTCATTTCATTTTTTTGGGCCAATCGCAAAGCGATCAATGCCCAGGGGCCGTCCAGCTTGCTCCTAATTCTGACTTATGGCATTCATCAAAAATATCGGATCATGAGCTGTACTCAGAGTCGGCATTTGCATGGTAGCTGATTGGAGATGAAGTGCATGCTAGTATACTGCACGCCATTGAAAATTGGTGATAGTGATAATGGTATAAAATAATTAACTCTAGTGCTCAAATTTGAGCTAGTATATGAATCACTTGAACAACTGCAAAAGTTCGAACACATCATCAAATGTGATGATCATGGTTGGGCATGTCAAGGTTGGGCCTCCCATTTCTGACCCAAGTCGCTAAAAGAGTTCCTTCTTTCGATGATTAAGGCGTAGTCGAAGTTCGAAGCTCCCATTTGTGCATTACTATGGCCCTTTTCAAAGTAAGTTCAGATTCATTTTCGAAAGCATTGCTCAGCCAAACTCTTAGTATAATAATAGATTTTTTAGGGCTTTTCAAAGTTGGCCTCAAGGCACCTTCATAGCTTGCTACTTTCAGAAAGAAAATTTCAACAACCTCGATGTTGTATCAACCATCCGTTCTATGAGTTTCGGACTCCTTCGGCACAGATTTATTGCACAATGTTTTGAAATCATTTTTTCCCATGAGTTTTTAAATCCAGTTGGACACTTCAGGGTGTATAGGCATCTCTAGGTTCGGATGGAAAAGGGCCTTCTCTCTGATGTTGGCGCATGTTTTTTGACTAATGGGCAACCACTCGAACATGAAAATTGTGGAATTCCAGGATCTCAACTTCGTGATGCTGCGCAACAAGGCTGATCACCTACTAAATGGTTTGATTTTCCGATGAGGTTAGGATGATAGTGAAGTAAGTAGGGATGATGTGAGTTGATTTGATTTGCAGGGCTGCATTGATGTCATGGCATTCTGTCGGGAGGTCCTCTCCCTGGGCAGGACCCTCTGTGTGGTGTCAAGGTTGGGCATGTCAAGGTTGGGCCTCCCATTTCTCACCCAAGTCGCCACAGGGTTCCTTCTTTCGAAGTTGATCCTAAAAGTTTGCATGGCACTTGTTCTGGGAAGTGGCAGCCGGTTTCCAAGTTTGAAATTGCACGCAGTTTTCCGATTAAAACGGTATGCAACAAGAGATTAAAGATATTGATGCTCTTCCATGTCTATTCTGGTGTGTTGCCTGTGCATTGCGAAACTCCCGCACTTGCACCTGTTTGATTTTGAAAGGCCATGGAAGCAAAAATTTGACCATCAGAACCACATGCCTCAATGTTCTTAGAACCTGTTTATCAAGTAATATCGTTGTCAACGATGTATCCATCTTTGGATCAAACCAAGGCTTCCTGAAAAAGCATGAAAAAGCATGATACTATGGCAACATATAGCATATCAAACTTAATTGACCAGTCGCTTATCACCAAAGCATTGCGTAAAGAATGCCCTTAAGGTTTCCTAATCGGCCAAACATTTTAGACGACATCTTTTTGGGTGGTCTGAAATGGTTTGCCTTAGGCCTATTTTAGATTTTTTTGGACCATTTTAGACTCTCTTAGACCTTTGGCCTGGTATGTTGCAGGTGGGTCTGAATGAATGATGGTTTTCCCTAGAACATCTTTTGGGAAAAACAACGTCGCATGCATTCTTACAGCGCCAAAGGCACTCACTCTTACAGCGCTAGGCACTCATATGATAACAGGGAAGAGTTATTGTCTGGTTTGATTGTCGCAGTGCCTTTCAAATACGACATTTTGATTCGGATTTATCAAAGAATACTGCGCGCGCATTACCCAAAGCATTTCCCGGCAAACCGGCATATTGATAGTGCGCATTACCCGGCAAACCGGCATTTCCCGGCAAACCGGCATATTGATAGTGCGCATTACCCGGCAAACCGGCACATTGATAGTGAAGATTTCCCGGCAAACCGGCATATTAGTATGTAGACTTGAGAAGATGTAACTACTGTGCAGAGTTGCAACCTTCAGATTCAGCATTGTTGAGATGTAAATGACTCGTCTACGGCTATGGGAAGTGGATGAATTAACATTATTTAGTAGTGAAAAGTCTTGCGCAGGACAAACGCTTGAGATGACCTGCCGTTCACAGGCAGGTACTGTTGCATGCGGTGTTTTTGTGTTCAGTAGCATCGGCCAGTTGTTCTCACTTAGGCTCTTGTTGTTTGAGGATCGTTTTAGCGCAGCCTCTTGAAAGTCCGAGTGGGGTGACACGGACAACATGTTTACAGCAACTTTTGCTAGTTCACCATGAAGGGGACAGGCAAAAAAGAGCAGTTCGGAGATCCAAGCTCCTTTTCCACCACCACATCGCTTAGGACTGAATCTTCATTATTTATATTTTTTAGTCAAGACTTAAATCACGATTTGCCATTCTCTGGTTGCAATGGCTGAGACAAAGAAGGCGGGGAGGCCTCGAACGAAGTATCTGGATGTAGTCGTGCCTGATGATACCGACTACCGGGCTTTTATGCAAAATATCTATGATAAGAACCGAAAACCTCGATCTCGAACCTTGGCCGCAAAATTACCATGTTGGATTGGAAGGAGTTTTGTTAGCCTTGATACAGCCTGCTTCGCATGGCAATGAAGCAATCAATCAAAAGGTTGGCAGAACCTCAAGACATAATATTTGTTGATTCATTCAACCCTGTCGCTAGGCAAGAAGAAGACACACCAGATTTCCACTCCAGCTGCATTGCCTGTGGAGGATGGCTCTAATGCAGTCCCTGTGAAAGATAGCTCTCAGAAGGAACAATCAGCTGTACATGCAGCTGTTGGTGGCACAGCTTGTTCAGTGGCCCCTACTTCCTCAAGTGGCAAACCTTCTTCAGCTCCGGGCAATCATTGCGATGACAGGGTTCATGAATTTTCTGTTTGGATGGGTGGGGTCAAGCGAAAATTCCCGGGGGATTTCGATGTATGTCATTGTTGCATCAAAGAAACGCACCGCTTAACGAACGAAGTGTATCGTCTTGGCAGCTTTTCTGCAATCCAGACATCCAACTGTATCGTATTTAGCAGTTTTTCTGCAATCTTTCCGTCATTTTCCAAACATCCACCTGCTGTAGATGATGCTCTCAAACAATCAAATTCTAAATTTTGATTTGTTCTAGGATGTCCATGGTACTTAGTAACTGGATTATAACCAAATAGTAGGTTGTAAGTCCCCTAAATAGGTTTTAACCAAACTTACTACTATTATACAGTTACTTCCATGGACACCCTAGTTTGGTCTCGCGTCTAGCCCGCAAAATGCTTCAGAATGATTCAGCTGAGGCAATGAAAACTTTGACCTGAAGAATCGATTACGAAGCCTTGGGATACATAAGTTCTGATTCCGGTGGCGAAAACCTAGTATATAGTTAAATATAGATGATGCATTTGGGACCTGAAGAGATGGTCTACGCATTGAAGGGCTGACTGGAATCTGGAGCCCCCTTTCTGAGTGGTGGAAAAATGAGAACTGACTTTTGCAAGAGTGCCATTTCATTGTGACCATATTATTTCTGCAGCTGCCAAGCCTTGCATACTGCATTTTGATTATTTTCCATGTTGTTTTCAGCTTTTCAACTTGAGCAGGTCATGCGAAGCGGGCGGAGTCACTTCAAAGCGAGTTGAAAAAGTTGCTGATGTCACTGCAAAAAGCAAAAGAGT
>OMLO01004462.1_pt1 | contig 11708 bp, 9 predicted proteins | sample 1674811 | NCBI WGS metagenome assembly OMLO01 (sample SAMN06265003, study PRJEB25207) | coral metagenome | isolation source: Coral host | place: Mexico:La Bocana,Puerto Morelos, Mexico | collected 2008-11-13 | reverse complement strand
CTCTCAGCCAATGCCTGCACCCTTTTCCATCCCTTATTCCTCTTTTTCCTAGAGGCCTGGATCAGGGCTAGATTCATTTCATCAGAAGCCATTGGAGTTGTGGCATCACCAGCTGCACCAGATGCAGCACTTCCAGCTGGTTCAGGCTGCAGGACCTCTCCAAAGTCCAAGTCTTTGATCACAATAGTTTCTCCAGCTGGGATGGCAAGCTTGGCACTCTTCATAGGAGGTGGTCCATATGGTGCCACCTCTCTTCGAAGTTCTCTTTCAGAAGGCTTTCCTCCACCTGGGCATAAGATCCACTGCTCACCCACTCCCCCGGAGACCACTTTCTTCCCTCTGAAAGTTTGCCTCTTGCACAAAGACGGGTGCCTGAGTCGCTCCTGCTCATATAATAGAGTTTACATTATATGTTGATACACAAACCTTGATGTATATAGCTTTTGGTCTTGCAGGCTGTGCAAAGCCTCAAGTCTTGTACGCAGAAGTCATTCTCCTCTGAGGAGTCTGCTTCCTCTTTCACTGCAAGCTGTGCCGAAGCTGTGCCACCAAAGGCATTGAAAGGAGCTGCCTTGTCCAAAGCTGTTTTTTCAGGATCTTCAGGCTTCTCTGGAGGAGCAAATTTTGAGGCATCTGGTTGGGCCATCCTTTCATTTTCGATTTTTGCACGTCTTTCTTCGATGTCAGCAAAAGTCTTCTCCTGGAGCTCCTTTTGTTTCTGCTGATGTGCAACAGGGTCAATATCTTTGAAAATTCCAAGAGGCTTCTCCTCTGCAGGAGTCTCTGCAACTTCTGGAACTTCGGCAACTTCTGCAGGAGACTTGGATCCTGCAGCTTCTGCAGGAAGTTCAGTCTCAGTCTCCTCTGCAGGAAGCTCAGTCTCCTCTGCAGGAGGCACAGTCTCCTGTGCAGGAGGCGCAGTCTCCTCTGCACGAGGCACAGTCTCCTCTGCAGGAGGCAAGTCTCCTCTGCAGGAGGCGCAGTCTCCTCTGCAAAAGCACAGTCTCCTCTTCATCGTCATGAAGAATATTTGCAGCCATTGGAGGAACTTTCTCAGCCATCTTCTAAAAAACCGAAGGTTCAGAGTCAGAGGCTGCAAATTTTGAGCTGTCAAGTTTGAGGCTGCAGAGTCACATGCAATTACATTATTGTTCAAATGAAATTCCCACATTTCAACTAGATACAGAAAAAAAGTACCAACCTTCATGAACCCTGTACTCCTCTGAAGGAGTGTGAACTCTGTACTCCTCTGAAGGGGTCTAAACTACACTGAGCTTTCTCCAGCTCCTCTTAAGTCTTCATGGGATCCCAGACAATCTCCTCAAAGGAGAGCTCCTGAAGAAAACTGGTCCAACCTGGCAGCAAGTGTGGAGTGGCAGTGGGATTCACGTGTGGGTTTTAATTACAACTGATTAGGTGTCAAAAAATTAATGGTGCTTTACTATTTAAAAAAGTTACTTGTATCCTACCATTCCACTTCTTCTTTCAAGACTTCTCCTAGTCCTACAACTATAAGAACTTCCCCTTCACCAGAAAAATCCTTTTATAAATTTTTCTTTTACAAATTACTTTCCCTATATAGAAAACTCCTCTGAAGGAGCTTTCTGCAACAAAAACTCTGGGGGAACCATTGGTAAACTATTAACCATCTTCCCTAGAGAGAAGTCAGGGTTGCATTGTTACAAAAAATGAATTTATTTGTATATTTCTCTTTGGTCTATATAGCTACATGTTCCCAATACAGCACCCCACTTGTATGTGTGTCTGTGTCTGCAGGTGAACAAATGAAACAAGCTACTGCTAACAAACTATTTTCCCCAGAGAAAAGATTTCAGGGTTGCATGCAATTGCAACATGGCCTCAATGATTCCATCCAAATGAAAACATGCTAGGCATGCACACCTCTGCCAAGATCTCCACAGCTTTGGACATGCAGAGATCATCATTTTTTGTTGAAACACATGTTCTCCTCTAAAGAGATTTTGCTTGAAAAAAATACACCTTATTTAAGCAATAATTCTGGAAATTATTCAGCCTTAATTAGCAATAATTATGCTTTAATTAAAGGGTAATTTCAAGGCATATTTATTGCTAATTAAGTAACATTGCTTAATTAAAGTGTGTTGGAGGCTCAGGGAGGGTCCTCTTTTAGGATAGGGGGTCGAAACCGAACGCGAACATGCCAAAAACGTGACAGGCGTGGCGTTTTGGAAAGGCCGAAACCGAACGCGAGGGGGTCAAAACCGAACGCGTGGTCCATTTCATGTGGCAGGCCCTAAACCCATGTCCCCCCCCAGTTAGACCCCAAAAGACATACCAGTAGTGCCCGGATAAGCCGGGGGCGGAAGTTTCAAAGAAAAAAATATAAGTCAAAGAAACAATTTGCCTTTAGAATGCGCGCAAGGCGACCGACCAGCGCGATGCCCAAACCATGTCTTTGCTGTGAACGAGCCTTCTGCTGTTCCATGGTGGTGATGTGACCTGTTTTGATGTCATGAAGTTGCTTGCCACGTGAGATGAAGTAATGTGCTTAGGTGCACGGTGGTGTTATTAACATGTTATGTCAATAAAAGAAGTTTTGTACAGAGTTGTAAGTGGTTAGTCCTGAAGTTAATAACCATTTAGCTAATTAGTTAACTAACCATTTATGGTTGTTTTAGTGACAAACATTTTCATCATAAAAATGATCATGTAATTTTCAAATAAAGTTTCAATTGATAAAACCATTTTTTGTACAAAATTACAGAGAACAAGTAAGGCTGGTCATGTTTGAGCCCAAAGGCTGTAATGTTAGTATTTTGGTTAGGTTCCGAAGTGAAGGGTGTAGTGGTTTGAGCGGACGGGCTGGAATGTTCTTGTTTGAGCCCATTGGCTGTACAATGCTGCTGTGGGTAGTTGCGACATGGCATGTCATGTCATGTTACTTGATGTGCTGGTCATGTCATTTGATGCGATGTAATTGCTTGCGTTGTGTCATGTCACGTCATGCAATGCGATGTCATGTGATGTTGGCTCATGTGAAGAGCTGTCATCTGTTGTGCCCTGCAATGGGATGGAATGTTATGGGCGGCTTAAAACGCAATTATTCTCTAAACAACTACTCTGTACAGCGTTGGACCCACAGATAGAATATGAAATTTAATTATTTTAATTATTTAAATTTTCGCCCCCAAGCCCCGAAACAAAAACCATCGGGGACCTCAACGTGCAGTTGGAATCTGCGCATTCTATTTGCTGGGTTTGTTGTAATATTGGTGTTTTTGAATTGAAATGCCTGTGCATGAATATACCTGTCATCTTCTAACTGCTTTTTCAAAAAAAATAAATTTTAATGATCGGACCATATTCTCACTGCATTTAATTATTTTTTCATATTCTATCTCCTGGTCCGTCGTAGTACTACAAAGTACTACTCCAGCACTACTCCAGTACTACTCCAGTACTACTCCAGTACTACTCCAGTACTACTCTGTACTACAAAGTACTACTCCAGTACTACTCTGTTCTACAAAGTACTACTCCAGTACTACTCCGTACTACAAAGTACTACTCTAGTACTTCTCGGTACAACAAAGTACTACTCCAGTACTGCAAAGTATTGCAGTTCTACTCTGTGCTACAAAGTACTACTCATGTACTACTCCGTACTACAAAGTACTACTCCAGTACTACTCCGTATTACAAAGTCTACTCCAGTACTAGTCTGTAGTACAAAGTACTGCTCCAATACTATTCCAGTACTACTCCAATACTACTCTGTACTACAAAGTACTAGTCATAGTCTGTACTACAAAGTACTACTCCAGTACTACTTTGTACTACAAAGTACTAGTCCGTACTACAAAGTTTTACTACAAAGTCCTACTCCAGTATTACAAAGAATGACAAAGTACCACAAAGTACTGCTCCAGTTCTACTCTGCACTATAAGGCACTACTGAGGTACTCCTCTGCACTAAACAGTAGTACTCCCTACTACAATGTGCTACTCCTGCACAAGTCATGCTCCAACATCACCAAATGCTGCACCTGCCATGACAAATAGCTCTCATGATCAATCCACTTGAAGCATGAAACGCTATGTGCAATGCGCGAAGCAGCGCAAGTCATCCTCTAACGTCACCAAATGCTGCGCCTGCCACGAAAAATAGCTCCCAGCATCAATCCTCTTGAAGCATGAAACGTTATTTACAATGCGCGAAGCAGCACAAGACACCCTCCAACTTCACCAAATGCTGCACCTGCCCGGAAAATGACTGTCGTGATAGATCGTGCTCTCATATGAAACATCATTTACAATGCGCGGAGCAACAGGCATCACCCTCCAACCTCACCAAATACTGGGCCTGCCACGCAAAATGAGTGTCATGACTGACTGTGCTCTCATATGAAACGTCATTTACAATGCGCGAAGCAGCGCAAGACACCCTCCAACTTCACCAAATGCTGCACCTGCCACACAAAATGAGCGTCATGATTGGTCGTGCTCTTAAATGAAACGTCATTTACAATGCGCGGAGCAACTGGCATCACCCTCCAACCTCACCAAATATTGTGCCTGCCACGCAAAATTGCATTCCCACATCTGAGAGAAATTTGCCGAAAACGGTTGAAGTGTCATTTCCAATGCGCAACCGATCCGAGAATGATGCGAGACCGATCCGAGACCGATCCGAGAATGATCCGACCATGAAAATGCAAACCGCAAACCGCCGCGCCGCCGAAGGTATTTTTCGCGCTCGCCAGGAGCCAATTCTATTGAAAATAGCAACATTTCCCGCTCCGGCTATCGTTTCAAATTTCACCAACTGCTGCGTCTGCCACGAAAATTGACCCAAAAGACCGTCTTAGACAAAATCCCTCTTTTTAACTATTTTGATCGATTTTGACTACTTTGATCGATTTTGTTTATTTTTCGGGGTTTGTAAATATATTTTTTTTTGTGGTCTAAATAGAATTTTTTCAATTTTTTGTCTAAATAGTTTGTTTGGAGGTCGGCTATTCTATCTATTTAGTTAATTTTTGGGGTCCGAAAAGCGGTCAAAATAGACAATAGTTAATAGATAGAATTCTGTCTGTTAGATAGATTTTCTGTTTTTTGTTTGAAGTAGTTTCGGCAAAACTACTTCACCTGGGGGGTCGAAGTTTTGGTGAAACTACGTCAGCTGCAGGCTGACCAATAACAGCAAGAATGACGGTAAAAATGTATATAGCAACGCAAAATGCTCCACATTTCACTCACACATGACTGTGTGTGTGTGTGTGTTGTTTGAAACAGTTTTGCAAATGACGCCTCACAAGCAGCAGTTGATACATGAGTTGCGAGGCCTTTTTAAAATAGAACTGATACATGCCATTCACTTGAGACACCACAACCACTTGAGTCACTTGAGGAGACATGAGTTGCGAGACACTTGCAATATATAATTGTTACATTGTATAATATTAAATTCACTCTGCCCTCAGACCGTTGGATCTTAATGAGTTCATCATGGAGGAACTCTGAGTGGCCTTAGGTCTCATCCCTGGACAGAGTGTGATAAACCCAAGAGAGTTTATCTCACAAACATGCACAAATGAGTTCAGGAAAAACTATTTCATTTGATTACCCACTACTTCAGGATACATGTGTTGTGAGACACTTGCAACATAGAATATGATATGTGTAAGATGTTATATTCACTTGGGACACTTGAGGGACACTTGAAGGACAATTGAAAGACACTTCAATTTGTAGCAACACGAGGACAACATTTGACAGATGGTTCGCTTCATAGAAGACATTGCAGGAAAAACATGACTGCACAAACATTCCAAAAACCTATACATGCACAGTGTCAAATTTCAAGCGAACAACCTCGCAGCGTTGTGTGTGGTGTTTGCACATCTTTCCAAAAAAATCAAGATATTCGAAACACAGTGGTATCAAACCAATATCTTGGGCGAACATGAGCCAAGTGTTCCCACAAAAGTATTTGCAATGAAACATGCCAAACAAGTGCAAACAGTGTCATTCTATCATACCATTGTTCGTGAAGATTTCATATGATGCTCTTGCGACAAGTTCTCAATAAGACACGTGCATGCAATAATGGATAAATCACGCACACATTTGTTTTAAATCCACACCCACATGTTGCAATGGAAACTCGACAGTGCACTTTTTTGTCTGCGCAAAAACGATTGCTATAGATGGTCCAACTCATCCATGTCAAGGAGATATAGTTATTCAATGCCCACAAACAGATCACTTTCGCACGGGCTCAAGTGCCATTACGAGCGACTTAAGGTCATCTTTCACCATTTCCAAAGCTGGCAAGTAGGAGTCGAAATCCTTGTCCAGCATCAACTTGTCAACAATGTCAACCATTGCGGGCAATTCACGATTCATATGGGCAGCAAAACGGTGTGTTTGTAAGTCACGCAGCATACAATTGCCCTCATTGCACACCAGTGAGTTGAAGGTCATGCTTGACAAATCCTTGATGCCAACACCACTTTTCATGTTTTTGGAAGCTTGGGCAGATCCCACCACAAGTAGTTTCCAAGCTTCAAGCATCAACATACCAGGATCCACAGTCTCAAGGACAGTGCGGCCAAATTCTTTCATGAATTCAGCCTTCTCATTCTCATCATGGCAAAAGCTGTTGGCTGCCAGGGTACACGCAAATCCTTCTGAACTGCCAAAATTCGTCCACATGTCTCAGAATGAGAAAGGAAACACACACACACACTGATGGCTGTTGGGTTGCTTTTGAAATTCTTGATCCTGTATATAGCTGAGAAGCATACAGTGTTCCGTGTTGCGTGATGACGCACAAAGAAACACTTGTGGAAAACTTCTAGGTCTACTCACAGGTTCAGCAAAACGACTGTGCTGCAAATACACACCAAAAACACAAAACAACTCACAAGCACAAGTCTTCACGGTTGCCAAAAGCACAAGGCAAGTTGACAACTGCAAGTGTTTGGATAGATATGATACACATATACGCAGGGAGATTAAGTGCAAGTGCATGTGTGGGTGTATGGTTTTTTCCAAGTGATAGTGTGATACTTTCCGTAATTTCCATTGTGAAGGTGCAACAAGTGTGAAAACATATCATACAGTGTAAATAGTCACAAGGTGTACTCGGGCAGCTTTAACTTTTTTCACCCTTCCAAAAGCAAGTGCAATCCGAGACGGTAATGTCGAGCCAATTTGACACTTTGAATTCCTACCGCATTGCCAGGGGCGCATGCCGTTGCCACCTTTTGTAGCCTCCGCATCTGATCTTCGCCCATAAAGGCCCACGTACATCTAGGAGAAATGTGCCTTGCTAGCATTGCAATATGCTGACAAAAGTGACTCTTGCTGGTGATGTCATAATACTGGAGCCCTTCTTCCAAAAAGTGCTCAGCCACTTGTGTGTGCAGCAGCAGCATATTGTTACATGTTTCTTCAAAAGTTTGACCGGCCCAGCTGGAAAAGCGAAGTCTTCTTTGAATTCTGTCAGCATTTGTTCCAACCCTACATTGCACTTCAGCATTGTCAATATTTTCCTATGCAACGCAATAGCCGGTTTCATATAGGCATGCCACAAAGCACGCAATGCTGGCCCCAAATGCCTTACTTCTGAAGCCTTGCCTCTGAGCTTTGGAAATCTGTTCATTCTTACAAACATGCTCAGCTTGTTGATGTACCGGAACGGTGTTGGTGTCTTGTTGTTTTTGAAATACGATTTCAAAAACGTCCAAGCGTTCTTCAAGTTTTCCTCAGGACTGCTTGGCGTAACCATATTGACTAGCACTGCAAATGTGCTCCCATGGCTGTACTGATGGAATCCTAAGTACTTACAATGCATCCAGTCGTAGGACTCCGTCCAGCAGCTACATTCTGGGAGTGTTAAGAGTGAAAGTTTGTGAAGATTTGTGTCCATGGCATTCCAAATAGCCACATTGCCACATTGCTGTTGGTAAGAAGTCTGACCATGTGTTTGGTCCAGATGTTGTAGCTGGACAGTGAATGCATGGAGAGGCGCTGTTCCAATTTGGGGCTTTGACGATTGCGTTGAAATAGTCTAAGTCTCCAGTCAGGCAAAATAGGATGCCTCGAAAACCACCTGCCAAATATGCGTTGGCTTTTCGATGTTCTGGTGTCCCTTCGGCGTACCTATGCAGCACACAGTCAACACCAATGGAAATCATGCCACCATGTGGTTTTTAGATAGACCACAGTGCTTTTCTTATTTGTATAAAAAACCACTATACACATTCGTGATGGAACATCAATGGCAGACCTTAAGGAAATAGCACAACCAAATGCTGGTAATGTAACATCGTTTGGATCAACATGGTGTGAGAAGCAAACATGTGCTCCCAACTCCAAAACCAAGGGGCTTGTTTCCCAAATAATCTTCAGATGCCCATTTTGCCATGATATAAAGCCAGTAGGCTCCAACGTAGGATGGCAGAAAAAGTTGCAAGAGTTCCATGTTCTAAATCACCGACGCATAATTTGTCGTACATAGCCCATATGTAAAATAACATATCACCAGTGTGGCCTTTTCCAGCTTGGCTGTACCATGACCAAAGGGTTTGGGTTTTGGCCGAACCCTTCCCAATGCCAGCGATGGGAACGCCATCCCCATGAATTGCAAGTGGTATACATGTTGAATCATAACCGCTTTGGCTTTTTATCGGGTGAGAGTCCATAGTTGGATGACCTCGGACTGCATACCAAAATTTCTTCAATGTCGCTGGACCCAAGCAAATGGACTTGTTCCATGTATCCTTATGATAATATATACGAGAAAAGACCTTGTGTGCCAGCAGCAATCCTTGCTTGCAGGCATTGTGAGGTTCTTTCAGTGGTATGTGGATGGAATACGGCTCAGGTAGATGTGATAGACGCTCGACTTTGCCTATCAACTCAGAATGAATTTTGTTTTTGCGAGCACCAGCAATACCCAAGTTGGCCAGAATATACAAATCCTGAAGGACTGCATCGTTTTCCTGTGCAGTTTCCAAGTCTTTAGTTGCTAATTTAGCCATGTGTTGGATTCTCTGCGGGCTCAAATCGCCCCACGCAAACATATTGATCAAAAATTGGCCAAAACAGATTGACAGGTGTAGTTTGCAGCATCCTTTGAAGCTGAACTTAACCGTTGTCGTTGTCCTCCTGACCTCTTCCTTTTTTTGCTGGGTTGGTCCATGGCCGACACAGCACCACCTCTTGACTACAAAGATCCAGGTTCAAACTGTAAAAAGGATTTGAACCAATAAAACGGTTAAAATTCAGGAGCTTTGAAGCTAAAAACTTATCTGCAAACCCTGCGCTCTTCTTTTGTATTTGTCAACTTGGTTGCTCTCGCTCTCATGTGTTTTCCGTCCAACTTCAAAGGAACAAATTGGCAAGTCAGAAACAGGTTGGCAATGAAACACAGCTTGTGGTTATTTGAATTATTTCAAAATTACACTTAGGGTTGGGCAAATTAGTATACTGTAGTTCCAAAACCTTTCAATTAAGGCGGTTTTGGGCCAATTCCCTGGCTAAACCACCATTTGGGGGTAGCTTTTGTTGTAGGGTTTATTTTGAAGCTCCATCCCTATTAAACACAACCACTGCTTCTAGATACATTTGACCCTTTTAGGTCCTGATACTAGAACTGAAGGCTTTGGAGCTCAAGTGACCAAGTGCAGTTAGCTGTTTAGCGACCAAGTGTGCACAGTTACTCAGGTCTTTCTATGTGTAGCAGCACACATGTTCTTCATGCTATTTTCCAACCTTTTATTCACCAAAGCTGCTCCAAGCAGTTTGTCTTTGTGAACATCATTTCACCCGTTTGGGGCCACTTGCAGCAGTGCCCTTGTCAGCACTGCGCTTTGGCTCTTTGCCTGGGATCCAATTTCATGCTTTGGGTGAGCCTGGTACTCATGAGATGGATCCTCTTGGGCTGGCAGAAATGGAAGCAGTGTTGCGCTTTACAAGAAGCTCCTACCACACCTGCTGCCAAACCTGCTGCTAAGCCTGCTGCTGGCCCTGATTCTGATTCTCCTTGGACTACACAGAGTTCTTATTTTTCAAACTTTGGAGCTTCCTGGAAGGGATGATTTGCCCAAAGGGGCAGATGCTTGCTAAAAGTTTTGGTGAAATTCTGGAAAAAGTTGGGTGAAAACCAAAGAGAAAAATACACTGAAAATCTTACAAATGTCTTACACACATGGACATTTGTAAGATATTTGTAAGATTTTAACTTACAAATATCTTACAAATTTTAATTTGCAAGATTTTCATTTGTTTTTGGGTTGTCAGGATTTGGGTTTGGAAATCTAAATTGGGACAGTAATCTAAGGATTGGGACTGCAAAGCCCATGGCAAACATGTAGAGAACAGTGCCAATTCCACCATATATGTACTGACTACAGTACTGGATGTATACTATAATCTTGCAGTTTCCAAAAGCGGTTTTTGTTGGCTATGTTTATATACTGTTTCCATTACACTTCTCATGCAGGCAGCCACTGGCTGAAAAGTCGTGGACTGACACAGATGACTTATTCATTAATGTTTTGTTTCCTCACTGATCTGGACTTCTCAGGCCTTTCCACATGACTTTTCAGTCATTGTGAGTTTCCACATGACTTTTCAGTCATTGTGATTTTCCACATGACTTTCCAGTCATTGTGGCATTTTTTCTTCGTGACTTTGCAGTCATTGTTTCTAGATTTCCATACAACATTGAGTATGTGCAACTGAAGCTGTAAGCTAACTTGTCCAAGACTTGCTGTCCTTTGCTTTGGCTTTTTGTTGCAAACATGGCTAAGAGCGCTGCCATGAAAGTCTTGAAGACAAGTATGAAGGCATCACAGACGCCATGAAGGCCCCCCAGGAAACACCATCCTCACCGATGAAATCTTTGAAGGTTTTGCCAAGTTCCTCTATGAAGTCAATGAAGGTGAAGAAAGATGCTGGAAACAAGGACAAGAACAAGGACAAGACCAAGGGCAAGAAACTGTCATTGGAGGAGAAGATTGAACTTTGCAGAGAGAAAAACAAAAACAAGGATGAAGCTTCTGATGCTGAAGAAGAGCCGGATTTGTCTCATGAAGAGTGGCAAAAAGTCAATGGAAGATTTAAAACCGCGATGAACAAAAATCAAATTGCAAAAGATGCTTGGGAGAATGCCAGCAGCCTGAGCAAAGGCAATGTGCAGAAGGCCAAGAGACAGGCTATTGTAGCTTGGTTGATGGGCCAATCATGTGGGAAAGGCTTTCAGCAATACATCCAAACTGTGAGCTTTGACCAAAGGCATACCACAACTGAAAAGCCTGAAACCTTCAAACAGCTTCTTGAGCGCTATGATGAGGAGGGGATTGAGGCCATGGTGGATGCTTGGTAAAGTTTCAGCTCTTGTTTTTTTTGGTACTTACATTGTTTCAAACATGCAACTTCATATTTATATACATGTCAGATTTGTTGGAGTGATGAATGGCACTTACACATGTTTAAATTGAACCGCTGCTAATTGCTCAGGAATCAGGGGAAATGTGGAATTGCCAGCTTCTAAGTCAGGAGTGCAAAAGTACAGTGACAAGAGCATGTGGGAAAAGAGCAGGAGCCTGGCCAAGTCTGTGAAGGACAGGCAGAGTCTGGAGAAGGAGCTGGACAATATGGATGAAGAACAGCAACAGGAGATGCAACAGTTCTCTGACAATTTCAGGGCCATC
>OMLO01004461.1_pt1 | contig 11709 bp, 3 predicted proteins | sample 1674811 | NCBI WGS metagenome assembly OMLO01 (sample SAMN06265003, study PRJEB25207) | coral metagenome | isolation source: Coral host | place: Mexico:La Bocana,Puerto Morelos, Mexico | collected 2008-11-13 | reverse complement strand
GTCATATGTGGGTTGAGTTTGTTGTTGGTTCTCTTCTCTGCTCCGAGAGGTTTTTCTCCGGGTACTCCGGTTTTCCCATCTCCCCAAAAGCAACATTTCCAAATTTCAATTCTAGCTTGGAAAGGGTCCTCAATTAGTACGAGAGCGCTAGATACATTTGACACTTTTATTAGGTGTGTACTACATAAAACTCACCGGAGCTCCGGAAAGACCATATAATCCAAATTCACCTATTGATCCTGGAACACCCTTTAAAACAAATAAAAATGGTAAAAACAGAAAAGACAAATAACTGTAAGCGATGGAGAAAACGGGTAATAAACAGGGAGGTCCACAGTGAGATCAAAACTCACGGCGATCTTATTTCTCATTGCTGTGTGCCGCAGTTCTTGAAACACGAGAGCAAGGCCAAATCTTTAAATTAATTCGTAGCCGCAGGCTACTTTTCAATAATGTATAGACCAAACTTAGGGGGAGCACGGATGGCGCAGTGGTGAGAGCGTTCGCTTTCCACCAATGTGTCCCGGGTTCGCCCAATGTGACCCGGCGTCATATGTGGGTAGGTTGAGTGTATGTTCCGTACTCTGCTTCGAGAGGTTTTTCGCCGGGCACTCGGGTTTTCCCCTCTCCTCGAGAACCAACATTTCCAATTCGATCCTGCAATGCACGGACATTGCTAAACGAGTTCTTGTGAACTCCTTTGTACTCCGTGGGTAAACAAATTACCTCTTCCTCTTTTTTTATTACATTTTATTTAAGGGCCGACATACGTAGACGTAATACGGTGTTGATAATTAGCTACTTTTGTCTAGTTGGACAAATTTGTAACAAAAGGCGCTTATTAGCGTACTCTACTGGGACTGCGTATAATGCGTGTGCTTATGGATCAGCGAAACCCAGCCTTTAAAGCGTGGTTCTTACCACGACTTAAGCATAAGCAAAAACATAACGCAGTAGTGTGGACGCCCACAACACAAGTATAAGCACAAGCAGACGGTAGGAGGAGGCGCAAAACACGTAAGCTGCGGAAGCACAAGCACAGGCACAAAAAAACAGTAATATTTTGTTCTTCTTGAAATGTTTTTTAAGTACTTGGCTTAAGTTTTGAACGGGAGAGTAAATTAAAGGCAATAAACCGACATGAAGCCTAATCAGTATATATTTACCGGCTCTCCGGGAAGTCCAATTTCACCGAGCGTTCCGCGGGGTCCCTGGGATTAAACATAACATGAAATTTTTATAAAAAAGAAAATGGACTCATTACTCATTTAAGAAATAGAAAACATGTACCGCGTCTCTATCAAGTTATAGAAACACGAGTGAAAGAACGAGAAATGCTGTGGGAACACGAGCCACAGCCGAGTGTTTCCACAGCTTTTTCGAGTTCTCCCAAACTTTCACGAGTGTTTCTATAACTCGATAGAAACACGAAGAACATGTTTTCTATTTCCATCAAAATGTAAATTCTCTTTGCTTGTACCATCATTACGTCAACAGCTCGCGCTAGTTCTGTGTTTCTATCGAGTTATAGAAACACGGTCTTAAACCAATCAGCGCGTATTTGCTTTGGACTATTTTCTCGTTGATATTTTGGCCACGTACAAAATTACCTGTGAATTTACTTGAACCTGAAAATAATAACGTATTCAGACAGAAAAACACCGAGGATATAATAACAAACCACAAAGGAACGAATATACGAAGACAGTTAAGGATGGACAAGGTTGTCACGGATCACAAGCATCTTCTCAAGACACTCAAACTGTGACGTAGTAATAAACACTATGTACATCCAAAAAATAGAATGCAAAATCTTTAGCTAGCAAATATACCTACATGGCTATTTACTGAACAGCAGGTGGCAGCGGCGTTAGGTAATGCAATAGTCACATGTACACAAAACGTTACATAGTAACACAATACATCACATAGTAACATAACACGTCACAAAGTAACACAACACGCAACATCATAGTAACACAACAATAAAATACCAACCGCTTCTCCAGCTTTTCCATTTTTGCCGTAGGTGCCGCGCATTCCCTGTTTAATAGATCAACAGCAATCTTCATTTTGCGGCTCGAAAAGTTAATCTCCCACTCTGCGAATTTGAAATTCCTGCACACTAAAGCCATCTGGATTTGTTGTTTAAATAACCAACTGGTCAGCCCTCATCAGTTGGAATTCGTCATAGTTCTCGCTTTGCTTATTTATTTACAGTGTCCCCAATTAGGACAATATTGTTCAATACATTAGTACATACATTTTATTTTAATTAAAATGGAGGGGTTTTAATGCTATCAACTCCAAAACGTCCTTCCATATTTGTTTGACCTCAAGCTTGATATTATAACTGACCATGAAGTTACAGAAAAACTCTCTCAAAATGCAAAAACAAAACATGTAAAACGGTGATACAACTACAGTGAACTCAGATGTATTCTACTTATGGATGATTTATGTGATGCAATTTTCCATTTCTTTTCCTTTATCTCATAGACAACTAAAATAATACCTGGAGCAAGAGTCACTAATAGTGGTATAGAATGCTCAGTAAGTAAATAAATCCGAAGGAATGTTTTAACGTATTCTTGAAGTTAACTCACCCTTCTCCCGGCACGTCCTGGGTAACCAGGGGCGCCTATCGATCCAGGGGGACCCTGAAAAAATATCGAGTACGCATTAATAATTAGGTGCGTGGGAACGAGTTGGCTATCGTCATCTCAAAATCCAACAAACGCCGTGAGTGTGTTAGTTGTTTTATTAAAAACGCCACCAAAATAAAGAAAACTAAGCTTAAACAAAAAAAAGGCGGTAAGGGCTTATTTGAAACAAAGACTCATCAAAGAATCTTCTTTGTCCGTTGCCTGATACAAGGAGTTCAACGGTGGACTAAAATAAACACAAACAAATTTCCAACCTGTAATCCAGGACTTCCCTGGAAACCAGGCTCTCCGAATCTTCCGCGACGACCCTGAGACAGAAACACACTCTTTACGTCATTTCACATTACATCACAGTTCACGTAAACGTTTCTCGCTCTTTCTCTTATGCGACAGAAACGACCCTCGTGCGGGCGTAGTGCTATTTTATCGCCTCTCTTGAGACACTCTCCTCGAACTTAACGGTATATGCCTGATACAGAGAATTCACGCCTGCAGAAATTAAAGGAAACTTCCATTTAATTTCTTACTTTCATCTACTTATCATGAACTACAGTGATCAGAGTAATCATATAAACAATTGCATTTAACCACATATGTATGATAACTTAACAGCAAATGATAGGAAGGTTAGACCATAGACCCTATACTATTCATAAATTAAATATTCTTTTGTAAGCATTGAAATTAGCTCAACTAACCTCGTTTTTTAGTTGATAATTCAAAAGAATTTTTACTCTCAAACGAGGTTAGTTGGGCTAATTTAAATGTATACAAAAGTATCTTAAATTGACAGCCATTTTTTAATAGGGTTTACCCTATTTTTCTTTTTTTACATAGTTTTCCATTTATGTTACAAAGACTGTGAACAGAAACAGGTATTTCCTTTGTCTTTTTTTGGATGTTCTTTATGAATATAATTAAGCTTATTTGGCCTGACCTGCCGTTTGTTGATCTTAGTTCGGTAAAAAAAATTCAAATCTTCTTCAAAGGCCACCATAAATCTCACATTGCTAACTTTACTTACCGGCCTTCCAGGTCTCCCAGAAATTCCTCGCTGACCCTTTTGTCCACGATCACCCTTGTGAGACAAAAAAGTTATCAGTTACGAGCGCACGGCTCGATTTTCCGCCGCTCTCTTGGGTCCGTTCGGGGGACGAGTCGTTACGAGTGCCTTTTATATTACTCTTGTTACCTTTGTGGCTAATTATGTTTCTTTATAATTTCCTGTATAGTAAATATTACCGCGCATAATATTTGTCCTTTCTAAGAACACGATATTAAAGTTATGGCTTTGTTGATATTGTCATAGAAGCTGGGTGTGTAGTATCTGTAAAGAACTGTCTGAAGTTTGTCAAACACAAGTAGACATACAACCGCGCTAGAACGATACTTGGCGTAGATTTGTGGCCGGTAAGTGCAAATACCGATGACTTACTGCAACATTTTAAGAACACACCTTTGGTCCTCGAGGTCCCGCTCGTCCTGTGGCTCCAGGTCTTCCATCTGTACCCTAACACGTAAAACATACTAACGTGTAAATGCTTTGAACCCCCGCGAATGAGAGGAGTTACCCCCGTAAATTTCGGATAGGTGTGTGCCGCGAAGGATCTTACTTAAGGATGAAGCAAACGCAAATCGATACCCTATTTAAGGCAAAAACTCGAAAATTAAGGAAATGAACGGGCCAACTTTATTTTGTTTCTGTAACATCAGTGTTAGTTCAGAATCAAGCACAGACCTCTTTTTTTCGTCTAGCTGGGCATTTACGCACTGAGATTTTAGCTGATTCAATTTAGGTACCCATACAGGGAACATGAGAAAAACGGGGACAAGCATATGATCCTATGTTCATCATCACATTCAACCAATCACATGTTACACTTGAAGAAACGTCTGCTTAGAACAGGATCGATGATTCAAATACCACCTGATCTTTATGTGTGTTCTCGTTTAATGCTCAGTTCACTTTATTATAAATGACTGGTTTGCAACATGTCAGTCTGATTTCACATTGTGAAGCTATGAATGCAACAGGAAAGACTGTGTTTAACTAAATTCACAAATACGGGAGAAGAGAAGTACAAATACGGCGCGAAACGGAGTTTTTTTGACGAATGACTTAAGCGAAGTGTTTAGAAACACTGTCTTGACTGTGTCAAAGGAAATTAAAATTAAGGTAAAAATTGAGCAATAAAATCGTCAAAATCTGTCTGTGTCATCATCAGGTATCTAAAAATCGTCACGATCCTCATTTCGTTTGTTGAATACTTTCAGAATTGAATTTCATCATTTTTTTTCAAAAATAGCTTGGGGGTCATTTGAGTCACGTGACACGAACTCAGTCCTACCTGTGATCCTCTTGGGCCGTTAAAGCCTGCACTTCCCATCATACCACGCTGGCCCTAACAAGTTTGAAAAATACGCTCTCAGTGAAATACATAAAGAATATGACACGGCAAGCAAAGATATTTTCAAATGGTTAAAACAATATTTTACAAAAGGGTGCAGCACGAGAAAGCAGGGCCGGGTTGTTCGAAAGGCGGTAAACGCTAACTCAGAATTAAAATCTAACCGAAGTATCAATTTTGCTTGTAAAAAATGTTTCTCACTTTTTATGCTTTGTGTAGCTTGAGATTCTCCAAGCTCAAAACTGAAAGCAGAAAACCTCACCGAAAAGTTGCAAAACTCAAATTAAGCCACCATGTAATTTCTTTTTTATTATACATACTAATTAACTGACTGTTTACACAGACAACAGTAAAAAAACGGGAATGACGTCATCAATACTTCACTAAGTACACCACTCGGGTCCCGAATGTAGTTTCGTATGAATTTTTACGAGTGGTATCTATATAATTAACTGATCTTGGTCAAAAATCGGTCACCGTTACCAGTCCTTTTTAATCCTGAAGTCGCAGGTATATTTCAATCAAGTTAAAACTCATGCCGCAAAATCACGTACAATTATCACTTATGGACAGGACATGTTACTTACTTCTCTTCCAGGCCTTCCGGGACGACCATCTTCTCCAGGTAATCCCTAAAACGTGAAAAAATTAGAATTTTCTATGAAAATTTTTTTACTAGATAGAGATAACCGTTTCTCACCGGCCTTCCAGTTTCTCCGTTCCGTCCTGATTTTCCTCTTGGACCTTGCAATCCCTGTAAAATAAATAGTCATAGTTTTCATGGATGATTTTCTATGATATCTTAAATTAAAATATATATTTTTGGAATTGAAAAAAAAAGAATCCTCTATAATGCACCCTACATTACGAATAGAGGCCTGTGCACTACACCACTATCTCTTTATATTAAGATTGGAATCAAATCCTCGTCCCATTTGTAGATACATGTGGTTTTGATAGTGAGACAAATAAGATCATTTCCTTTCATATTTCATATTATAAAAATTAAAGGATTACCTCATTGATAGCCTATCTATTGCTTAATTTACTGATGTTGCTTACTTTGCCCTCAACCATGAATTTAGTTCACTAAGTAGTTGAAAGAGACCTATTAACATAAGCTTCAAGCTTCGTTCGGCCCCTTGTCACGTTAAATTATAATTTAATTAACAACTTTGTTAACGGTCTATACATATTTTTGCGAGTGACTAAATAAATAAAAATATAATAAATAGTTCATGAACGAGTCTAAACGTTTTTTTTTGTTCGTTAATCTGTTACATATTTATTTTTAAAGCTGAACAAGGAGTTTCCAGCAATCTGATTGGTTGAACGATCACTTATATGACGTTGTAGTAACCGCACCAGGCGGTAATTTCTGAGCTTGATTACTAAGACTACTAAGCTTGTCACCTTTGTTATCTCGGTAAGTAAACATGGCGGGCATTTGCTCAATGAATTTTCAAAAGACATCACTTTAAGTCCGAGATATTTGAAAGGATGGAGAATTCTCAAAATGCCTGCTTTCGGGACAAAAACTCGTATTCAAGGCATTTCAAAAGAATGCAACTGCGGCTGCATACGTGTATGCAAACGAACAAAGGCGTCTGTGTTTTTATGTTAAGTCCGTTATTCTCTGTTGCTCAGCTCTGAAATTATAGCAGAGCTCCGGCGGCCCGAGGGCGGCCAAGCGGAACTCATACCCATATAGGAAAGCAAAGGAATGAATTGATTTTCTCACGGTTATCATGGTCAGCGGTATTGCTGAACAATGGTGCTGAACAATGCCGAACGAGTCAAGCAGAAAGGAGATGAAACAATACCGAACAATACTGTGAAGCAGAGAAAGAGCTCGAGAAAGTAGATGAAATACTCGGAAAATTGGCCCAAAGGACTACAAAAATTCCCAAATTAATTCCCTTGACGACATTTATATACAAGGACAAGGACAAGGTGCAAGGACAGTCACATAATTCATCAGGTGATCCACAAGAGAAATCAAACGTGGTCCGTACGCGTGCTTAGGGAAATTACAAAACAATAAACACAGCGGAAAAAGTGGTTGATTCGTTGACCTATCGAAAAGACTAAGCTTAGCTTAGTTCAGTCTTCACAACTTTTGCTGCAAATTTCTACCAGTGATATTTACAATGGCTGAAGTGAATTGCTAGCTTGCGGTAAGTGACTTTTAAAGTGGCTAAAAATCATCAAGTTGCCTTGGCGAGATACATCTAAGCTTATCTGCAATATAATTTTTTTTTTATCTTTCAGATTTAATGCCATGTTGCGAGACATTTTCTCAATTACATCGTTTTCATTTCGCTCATCTCTAAACAAAAACACTTGGGTTGCTTTGTGGAAGTTGTTGTAACTTGCATTATCGTAAACAAATAGATGTAGTTTTCTGTCGACGGTCTGTCAACGGTCTCAAAAGCTTAATAAAACTGTATTTGAACGAGTCTTCTTCTTACTTGCATTCCTGGTGATCCCATTTGTCCGGGTTCTCCTTGAGCTCCCTAACAAAATACGAAATGATCAGAGCGTTCGTTGACTTAAGTCAATGAGTATTTACCGAGCGACCTGCACAAATTGGGCAACCTTACCGAGTCCCCTTTTTCTCCTGAAATTCCTGGTGTACCTGGATTTCCAGCATGGCCCTGAAATTATAACAGGACAAAAAATAATATTGTGATTTTGAGACACTTTAAAATCGCTCTCCCACTAACCAGACCTTACTTTAAATTTGGGCAATTTTTCTTATCTTATTACTTTGCACTTAACTGCACTTAACACCAAATTTAGTACTGGTACCTTGAGAGACAATTGATGGAAATATCGAGATTCCCGGGAAATTAACAGATATAACTATTTTACTAGGATGCGGCAAATAAGTGCACAATATTACCCGGCATTACCTTCATTCCACTTCTTCCTGATGCACCAGGATATCCGACAGATCCTCGTTCGCCCTGTACGTATAATAAGAACACAAGCATCAAGGATAATTGGGTTCATTGTTGTTAATTGTTTTTCGATTTTTTTCTCCATTCAACGTTACTGCATCTAAAGTGTGTAATAAACACACTAATGCTTCTTTGTGCTCCGATGTTAGCAATGCATTAAATATATATATGTTATTTGCCGGCTGGGAGGTCCGTATAGTGAAAAACTGTGGCAGAGGTCTTGAAAATGCTGCCCGAGGAGCAGGAGCCAACATCTATTAAAGTGTATTAAGTCGGTGGTTCTTCCTCGTTCAAGAGGAACCGAGAGGTCACCAGATGCTGAGCTTGAATCAACGCCGACATTTTATTGAGTCCTCGGAGGAAGAAAACTGGTGAACAATTTCAATGAAGCGTGAAGCAAACTTTAGTCGCTCGTTAAGTTTTTGATGGTTTTGACATATTTTTGACAGCTCTATGTCAACTTTCTGTTGAAAATTCTGTATAAACCTAAATGTGTTGCGACTACATAACATCAGACGACCGCGCGCGGGACAACGACAAAAAAGATTCCACAATAAAAGCTTTGCTTCGGAATCCGACAAGAATTGGCTCACAATTCATCGGATAACAAGACTCGTTGTCTAATTTCCGAGTTTTATATATTAGATTTACCGAGTACACAATTACAATTTATGTTAACGGGGAATATTGCAAAAATAAACACGGGTGTGAACATGATCTGAAAATTTGAATTGAAGAAGTCACTGAGAGGCAGTCATTCAATACAAATCTTACAAAAGCTGTTGTAACCAACCCTAATAGGTCCCCACGTCCTGACCGAGAATATCCTCCCGTCCGGCCCTCCCACTCATATTATTAGCGCTCTATTCATATGTAATAACGCGAGATTGTCTCTATTAGCAAGATTAATAACGCTATGTCGACGTGATTATCATTACGATTTATAACGTTATATAAACGTGGTAAATAACACTATTAACATGATTAAACTGAACATGTGACCAGATGTTTTCTTACGCTCGGTCCAGGATCACCAGGTTTTCCAGTCGCGCCCGGTTTTCCAGGAGTGCCCTTCAAACAAGCAATGATGATATATTTATAAATGATTTCGTGGTTCAAGACTTAGATTAGATATAAGCTACTAAACAGCTTGTGGGAAAATAACCCGCTCTTTAATCTTTCGATTCTAGGTGACTTGAAACTAAACCGGCCTTAAAACACTCAAAAAACAATAAAGGACTGTAGTGTACAGAAGTAATACGAAAACTATTGAGGTAAAAACCGTCTTTTCATTAAAAGTTTCAGTCACGTACACTGATTATGGACAGTGGCCACTAAATACAAAAATGTGGGGTAAACACGCGTTTTTTTAAAGTTATTAATCTTTTTTGCCCGAGAACGCTCGTTTAATTTTTTTTTTTCTGTTACCTCCCCAGTAAGTAAAACATATGCGTCTCTCGCACATTGCAACATTGTTGGGCGCAACATGATGGGCGCGTTTATCCGCCCTGTTGCGCCGTGTTGCGACGTGTTGGGTGTTGTTGTCTCAAATTTGACTATCTTCATACTTACTCGATTTCCCATGCTACCAACCCCGCCAGGCATTCCAATCTGTCCTTTTCTGCCCTTTGGAAAATAAAAGAAAAGATAAATATTAGTTTGTTAAATATGCAAGAAAATGATTCCAAAATATAGCCGATCACCAAAAGACTGGGAAAGAGAGAAAGAAAGAAAAGAACGAGAAGGACAGGAACGATATAAAAATAATTCAGTCCTTCATTTTGACGTAAAATATTACTCGCAACCAGAAAGACAATTTGTGAATGTTAGTGGGAAAAAAACATTAGCATCAGACTTAAAGTGAGAGCGTTTGGAAGAAAACGTCTGTGCGGCGTGGGAACTGGCTTGCAACTCTATCACTGACCCATCAAATTCCCTTTAGAATCGCATAGCTTAAGGTAAACCCGCGGCCTGATTGGCTATAGAAGAGAGGGTATTTTGCGTGGAATTGCACTTGTGCGTGAAGGGATATTGCTGACGTGAGTCGCGAGCAAGAATTGTTGTTATCGTGAATCTCGTGCTAGGAAAAAAAAACACCTTGGAAATGAACAAATTTAGAGAACATGAATGTCTACCAAATTTTGACACTCAAAACTACGAGAAAACGCATTGACATTGACTTTGAAAGGGTTTCCATTGTTTGCGCACTGGCGCGGCTCACAAAAACAAAAAACGTTTAGTTTCGCCAGGTGGCTTTATTTTAGCTATGCCGTTCAAGAAAAATACACTGCCTGAAGAGTGAATCCTCCGTAAAATTTCACTTGAAAATATATATCGCACGAATCGCGAACGGTCTTTTGCGTAAAATTTAACATGGAATTCACTCGTCAGGCAGTGAATTTTTCTATAGAACTGCGGGGATCACTCTTACTTACCAGCGCGCGCGCATATGTCAGAGGACAAGTGTGCAATTATAAACTTCTTATTCAGTAAGTCCTACCTGGTTGCCTTTTGATCCTGTTGATCCTCGTAAACCAGGAGTTCCCGGTTGTCCCTGTTAAAGTTTAAAGTGTCAGCACTATTTCGTTCATGATTAAATGTTGATTGTGAGACAAATCTATCGGCTTGGGAGACGACAAAGGCGGACGCCGCTGCCGCCGACGCCGACGCGACAATAAACGGCTGAAAAGGGGCTTACAAGAATTCAACTACAATGAACACTCACTATATCTCCACGCTCGCCTTCGCGTCCAGGCTGGCCGGGAGTTCCCTGTAAAAAATAACCCGGAGAACCTAATATAAACGTCACGAAGTAACCACAGATAACCTACGCTATAAAGTATAAATTACTACAGGAGGAAAGTGATTACTTTTTGAAGAAAATGTTTCACTGCGCAGAACGGTACAGTGACCGTTGAAGTCTGCATCTGGAGTGCTAGCATTTCTTAAGTATTTGTATCCACGAACGGTTTTTGCTCGAAATCTGAAAGATCAGCTTTTGTCAAATTCGCATGGAGATTACCTTACCTTTATTATTGTACTAATTTGCGCGCCAATTAAGACTTACCAGCATTCCACTGGCCCATTTCCGGGTTTACTTTGTGCCTCTGTGCCGAAACGTTGAAAGCCATTCATATGCAAGAAGATTTCTGTTTGTATGAAAATGATCCTGTAGGTTGAACGCATTCTCATACAGTTCATTTTGGCACAGAGGCTAAAGACAACTCGGGAAGAGCCTGCTCTTACTAAAAACTACTCTGTAGGCACTAATTCACTTAAGCGACATGATGAGATAAACACGACGAGATAAGAAAACGCAGATCGGTCCCCTTACGTTGATGGTCACATTACCGACAGAAGCGATTATGCCGCTATGTCGTCATGCCGCCAATTACTTACACTCTTTATTCATGAGAGAAATGTTACTAATTAAAGAGGCGATATTCTTTTACCTCTCTTCCTTTACTACCGAGAGGACCGGGAGGACCGGGCGCACCCATAGTACCCTAAGAAAAAAAAATAACAGTATTTTGAGGTTTTGTGCACACTGCGCCGGTGCAAAAACACAGCTTTATTTCTACGGTCAGGCCTACCGTCCACACTAATCCGTCACGCTAATCCGTCACGCTAATCCGTCACGAAAACGGAGCTTTTCGAAAACGCTCTTCAAAC
>OMLO01004460.1_pt1 | contig 11709 bp, 3 predicted proteins | sample 1674811 | NCBI WGS metagenome assembly OMLO01 (sample SAMN06265003, study PRJEB25207) | coral metagenome | isolation source: Coral host | place: Mexico:La Bocana,Puerto Morelos, Mexico | collected 2008-11-13 | reverse complement strand
CTCCTTCGCGCCTTCATCATTGCTTTGGGGGGGAAGGGGGTTAATTGTTCCTTTTTATTCTGTCCAAGATTGTAGATATAAAGGGCCAACGTAAGACTTCCTTCCTAACACCATGATCACTAACTGAGTGCTTAGAGAAAAACAACTATGCATAGACAAGTTCGACCACTTAAGGATCACAGTGTTAGAAGACTTATCTAACAGTGGCGGTCTTACAAAGTTTAGCCTTTGAATAAAATCGAAATCTCGACTTAATCACAAGAAATTCCAGGTTTCTGTATGCCGCTTAGTGAATTCCCCGCTAAAGGCAAACCACGCACATGTGAACCACTGCTAATGGTGATGTTGATTTACGTAACATCATGATACGATTTAGCTAAGCTTCCACTCTGGGACAATGCTAGATACCCGGCGTATCACATCGAACGTTCGGTTTTCGAACTCAATCGAACGCAATCGAACGTTAATCGAACGATTAAATTTGATTTTGTTTGGTCATCGAACGAAATCGAACTCACAAAAAATAAATGCAAATCGAACCAAATCGAACGTTCGATAAAGTCCGTTGACGTTCGATTTAGTTCGGTCGCCGAACGACACCTAAGCGAGCGGCTTACGTCATCTCACGATATGATCTGAATCGAGCGAATGTTCGGTTTTCCATCATTTGATTATCACGGGGATAAATGCCTGGGTAAATGCGTCAATCGATCCAGCCATCTAAAATTATGTTTCCTTTATTTCCATACTTATTTTTCCTTTAGACCCGACATTCACAGAGTATGTCAACATTTTCAGGGTATTTGTTACCCGGGATTTTACCACGGGAATGAGTTTCATGAGTTTTGTAACATTTAAAGAATAATCAATAACTCTTTACTCGCTCATTAAGTGCCAATCGAACTAAATCGAATGCTTAATTCCGATTTCGTTCGATTTGGTTCGGAAATCGAACTCACGAAAAAAATTGTTGTCCGATTTTGTTCGATGACCGAACAAAATCGAATTGCATTGTTCGATTAGATTCCGATTTCGTTCGATTGAGTTCGATGAAAAATTAGTTCGATTTCGTTCGGTGTGATACCCCGGGCAGATAGCATCACCTACAGATACGATCTTTATCCTGTGTTCCATGAACAGTTAAGAATGACAATCCTGAGAGCGACTGTTCGGTTCTGACACATATCGAGAAAAATAGATGAAAAGATTATCAACAAAATGCGACAGAAGTAAGCGTTTTCCTTCATAGACAAAGGTTTGCCAAATTAACCGAAAAACGCAACACCGTTCACAGCTTTTATCATATGCCGATATGACTGCAGCCCTTAGCTCGCAGTTATTGAGTTCATAGTCACAGTCGATTTTTTTTTGGACACCGTCAAGGGGAACAAGCTGCAATGAGGTTAGCCCTATGTTAAGCAGAAAACCCGAACAACAACAACGAGATCAGACCACAACACCGGGAACTACGTTCCCTATTCTTTGCGAAGGGTGTGTGGTTCTTCAACGTCCCCTGCTATAACCATATAACACTGAAGATACAGGAGACGGGGCCTACGTTTTTTCGCCCTTATCCGAGAAGACTAGTCAGTTAAATCATTACATAAGTCAGGAAATTGTAAGTCCATCCGTCACCCATGGGTATGAATCATGGCTATCGGAAAATTGTTAAAACAACCTAACAAAATGCTGGAGGCCTGGGTAGGAATCTCATCTAAAAGAGGCAGCGATACTCGCAATTGCTTCCGAATCGGAGTGGCCTGCACGCCGACCTGGTAAATACGATTAGTATCACCCAACTAGAGGACTAATGCAAATCCTGCATTTTGATTGGCTACGCTACTAGAGGACTATTAGTAATAGTCATCGAGTAGCGAAACTCTTTCGTTTTATGCCAAAAAAATCTTTCTTCAACTTGCATTTGCAAACTTTATTATTGCTTTTTCTGTCCGAGTAGTTGGGTGATACTAAAACAATTAGACCCTTCGCCCTAAGGGCCACGGGTCAATTCCCCATTCGGCTTCGCCTCATGGGCTATTGACCCGTAGTCCGCAAGGGCTACGGGTCTAATTGTTAATTATCCTTATATGTCAAGAATGATGCAACTTGACACGTTTGGTCTTAATTTTTGAATTTTGTCCTTAGCTACCTTTCTTCCTGCTTTTTGAGTTTTTCTTAACTTAGTTAAGGTAGTTTTTCTTAACAAAGCCAAGACTGCATATTTGATGACTGAAATAGCTCCTTAAAACATGCACGTGTTAGGCAAAGAGTGAAGGCCGTATTCATCTTGAAAGCAAAACACTCTTACACAGGGAAAACACTATAAAATAAACACAATATACCTCTTTGAAAGTACACGCAATGAAAGAGAACAGTACCTGTTGTTTTACTATTGATAATAACGGTTGTAAGTTTCCAAGGATAGATTTCCGAAGGGCATCGCTGAACTATATGCTGTTGCTGTATAGTGTATTTAAAACCCAACGGTACGCAAGCAGTTCGTCAACAAACAGCTCGTGAGATCGAGACCAGACTGTCGCCAAACTGACGTTACAAGAAAATGTACTTTACAATGAAAACAAACGTAGCTTGTAACTAGGGGGAAATGTCACGTTTTGATCCTTGCTGTTACTTTAAATTATTCCAAGTTTTCCGTTTTTCATATAAAAGACCTTAAAGATACTGAGAGCTGTGAGGCGCGGTAAACTGCAGTCGACCAGACCCTGTTTCTATAATTTAGCAATCCAAAGACGAGCGATGTTATGTTTTGTTAGGAGAGTGTTCATTAAATTCGGCATCGAAAAGTCAGCTGTTGAGCGTCCAATGTATTATAAACGTACCTGTAACTGATTATGCTGTTACTTAGTCAAAATGTTCCACAAGGTAATTCGCTCTAAAAAGAATCAACAGGGGGCGAAAACGGCAACCAGTGAACACAGGTGAAGCCAATTTGTTCTTCTTTGGTGCGCAAATAATATGCGCTTCCCTGTACATTCATAAACATGGCTGTCTGCGTCAGTGCTAAAAGCCTTACTACAGACCTCGGTTTCATCTCATGTAACGTGACCACTTAAGGCTTTTATTGACAGGCTTCAGTTCAATTAGGCTGGCAATTCTTTATAAATGTCTGATTCTTAGTCACCTTGAATATAATGACAGCGCCAAGTCTCACAGCATTATGTAATGTTTGCTCGCTTTAAGTTTCAGTGTCTTCTTTGTTCTTCTTTCCCCAACTGTTGTACTTCGTAATTTATCCACGAAGACGCTCGGTTCATTTGCAAGTTTTATCTCTCAGACAAGCCAAATGGAAACGAATGTCTATTTATGATACCGGATGTTCAAAACTCAGCGTAGACCGAGTTCCGACAACAAATCGTAAAAGGAAGTAACAAAAGTTTTTGTTCCAAATTGTTCAACGGCAAAAATGCTTTTTTCAACGTAGTGTCATTAAACTGGAGCCCGGTTACTTCGTCGTTCTTTAACATAGCATTTAAAGAAAGGAAATGAGACAAATTTATTGGAAAGAAATATCTTTATCATTAAAGACGCGAGACAAAGTGACATGAATGTATGTAAAAATACTTCATCTTTGATGTAATTTAGACTCAAAGTGACAAACGCTCCGTAGTACTCCATTAGACTGATGTTGTTGTTTTTAATCTTTAGCTTTTAGAAAGAATAGAAAAAGTAAAAAAAAAACTAAATTCTCCGGCAGAGTGATCCGTTTCTCCTGGGTCAGGTTTCTAACAACGGCCTGATAAACAGTACGACTTTTCCAGAATGGCACCGGCTGAAGAAACCATACACACGCCACGCTCTTAAGAAAATGGTCATTTCCTTTAAGCGAGGCATAAATTTCAATTTTCATGTCAGAAAATCGTGTTTCCAATTAAATTCACAGAAGCAGTCATAAGCAGATACACCGCAAATTAAGCAATAGTCACTTAGATTACTGCCATGAAGAAGATTACGATAATAAGATTACAAAAATACGAGTGATCCATTGTACCACGCGTTCGTCTTGCAATAGTTATGCTTTTTCGGCACACAGCAAAAAACAGCACGTGCTTTTACGATATCGATAAAAAGCCACAGCTACTTATTTCAGACTAAGTAAACGGCTTCAAAAGAGCGACACTGTCATTCCATAAACTGTTTATTCTGCATAAAGTGCGGCAAATGTTGTAATTTAAACATTTACGACATTGTCAAGTGCCAGAAAACACTTTCAAGCTCTCAAACCTAACCAGAGCGAACGGTTGAAGTTAAAAAAAAGAAACTGTTCACCTGCACAATCCCGGCACGTTTTAAATAAATGCATTTAGCGGAACATAGCTTATCTGCAACTGAAAGACTCTTTGTGAAGGTTTAATTCAGTTATATAGTATGCATGATGATACAAGACAAGCCGCTCAAATTTAGATTTTTAGACAGTGGAAGAGAATGCCTACAAAGAACAGAAAATGAGGTTGAAAACCAACACACAATCACATGCAGCTGCGATGTATTTAGGCGAAAATGTTTAAATGCAAGACCTTATCCTACACCGCGCTTGTTTTTCACCAGCAAAACGCCGAACAAGAATTAAACTCCATTCACTTAAGATTTAAACCTTAAATGGAACTAATTTGTTCTAATTCACGCCAGATTAACATGTGCAATGAGTAGAACCACAAAATAGTTTTGGCCGATCGAGCGTCCGGTCCGTGGGCTGCAGATGGTGCGAGATCGACCTGCGCCTAGTCATCTAAGAAATCTGCTACATCTATCGCCACACAATTCACCAGTTTTCGAGCAATGTCATAAGCGTCTTCACACATACCTCTCTCACTCTTTTTCAGGTTTTCTCGCAGCTCTAAACGTCTAGATTTGGTATTAAAAACGGTACAGTTTGGAAACACCCACTATTAACATTAAAAATAACAACATAGCCTAGCCGACACCTTAAATTAAACCACAGGAGAATCGGCTTCGCTGTAAACATGACGGTCTAAGCTGGTCTAAAATCAAAGTGATATTTGTTTGCACGCGCCCGTCATAGAAAAAGAAGAACGGCAAACTCGTGTTTTTTTTTAAAAAAAAAGCACCCATTCAGAAGAGGCGTGTGTTTTTCAAAAGCGAAATTATTACAGCACAGCAAAAGCGTTTGAATGAAAAAATAAGATCACGATTGTCGAGACCATCCTATTTCTACGGAACCTAAGCACAAATTCATTTTATTTGCACATGCTACCTTAAAACTTTGATTTCCGACTTCCTTAGCTTTATTCTAACAATAAGAGGTAATTTTTCTAAAGGAATTTTTCGCAATGGCTTTATACCATCATCTTTTCGATTGCGAATAATCAGAAAGCGTTTCATTTATTAAGAATTCTTCAGATAACACTAATTTGATTTGACTTGAACACCACCTTTCTTCTAAGGATCCGTTTGTTTTAGTAAAAAGATGGGCGCGAGGAAAGGTCCTGTGGAAGTTAGAGCAAAACAAAACGATCGCGTCGCCTTCAATCGACATTTGCATCTGATCGAGGGGCAACTTCGAACGTCAAGCTTTACCTTGTTTCGCTAAATTTAATTAATGATTCATGATGGTTCACATAAATTCGAATTACATTCATTTAACGAAAAACAAGCCGATAGATTGAAGGACATTAAACCACCACTGTTTGCCATGATTTGGCCAGGCTAAAAATCTCACTGCTGCATTGTGAACGCTATCCTCTAAAGCCAAAAATCATTACCCACCTTTTTTGAGTGTGCAGTAGCGCGGCGCTTCCAACAGGCCTTCCTAGGACTTCCCGAGCTATTCCGGAAATTAAGAAACCTTTCGCAACTTCTTTCCACAAGCCTTCCAGTTACGACACCGCGCTTAGTTTCCCTCCCAATGCGAAATGTCAGGAAACCTGCAAACGCTATAGACGATTCATTCAAAAGAATCAGGTTCTTTTTTCTTCTACGTCCCTTTGGAACAAACCGCTACTTCTATTGTCGACGGTCTTGTGAAGGTGAACGTGATAGGGTTTCCCAACAACATCTAATTGAACCTGGCCATTGTATGAGGGCTTATTTCACTTGCAAATCTCGCAGGTGCAGAAGCGAGCTGTGAGAAATGGTTTTTCCTTGGAGTCTAATTGACAGTCGTAATTATTTTCATCAACCAAATTAACGTGTTTATTGGTTTAGGCTGTCAAAAACAATTCAAATCTCTCCAACTTGTCACTGGCTAAAACGACCGTTCATCAATATCGAAACTTATGGCCAGAGACAATTTCCATCCGAAAAGGAATCTCACGGCGGGGACGTAATCAAAATTGTTAATTAGAGTAATTACCAAAGCTGTTTAAAGTTGGCTCAGTGGAGGCCCACCGTTCAGTAGAATTACAACCATTTCGCTCGCCACCTAAATTTCGAAAGTTAAGAGTGTTTGCGAAATTTATTCCTCGCTAAAATCTGCCATTCGAAAGGCAGTGAAATAATTTCATTTGTTGAAACAGTTTTCATTACCGCGATTTTTCTCACGACGAAACTAACAAATGCAGAACAAAGATGTCTTTGAGAAAATCTTGTCTTCGCTCACGACGCCTTTGGTCAGTTTAGCAACAGAAGGTTTGAGTCCTCTTTGGGTGAAACAGTGAGTGTTTATAGTTTACAAAATAACAGTGGCTCTTGTAAAACAAGACACGTGCCACAAATAGCCTTATATTCGCGATGAAATGGTTTAATTTACTTAGTTGAAAAACTCATTTTTAAACGAGAACAAAGAGACTCATAGAGGATTTTGGATTCCTAGGGCGATACACAAACACTTGTTTAGATATAACCGACACGACACGAAAGGGTTGTCATAAGAAACAATTTCGTTGCTTTGTTCAAATGGTTAGAAGAGATAATTGCAAGCTTTTATGTGGTCTACCAAAGGCCCGACAAACAAAATCACGAACCGCGACAAGTTCTGAGTTTTCGTGGAATTTTGTGCCGGTAAATATCGTAAAGCCATACATCAGTATAAAAATGAATAAGCGTGGAAAAAAGATTTCGCGACAATTTTACATAGACGAATTTAGAAAATCGGGTACGACGTGAGCGCAAAATATAGAGCGATCTGAACCTAAACATTCAAAAAATTGTAATAAAACGACATCAAATTTTAATTTCTCTTTGCAGAATTGGAAAGCAATTGTTTAATGTAACGAGTGCTCTAAGATGTATAGGACAATCTTGAGCCGGAATCCTTTTTTTTTTCAATAAATCAACCACACTGATATTTGGCAGCTGTTTTGAGAGAAATAAAAAAGCTTAAACGCAGGGTTATGGTAAACTCGTCTCACAAATCAGTCGTAACGAAGCCCAAAAATAAAAATTAAAACAAGATAAACACTCTGCAGATGGCACAATTTCTTTATGAAAATGATAATTTCTTCCGGCAAAGAACCATTGTCAGAAAACGGTCTGGCCACGTACCGAATACAGACCATAATTAAAGCAATTTCTTCAACGTTTTGTGTTTCCTCTCAGGATTGAGACAGAGAAAAACTTGCCCGTATAGGGCATTCCTTCGGCGCGTTTACCCTAAACAAGCTCCAAGATCCGCAACACGAGAAGAAAGGGAATAGTTCGACATCTCACCAAGGCAAACAGTGTAGATAGGGAGAGTCGCTCTTGAATACAGTGCTTAATGGAGGCTATCAGCATAATCATGGTAATTGTGATAAATATGGTGGCACGCGTGTGTGTGCGCTTTCTGTAGCACGGAACCTGTTATGCACATGTCTTGAGCGAAATAAAAGACTATTGTCATTGATCGAGTCCAGTGGCAAGTCAATAATAGTAGTATCGCTCTATATAATCCAAACAAAAGGGCACGAGCAGACAAGGAAATCCAGGCTATTAAATAACTCGGATATCGCTCTTGTGCAGCTTTTCCATTGTAGTATTTTGAACAACGTGGCTGGGATATTCTCCGAACGTTTCTTAATCTAAGCACTGAGTGTAAATCAATTCAAATATCGGGGCTGCAGACCGATGAATGAGAATTTCATTCAGATATTTTTTTTTTATTTTAGGTTGCCGTTACACTTCCTCGGTTGTCGCGTCTCTCGAAAATGAAAAAGAATCATGTTTTCAGTCGAGCAAAATAACCAAGAAAGCAACGAACATGTAGAGATTTACTTAGTCAGTTTGATATTAAGGTTAATGAGCCTAACGCTGAAATCCGCACGACTTTTACATCTGCCATAGCAATGAAACTTGTTACATTAACAGATTACTCAATGAACTATCCCAGTTCGGTGAATACTCACTTAGATTTCATAAAAAAAAAAAAAAAAAAAAAAAAAAAAAAAAAAAAAAGAAAAAACATCAACCGTCTAGTTTTCCATCTAAATGAGATCTCTTTTACCGAGGACAACGAGCGCCGGGCGAAACATGAGGAACAAGGAGACAGAAATCTTAACAGTGTTCGTTACTTTACATTTTAGATTATTTAGATTCTACTATCATTGGTTGTAATTTAAGTCAGAGTATGTTGAACAATTAGTGCTCTATGGCTGTGTTCTTCGTTTTAATCCGCGGCTTTTGAGGCGCACGCGAACACTGATGTACCACGTGCGTTATTGTCCCACATGAAAATTGTCAAAGTCCATCTGCCGTCTTGTTTCCATTGCGCAGAATCTATCCAATTTCAGGTGGCCATTTTTGGTTTGTTTCATTATGTGTCCGCGGTATTTCTCGGTGCGACTTTTTTAACACCTTCAACACACTTTTTAAGGCGATATACCTGCTTTTTAACAAAAACTAGGCAACAATTGTAAAGAAAACACCGCGTTTTCACCTGTTCTCGCAAGCGATAGAGTTTTGATTCATTAAAACACGAATATGGCACTAATTATAAGAAAAGAGAAATCAGTAAGCACTTGATTGAGTTGCTGTTATTTCAGCTACGCTGTAACGCTTTGCTTCTAAAATCACACCTTCATGTTATAACTTGATTAGAACAAATTGACAATCCTAAAAGATTCATGGCTATCTTTTATTGGACTCTTAATTAGATCGGCTCATTTTTCCTGATTCATGCAAGCCGTGTTGTCAAAAGAGAAATCAAAGATAAATGAAAACAAGACAAACTCCAGCAGGCAGCCTTAAGATGAGTGACAATTCAGCGTTTGTAATGCACAATCTAAGGCTCTTTGTCAGGAAAGGGAACATTAACCAGTTTAAGTCCCATTTTTCAACCACGTTCAATGGAATGGAAACAGAAACTGCTGGACGTTAGAGAAATCGAGGGTAATTTTCTTCTAACTGTTTGCCAAAGATTGCATTTCGGGAGCTTCGAATACCGTTATCGGGAGTTTCGAAAAATCTAGCTTAACAATTATAAATTCTACTACATAAACAAATTTAAGTCAGTGTGCTAGTTATCCCTCAAACGCAGAAGTGAACGAATGTTTCTAGGGTGCGCGGCATTTGTTTACCAAATTGTTATCGTTAATAGGCTATTTCTCCGTGCTATCGGTAACCTTATCATGAAAAGAACATAGTTAGACTTTCTTTTTTTGTTTCTAAAAGAGAGAGCGTACGACTGAACCGGGACAATGTCAAGTTGCGCTTAGCGTTTATGCGTATTCCACGAGATTACAAGACTGCAAACAGACTGTTACACAGAGAACTTGAGAGCCGAGAGGCGTGCAATAAAGCTCCAAGAAAACGCCAGCTTACCTTAATACGAGAGAGTAGGAGGATAAAGTCTTACTTTCTTGGACTGACTTGAATAGAAGTGTTCTCTTTGAAGGAGTAACAACCTCATGTGTATACCTGAAAATGATGAACAGAAAAACACTCAAGTATTTGAGTGAACCAGTTTGTACCTGCCCATAACGACGGCCCCTTTTTCTGCCCATTGTTCCACAGTTGATTAAACATCTGCATGCCATTTTAACAGCAAACAGCGGTCCTGGTGTTTCTCGTAAAGCACTGAGATTTTTGCATTGTAAAGGGTTTGCTACGAGCAGAGCTACGATTTGCGGTGCAGCGTTGTAGTTTAGTGTTTAGCTAACAACAAACATTTTCTAACAAAATGTACATTTTCTATGACAAGAAAAGTTGCATGATTTCCACATTTTAAAAATTCAAACTTATGTTTACCTTTACTCAAAAGAACAACCGAAAATCCAGATGCCGTGTAATAAATTTTACGTAATTAGTGTCAGGTTTGTGCAATAAATGATATGCAGTGAAGCCTCACTAAAACGGACACCGGTAGAAGAACCAGATCCGACTGCACGCATTACAGAGGTGTTCGTATTGATATAGCGGACCACAGCGGGGCGTGATTTATATGAATTTTGGCCTCCACAAGACCAAGTGATAACGAGATTTCCATAAATGTTTTACAATCAGACAGTGAAAGTTCTAATAAATGCTAATGAAATTACTTATGCCTGATGTACTAACGTATCTGAGTGTAGAATTCAGTGGCATAAACCAGAGTAGAAACTTACCCCTCCACTCATGCTTTCACTTCACCCCGCGATTCACTTCACCGCCAGACCCACGAAGAAACGTCTGTATATTTACTCAGGGAAACTTGACGAGTGTTCAGCAGTGCACCGCAAACTCCGTTCCACTAAGACGAGAAAGAGATGAATTTCAGTGAAGGTTAATTTGTTGTTATTGCGCCCGGTTATCTTCGTTGATAAACGTGTTTTCGTTGACATTGTCATAGACTCAATAACCTTTTGAATAGTAAGAAAGTCACCTGCAACGCCAGTATCCCAGATTACACATGGTAACAGTACCTGCTGACATCCTGTAATTTTTGTTGTTTGAAAGAGATTGTAGGGATGGTCCAATACGACATGTCCAACGGATGGAAACGGACTTACTGCCGTCACTTTCGAATGCTGCATTGGCACGGGATGGTCAGTTACCCCAAGATATGCCTGTATGTTGAAGGACAATCGAGAGAAGGTCCAAGAAACGAAACCCTCAACTTCAAAAGAGTGAAGTGAAACAGAGTGAAACAGTTGAGACCCCATGTGCCACTTTGCACACCATAGGTCTTGAGCCATGCTAAGTGAGTTAACGTAAACTGGTTGTCAGGATAAAGCACTTTAGATTGAGAGATGCGTGCATACCTCGTCAGAAAACTCGCAACTGTCTTAAACTGTTAAAGCGGCTTTCCTTATCTAAATATGCACAAATAGTGGAATGGACCAACTGCTAACGAGGCTTTTAATTTCTATATCTAAATATACACAAATTCTGGAATTGACCAGTCGTGCTAAGTAGTCAGTATATATATGTGTCTCATTGACCAAGCGCGAAAGCGGTTCTGGGAGTATATGGCCCGCGAGGTCTCGACAACACGACAACAAAACAGAAGGGGGTGTGAAAACAGGATCTTTCAGAAACATAAGTCATGAAATAAGGGATAAAAGTACCAAAAATATTCAAGAGAGATCATTCGGGATACTTGAAGAAATTAGCCCGGCAATGGAGCAGTCTGATTGGTTGATTTCAGTTATGGGTAACGGCAGGTGTAGCCTCTACGTGTCTTTACAAAAATGACATTGTTCAAGGAAACCAGAGACTTTATCAATGAGGATGATTTCTCCTTACATCTCTCAGAACTTATAACTTAATAGGGCCACCTGTAGTTCCAAACACCAAACAAAATATAACGCTGGTGAAAAGCTCGATCTCAGCACGGAC
>OMLO01004459.1_pt1 | contig 11710 bp, 6 predicted proteins | sample 1674811 | NCBI WGS metagenome assembly OMLO01 (sample SAMN06265003, study PRJEB25207) | coral metagenome | isolation source: Coral host | place: Mexico:La Bocana,Puerto Morelos, Mexico | collected 2008-11-13 | reverse complement strand
TTGGTTTTGAAGTCAATAGAATTGCAGGCTTTCTTGTGCGTGAGAATTGGGAAGTAAAAGATTTTCTTTTGTTTGCTCATTCAGAGCACATGATTTCGTGTGAGGAGCCAAATGATGCATAGCATAAGCGTCTTAGCGAACAATAGAATCGTCAATCGTAGTTTCGTGACTTCTAACAGGTATTGTGTACATGGTGAGGGTTTTTAGGAGAGCATAATTAACAAAGAAATAAGACATTATTTTTAAATAGAACGACTGAAGAAAATATATATCCATTTAAAGGAATTTTGTTGAGGTTAAAGAATGTTCAAATGTCTATTTAATCGAAAGTATGCTATGGTTGTCATCAGGGTTGCCGCCCCCGGGCACCTGTCGTGAAATCCTAGCAGGACCTGGGTGTGGCTCGTTAACGAACACCCGTTATTCCACTCCAAGATTTAACTGGTATGACGTGGCACAGCTGGATCTTGGCAATTAACCTTTTAACTCGATCACTTAGACGGTATTCTTGCCTCGACGTTTGGTCTGAGAAGAGGGTTGAACGCTTTTAAGTATACAAAGTGTTGGAACTCTACGGATTAAAAGGTAAGTCATGATATATACGATGTGGACGGCACAATGCGTGTTTTCGTATGTAAGCTATAACATACATACTTTTTTATTCCCATAACGCAATGTTTTTAGATCCACAATAAAATAAACTTGGAGATCAAATAAATAATCGTGAGTAGATTCAGGTTATTGGGATCAAAGACAGCTTCCTAGCTGTGAGTTAGGATATACATTTTTTAAAAACACATCTGACAGACGCTAGAGGATTTTAGCAATCGGCAGACATGTTCCAAATAACCTGAAATTTAGGGAAGTACGTACCAGTTAGTAGTCATCGGACATTTAATTGAGACAATTTTACTGAGATTTTGAAAGACTCAAAGTGATGAATACAACAGACTTGCAAAACAGACGACCTGTCTCTATAAGAAATCTGAAAAATTTACCGTTCATTCTACTGCGGAAATTAATCCGTGTTTTGAGATTTCCTTTTCTTTGGCTGTTCAATCATATTAAACGCTATATAAACAAGAATCTGAAATTACGAAAAATAAAATACCATAAAAAGGAAAGTTTCACACCACCTAGGTAAGGAGGCTACCCTTCTTGGGGTCAATCATTTGTTCCAACTGGCACCTGTTACCTCTCTTGACAGTTTATTCCCTTAACTTTACAGGCAATGTTCAAATTTATAATCATAAGTCATTAATGTTGATCGAATTCATATTTTGATTTATGTTCTTCTGGTAAAGATATAATTTCAAAAAAATATATAGGAGGTAAGAATGAAAGGGTGTGCAATGTTTGAGTATTACAAGACACAGCAAACTGTCTTTGTTGCACTTGGCACGAGGTGTAATTTTTAACACAAATGACGAGCTTCGATCTTTTGTGACAAACACAATTGCGACCTACGTTTCAAGCGGGAACATCTACTAATAAGATAAGCTTCTAATAACCCGTAGTACTTTGCTTAGTTTGTTCAGACGTGCTAAAATGTGACACGTTTCAAACGATTTGGAGACAGATCACATTTTTCTATAAGAGGAGTTTTGTCAAAGAGGAAACAAGGGGCTATCTTAAACGCTCATAATCAAGGTTTTTTTACATGAACCTCGAATCTTTTTACTCACGGTCATGATTTGAAGAGCAAAGTTGAGAAATAAACTGAAAGTTGTACGACATCGTTTGATTTGCAAGAAATTATTCAGGTATTCAAGACAAGTTACCGTTTAATTTATAGGGCGATTGCTACCTGCCTGTCTTCCTGTCTTCCTGCCTTTCTGCCTACTTTCTGCGTATCATTACCCAACAATCTGCTTACAACTCCTCATTTCCACTATTGATTTTGCAGAACAAAAGAGTCGGTATAAAAAGATGAATTTGGCATCCCTTGGATGCTGGACACTCCTCCTATTTATACAGATATTATGTCACTCGAATGCAGGTAATTTCAGAAATATATTCAATACCGTAGGGTTGTTGAAATCATTCATAAGCTGGATTTTTCTACAGAGATTGGTAGCAATTTCAATATGTAAAGACAAGATTGATCAATGCTGCAGTTATAATATCAATATGGTCCGAAACAGGTGCTCTTTTCAAAACTTTATTACTTGAAAGTAGAGCCCTTAAAAAGCCATCAAGATGCCTTGAACAACTACCATCCGTGACGAACATATAATTATCTTCCATACTTGCGCGTTGCACATTTCTTAGAGAGTGACTATGAGAGAACCAGGCAGGAGGTGATACAACTCAAATCACTGATTTCGCTCAAACTGGCATTGAGTTTGGTCAGTGAATAAATGGGGCAATTTAGTAAATCAAAATATATTATTCCCTCCGAGGTAGGGGGACCCTTTTCAAATCAACAAGGGGTTATTTTGCACCCATTTGTAACCCTTTTGCAGACTGTAAAAAGGGGCTATTTTGAGCTATTTATACAAAATTAATTAGTTGTCTGTTGTTTAGTACAACGAGAAAGGCCATGTGAAAATTAAATCCCCTGGATCATGCTTTGCAGTTGTTAGACTCAAAGCGCAGTACTTCATTTTAAGTAGGCAACTTCATTTATCGCTGTGGCATTCTTAGAACAACCACTAAAGTTCTCAAGAAAGCCATAACTGTTTGGGAACTGTGCTGGCGTACTGTTTATATAGGGCTATATGGGACGATTTATCGCCATATTACATTCATAACATTCACTAAAACACAAAAATCGTTTTTCTATCTTACCCCTGAAAGCATAAGTTGAGGGAACCCATTAGTTTAATCTTCTGCTGGTGTATTTTTATCTTTATCGTGAGAATGCTAAAAAATATGGCCTCTCAGTCTGAAACTCTCGGATGAAAATGTCTCAAGCGTTTTCTTTCGCCGAATTTCCACATGTAATCGGTGGGAAAATTCTTCGTTAGTCATCTTTGCTGATTATAAGTTATGTTACGACAGAAAAACTTAGGGAATACAGATTGTGCTAGTTAATAAAGGTGAAAATAGTACGCCAGCACATACAAAAAAAACTATAAAATATTCAAGTCCTCAAACAATTCATGGCTTTTTCGAGAAGACAGCTAATTACTCATGCATTTATAGGAGTCAAATGGCCATCCCCTACTTAGAGGGAACAAAATATTTTGACCTGATCTATTGCTATAATCATTAAATCATCAAATCCAACATTTGTAACAAGTTTGAGCAAAATCGGTGATTTGAGCTGTATCTCCTCCCTCCTGGTTCTGCCTAATTATCGAAAGAGAAAGCGTAATTCTGATTACTATTAAACCATGAACAATGGAGATGGAGTAGTGTCCAAAGACTGCTGGGAAGTCTCATTCATTAAAGTTTCTTTTTCTTAAAGAACAAAACGAAGAAGTAGAAGAAGATCCAGATCATGTTTTCAGTGGAGATGCGGTCCTATTTGCCATAAACGACGTAACCAACATCACATCATCTTGGTTAGCCTGCAGCAAAAAAGAATGTAGTTTCTCAAAGCGTCAGGCAATCGACAACTTTTTCACTCATGCGACAAAAGTGTTCCACATCTACGGTAAAGGAAGACTGACCATCAATGACCCTATTCGCTACGGAGATGAAGTAGCTCTGTTTTACAGGGTGAATGACGAAGGAGATGGCTTATGGCTGGGTTGTGCATCAGGAAGTAAACGGTGTGGATTGGGAAACTGTCCGGGATTGCCACATTTAAACCATTGGATGTGGAGGGGCAAACATTCATGCGACGACAACAAGTTTGTTATCAGTGGAAGTACGGACCTCCAAAATGGTACCACGCCGGGACAGCCCGTTAAAATAGAACACCAAATAACGATCAGGAAATTGAACTCCCCATTTATGACAAGTGGAAAGAGGCAAATGGGCGAAAATTCATCATTGCTTATTGAGACACCTTTCCTTGACAACTTTGGTCACTGGGTGATCAACAAAGGTACGTAAAATCATGAATCACAATCTTGTTAGGTCCAGAGCATGAGGTAAAGTACTTACTTACTAAGTAAAGTGCCGATGCTATTGTTATATCAGATTGAACGTGTGTTTTGTCAAAGTATTCGCACTTTGCGCAGTCAAACGCTATAAGAATTGGATGGTCGCTGTTTGGTCTCGGAATCAATAGCATTCGAAGGTTTTATACTTTAATTTGCTTCATGATTAGCCGTTTGCAACTTTTTCACTTTCAGATATGATAGACAAGTGTGGAAATAAACATTATGACGTACGTTACAAAGTATGCGATATATGTGGTTCTGAGGTTTACATCCGTCCTAAGCACGAAACATGGAAATGCTGTGCTGATATGAAGCCCTATAATACAGAAACATCTCTCTGCTGCGAAGGTAGTGTCAGTATTCTGCACCATACCCAAAGAAGTCCAAAGGAAGCCAGATGCTGCAGTAATACAGCTTTTTTTTCAGATAGGCAGGTTTGCTGCCAAGGTTAGTTCTTTTTCCTTCAAACAATAGAGGAATGAAAAGACAGGAAAGGACAATAAAAGAGAAGTGAATAGCCATTTCACTTTGAAATAGAAAGCAGAAAGAATATCGAATATAACTAAAAATTCTGCGAATATCTTTCCTTTGGGTTCTTTGGATTCATTAAACATCGTATATCAAGTGTAATTGTTTCCATTGAAATTTTAAGTTTTTTTTTGTAAACTGAAACACCGTTTGTTAGGAAAAGTGAGAGACCTTCCTGGACAGGACACCGATGCTGACGATACTACAGTGCAGTGTTGTGGGAGTGAACCTTACTTATCAACTCAAGCAGCTTGTTATAATGATGTTGTTACGCCATTCAACCCATTGAAGATGAGAAGCAAAGACGCCGCTTGTGATAAGGTTAATTCCTGCCCATCTAAACTACCACACACATGCACCTTCTCTCCTGCAAACGACGAATGTTGCGCATTTTTCCAATGCTTAAACAGTGGTAAGTAAAGAAGATCTATTTCTGAGACAAGGTTGCACAAGAATTGTACAACAAAATTAAATGAAGGTTTTCCGCCCCTCAAATAAGCATCTAGGGATGTAATTCATTCTTGACCGTTTCTATGGATAAATCTCGCCAGTAATATTTTGGATTAATTGTCGAATAAAATCGAAACCATTTAATCCTTGTAAATGATGTTTTTAGGCACTTGCATCATTATTTATGATTTAGGCTAGTTTAGAATTTCCGGCTGCAAATTGAAAACAATAGCTTCACAGGGTTGAACAAAATTATAGCTTAGTAGTTAGTCCACACAAGGGTAATTGATTTATTGATGATCGACTCAGTGTCTGCGACTGAAAATTGTGGTAGAGTAGTACTGAACAGTTTTCTCATTTTCTGCCTTCTGATGCGCTCAAGATGTGCCTTATTAGTAACTATCCATGCTGTAACAACTCTTACGGTTATTTGGCCTATCAAAAAACTTCATTTTCTAATAAGTGTTAGAGCGTCTTCGTCATTGCCAGTAGTGGATTTAAGTAGCACGACAACGACGCTGAGGATTCGTTGATTTATTAAAAAATTACTTACTGAGTCTTACCTATGAATATTGTGAGACTGCATGGAAACTAAATGAGGCAGGTAACGTGAACTCGAAAGGGAACTAATTAAAACTAGACCAATAGCGGTCGGGTTCTTCTTCAAAACGCAGATTTTCGTGATTCACGTTGACGTTTTGCGGAGGACGGCAAGCATATGTACCAAGAACCATAACACACATGCAGGAGGGTGTCGTTAGTGTTGTACTGTCTAATTCTCTAGAGTCGAAAGTGTCAATATATAGCTACAAACATAAGGGTTGTGCGATTTAGTAATGGCAGCTTCGAAATTGATCAAGTCATGCGCATTATTTTACCTAGTATTGCGTCAAGTACTATTTCTGAAAAACACTGAATTTCATTTATTGAATATCCAGATATTCACAACTATAAGCTGTTCCTTAGAAGAAAGTCCCACGTATCCATATCTACTACTATTCCTGAAATGAAAGTGATCACTATCTCCTTCTGGATGAGGACTAAACAAGACGGTGAAGGAACAGCTCTATCATACGCCACTCAAAGCCAACCAAGCGAACTGGTCATCAAGACACATCCCAGCGTAAGGGTGATCCTCAAAGGCTCTCCTCAGGGCGATGATACGGACTGGGATCTAAACGACGGCAACTGGCATTTTCTGTGGATCGAGTGGGAATCTTCTACTGGCCATTTGACCATCAAAGAAGGAGCGCGCACTATCGGTCCACTGACTTCCACAAAAACATCACTGGAAGGAGGCGGATATCTTGTACTTGGACAAAGACAGCAGTCCCAGAAAAAGTTTATCGAGGAAAAAGCTTTCGTGGGCGAAATTTCTCACGTCAACATATGGAGCGAAAAGAGAACAGATTTTGATGTGATGCGAAAGGACTGCATTGGTTTACACACCGGTAGTATATTTCACTTGTCAGATGATACGATTGATCTTCATCAAAGCGCATCTATCATTGCATCAGATGCATGCTCAGGTATTGTGCTGCTATCTTTATTCTGTTGTTTATTAAAGCTCCACACTTATTACGTTTAGAAAGGTGAATTTTGTGAACTATTTAACTTAATGGATTCCTAAATTTTTCTTGTCACTTTAGACAAAGCTTTACATTTTTCAAACAAAGGAGAAGACGACTTCGTAAAATTAACGGGCATGCGCAGTTTGACGGCGTTCACCGTGTGTATGTGGATGAGTTCGAGTGACACGGAGGGAGGTCCTTTCAGTTACGCGGTATCAAGCGAAGATAACGAGCTCCTTATCTACTACGAGAGATATTTTCAGCTATACATCGGTGGAGAAAAAAGGTTGGGTATTCAGTATTGTGCAATAGCAATTCAAACCAAAAATTCGACCCAAATGAACGGAATTTCTTTTCGAACAGAACTTCAAAGAATTTTCGTCGAATTTTGCTTGGCTTTGTGAAACGTTTTAGAAATTTCGAGGAACCTTTCGTTAGAATGTTCGGTTTGGGTTTTCGGGTGCTCGAACAACATTTTGCATTGTTCTTAACGAAATTTGTCTACCGTTAAGTACATAGTTTAAGTGAGTGTGATACAGACTGTGAGGGTAAAAAAGCAGCACACACATTTTTTAGAGACGAAATTCAAGTTCAGTTATATACACAAGGAACATGCTCTGTAAATTACTTGAATAAGAGGTTTGTTAGTAGGAATTAACGTGACAGATATTTACACAAGAGAAACGAGACAAAATTTTCGACTGACTTGATAAGATTTTAAAAAGTTTTTTTACGAAAGACACGAGAATATTTGTGACTGTAAGCGTGTGAAAGACTTGAAAAGTTACAAATGAAGTTGGAAAAACGTGGACAATTCATTGAATTTGGCGAATTATATGACATACGAGATACACACGAGGAACATAAACAGAAAATTTATTCTTTAGGGATACAACAGTCACGCCTAATGATGGCGTCTGGCACCATATCTGTTTATCATGGGAACGCAGTTCGGGATCATGGAAGTTTTTCAAAGATGGTGAGATTAAACAGCAAGGTACGAATTTCAAGAGAGGCCATACGATAAGAGGAGGTGGCTCTTTGGTGTTGGGGCAGGACCAAGACTCGGTTGGTGGTGGTTTTGACGCTGATCAATCATTTAAAGGAATGTTGTCAAATGTCAACGTATGGGATCGAAAGCTATCAGATAAACAAATCGAGGAGATGTCAACATCATGTCTGCTGGATGAATGGAATGCTGGAAACGTATACAGATGGCGCAGTTTCCTGCAAGAAGCTCAAGCAAGGCTTGTAGAAGAGTCTCCTTGTAAGCCTTTGGAAACTGGTACGTAATTCAGGGAACAGTAGCAATGACAGTGGGGGTATTTGTAAACTAGGACCTGAATCGAGAATTTACGATTTAACTCAAGGTTGGAGAGGGCGAGGAAGGCTTAATGGAGGAAAAAATACTTAAAAGAATGCCTGAACAAAATACCTGGAGCTTTACTGTTACAAGATAGCAGTGTTTTGCTAGCTTTCATAAGCACAAAATAGCATTTAAAAAACTATTATAATTCTGGGAATAGCTAAATGCGAACGTTTCTTAATGAAAAACAAACATTTATATGAAAGAACTAAAACTAGTCAGTTGAGCGCTTAGCTATTCAAAAAAAATTCCGTGCATATATTCTACATTTGCATCACCGTACCTTTTGAAAAATCTTCTCCCAGATTAAGGGCGTCAATGACATGGAATAGATGCATCATGTTCAGCTGAAACGTCAAAAAGAAAACGTTTTGATTGTCATATCATAGTTTTCTTTTCTTTTCAGACAATGCCTTCCATTTTCCAAACAAAGGAATTACCGATGCTATCAAAATTTCAAACATGAGAAGTAGTTTGACGGCATTGACTGTGTGCTTGTGGATGAATTCGATTAACACTCAAGGAACCCCATTCAGTTACGCTGTAGGCAGTAGTGATAACGAGCTGCTTATCGAGTATAGTGGATCTTTTGACTTCCTCATCGGAGGGTCACGAAGGTAAACTATATATGCATGCCAATAAGTTCTTAGATGGAAAATAACTACGGTGGAAGCTATCGTAAGCGGACACTTTCTGGACGTAAAAAAGGTGTCCATAACTAGATCTGGCCGCTTTTGAGAATGGCTCTCGTAAGCGGCCACTAGAGTTGTAACCTGTATATGGCCGCTTACGGGAGCTTGCTGAGCTAACGATAAACAAACCACGGTTTCAAGCGTTTTTCGTTTTGTTTTTGGGAATGGTGATAACTGTATAGAGATAACTCTAATTGCAGTACAAATAGCAATACTATGAGGTATACATGGTATTTTCTTTCGGGACGGTCCACTTCCGGGAACTTAAAACGAAGGAAAATTCTCTTAAAGCCACAAAGAAAATAAATACAGAGTTCGGGAGATCGATCGGGATTTTGTAAAGCCTGTCGTACGTAGAAATGTCCGCTTACGAAAGTGTCCGTTAAGAGAACTTCCACTGTATTCACAGGACTACATCTGTTACCGCCTTCAACGGCCAATGGCACCACATCTGTCTTTCGTGGCAAAGCAGCTCGGGATCATGGAAATTCTACAAAAATGGCGACCTCAAATCGCAGGGATCAGACTTCAAGAAAGGTCACACGATCAGACAAGGCGGTACCATTGTACTGGGACAGGAACAAGACTCGGTCGGTGGTGACTTTGACTCATCTCAATCTTTCCAAGGGTTGTTGTCAAACGTCAACTTATGGAATCAAGTGCTTACTGATTCGCAAATCGAGCATATGTCAAAATCCTGTCTGTCGGATGAAGCTATCGATCGGAAAGTATACAAATGGATAGATTTCGTCCGTGAAGGTGGTGCAACGCTCGTAAAACCATCTCCATGTAAAATGTTTGGACAAGGTAAGTGACAACCTCAGCTAATTTGGTACAACCTGAAAGTAATTGTTTACTCCATGTCTCACTGAAGTTTCACCTAAAAAGCCAACTCAGGTGCCAAATAACTTCTGGCACACTATACCACATGTATTAAAAGCTATACAACATAGTTTGAATGTTTGCTTAAAATGCACCACTCACTAACTTATAAGAAACTACATCAGGGATCCGAGTGGCGTGTTATCCATATCCTTACTAGTGAATATACATCGATGACGTCTCTCCCACTTATTCACGGCTGTTTGCGCAAACAGTCAGTTTCTCTATCTTTGTAGTAAAAAGATTCACCGTGGCTTGAAGATATCAAGTCTATTTTCTCGTGTTAATTACGATATTTCACTCACTCGTTGGGCTAGTTTGAAAAATAGTTTCAAAAATAAAATTCATATCTTTGCGCCACTATGTTATATACTCTATTGATTTCATTTCTTTTAAACGAAACTTTTATCTTTAGAAAGTACGTCTCGGCTAACAAACTATGTTAGTCTCTGTATGAAAATTAATGGTAGGCTAAAATTTCCATCCCAAAAAATAGTACAAATGAAAACGGAGGCATGATGGGTACGTTGAGGAGAAAACACAGATCCTCCTGGATGACCTAAGCTAAGAGCATTGGTTTTGCCATAGTTATTATTATTCTTCGAGAAAAAATACGTAAAACATGGAAAACACGAAAAGGCTGGCAATAAGTTTCGATACGGAAGTCTTTAATAGCCGGCAAAGATAAAAAGACAAGCATTCACCAAAGACCGGGCAACGCGCTAAAAAATGCATGGTGCGAAAGATAGCTACTTACTCAAACTAATGTGTTCTTTCTTCTGTTAATGCGTTCCTTCTTATTTTCCTGTGTTTGAGAAAATTACCATTTAGTTTGCCCCATGCACACTTATGCATTACTTCTGTTTCTCTGTCAATCTAGAACACACGTTCCATTTTCCAAAAAAAGGAGTCAAAGATGTTGTCAAAATCTCAGGCATGCGCAGTTTAACTGCATTTACTGTATGCCTGTGGATGACCTCAAGTAACACTCAAGGAACTCTTGTTAGTTACGCTGTAAGCAACAATGATAACGAGCTGCTTATAGAATACGACAGATATTTGGACTTTCTCATCGATGGCACAAAAAGGTAAGCATTATTAAGTGACACAACTACATTGTATATAGTGTGATATAGCGATACAAAATTATTTCAGCTTACTCGTTCACAACGCAGTTCATTAGGCATATTAGATATTAAAAAATAAGATACTTATATTGTCAAATATAAATTTCTATTCTGTCATCGATTGTACAAGCACGGAACGTTTCTCTAACATACTGGTTAGTGATAAAATAAAAATTATCAGTCATACTAAAATAATTTCTAAGAAATTGATCGTTTGTAGAATCGAGGTGAACTCGTTGTCAACAGCGTTAAGATGATTGATAATCATACAGTGTGAGGCCATATAACATGCGCTGTGATTGGCCAATTTCGAAGCAATGTTGCTTGTTGGAGTTTTGTTCCATAAGCCCTATTGATGTTGAACAAATGGTCAGCCGTACTTTAAACCTAATCAGGAATAAAAGCAGCTTAGTGGTAAATAACTGAATGAAAAAATGTCTGTTTGCAGAAACGTTTCGACACAGCGGGGTAAAGTACCCTACTTATGTTACAAAAATATTCGAGTTGACTAGATACTTTCTTACACAGGAAAACGTCCGCTGCAGTTAGCGACGGTGAATGGCATCACATCTGCTTATCGTGGGAGAGCAGTTTGGGATCATGGAAATTCTACAAAGATGGAGGCCTTACTGAGGAAGGCACGGACTTAAAGAGGGGCCACACAATAAGACAAGGTGGCACTTTGACGTTTGGGCAAGAGCAAGATTCGGTCGGTGGTGACTTCCAGAAATCTCAATCCTTCCAAGGAAAGCTATCAGGTGTCCACGTATGGGATCATGTACTTACTGCCGCTAAAATTAAGGAAATGTCAACAACTTGTGTCCTAAACGATGACGACGATGGAAACGTGTATAACTGGGCTGATATTCTCCACGAAGGAGAAATACGTCTTGTTGAATCATTTACCTGTGAACCAATAGTAAAGGGTATGTGCGTTTTCAATATTAGGGCACATAACAAATTCTCGAATGTGATAAGCTCTCAGCACACTCTATTTTTCACCAAATTTTTCAATGACAAACTTTGCCTCAGCGCTCGT
>OMLO01004458.1_pt1 | contig 11711 bp, 8 predicted proteins | sample 1674811 | NCBI WGS metagenome assembly OMLO01 (sample SAMN06265003, study PRJEB25207) | coral metagenome | isolation source: Coral host | place: Mexico:La Bocana,Puerto Morelos, Mexico | collected 2008-11-13 | reverse complement strand
AAGGGCTAACGCTCGAAACGTCAGCTTTATAACACATTACGGTGGCCAATTTACATTTTCAACTTAGTTGATATAACGAAATTACACTATATTACTGTTTGCCTTAAAATTTGTACACTATTTGATAGTACATGTATGTGTCCATTTGTCCTGTCTTACCTGTAACAAATAGGAATGGCTTTAATTTTTACAGTTTATTTTAGTGTCCTTGCTTTAAAACTCAGATACTGAATAGAATTATAATAACCATGATTAAACATGTATGAAGAATGTTTCTTGATAATTATTAACAAACTCTCTTTACTAACTTTTGCAATGCATTTTTTTTATAATAGCTCTCTTGCCATTATGGCACCATTGCACTGGCTTCCATGTTGCACATTGAGTCAGTTCATTATAACCATGTTCAAGAAGAGTTCAGTTATTGGTTGGAATATTTCAAGTCCAGGAGACAAAAAGCAAAAACAACAGCTGATTCAGAGGAAATATATGTTGATCAGGAGTAGGTGTCATGGTACACTTCATTGTTAAGTTTTTTCTATATATTTGGACATATGCATTATTTCTGTCTTTTATCACACTGTAAACTTGGAACAATGGTTTACAGGCTTGGGCCCAGTTGTTCAAAGGTCAATTAGCACTTGCCCTTATATTCTCCAATAATTATCTCTATATGTTTTTTAGAACATGCATCCAGTCATAATATCATAGACAAAAAGAATGAGAATTAAACTGAGTTGGTTTAAGCTTTTGTATCTGAATTCAAATTTCGCACTAACCTTGGGTTAACTTAAGGACGTTCGCGCCAATTGTTTCTGCACATCCTTACTGCACACAAAATTCACATGCCACGTCATGCATTGAGCGTGCGCGGCGCTAAGTAGTAAAGTGAACAATAATAGGGCAAATGGCCATAGTTGTAACTTTGCATGGATTTAACGATCTTGGACGTTCAGTGACCCCTATTTTTCTTTCGATGGCGAAAAAATGAAGAAAATCTATCGAGTGGAAGTTTAAATTTTTTGCAAAACGCTCCATCGAATTCTGTTCATTTGACCTCTTGATTTAGCTGTGTGGCAGTTTCAAATGCCTCTTTAAGGGTTAAGGTTTGTGAAAACGATGGCAATAAATTATTTGAAATTATTAACGCCACAGATTCACTTATACAGAATATTGATGGGGTAGTTTGCCTCTGTTTACTTATATTTGATATTTTAACCTAAAAATCCTGGAGACCATTATGAATTACGCACACCACTTAATCAAAATCACACTAGTTTTCCACGCGCCATATCTCTCAAAGGAAGACGGTGACAACCAATTTTTATTTCAATTTTTATACAAGTAAATCATTATCTGTCCGCAGAAGAAGTTTAAAAAAAATCTATCAAGTAGAAAATTTTTGCGTGAACGTCCTTAACCCAGCCTTGGACAACCCAGCCCAGATGCTGAGATTCTGGTAGAACAGTGGCTTCCATTTTTAGCTGTCAGTAACTTGTTGGCCAACTGTTGACCAACATGTTACCAACACATCACTGTTACAGTATTGTAAAAAAGTACTGCAAACAAACTTTGGGGAAATTTGCGCTTTTTGTAGCTTTTCGCGGAAATTTCGCTTGAAAAGAAATCTCTTCAACAATTCGCGATATTTCGCCGTATTTTCGCGATATTTCGCCGTATTTTCGCGATGTCTATTGTTTCAATCTGCGTAAACTTTCGTTCAATAGTTTGCGGTGTGCAGCAATATGCCGCGAACTTTTGAGTGATTATTCGTTCTACTTGAAAGTTCAAAGTGAATTTTCGAGCGAAAAGTCATGCTTTTTCGTGCAAAGTTCACTGTGATGTAAATAGGAATCATTGCTCTCGATGTTGTATCGTCGCGGCCTGAAACATACGCTTGATTACCAGTCGCTGTTCGAGAAAGGAGCTAAAGAGAGCGGCGGAAATCTAGCCTACCTGAAACACAGCTAGGGCGTGTTTACAGATTTAAATTCAGTGTTAAGTTGATCAAATTCTCTTTAAAACTCACCTTGTTAGTTGACAAGGAAAAATTTGTGGGCTGTATCATTACAAAAAGTTGACACTCGCTCAAGAAGCCGCCGAGAACAACATATATGCAATGGCTGCCTTCGGGGACAATTCCTTGCTTGATGTAAGCTAAAGAAATTCGATGGCTATTACGGTCAATATACATACAAAGTCACACACCGTTCGTGGTAGACCCACACTAAAACTATTGGAGCGTTTGTGGGAACGGGTCAATCAGCAAACTTTGCGAGAGATCCATTTACGAGTGATCCTTTACGAGTGAACCTTCTATCGAGAAATATCAAGCGAAACCGTGTACCTGCACATGTAAACACAACCGTGTATTTAGACGTGATCGAGAAACCAGTAGAATAACAGAAGCTACTCTGCAACGTCTTAGAAGAGGGGAAGAAAACTAAAGGAATTTGTTTATGAGCGTATTCGTCTAAACATACCGAAGTCCTCAGTCTTGGTTACGTCGTTATGTGAAGGTTAGAAGAGTTACAAAGAATGATTGTACATGTAAGCTTCATACGAAGAGGGTAAGATTAAATAAAGTTGCACAACATGAGAACAAGTATTTGTTGAATTGTTCTGTTAGGATATATCAAAGAATAATTAAACTGAAGTACAGTACTGACTGTAAGTATTTACCCATTAGGACGCGGTAAAACCTCGTCTTTGCCAAAGTGTTTTGCCACAAATTCACCGTGGTGGGTCGAATTCCTTCACCTCGTCTTGGACGGACGTGACTGAACACCGCGGCAAACAAGACGCGGTATACCTCCGTGAATAAACAATAGAAGCTAATTTCTTTTGTTAAAAGGTGTTTCCTTATTGATTGCTCTTACCCTTGAAATTTCCGTGCTCATCACCCGTTTAAGGTTCATGCAAAACTTTGGAGGATTTCTATTACATTCAAAACAACGAGATAACGAGGTCCCTTACGGTGAATAACATCGCCTCATCAGTAGAATATTGCCTGCATTAAAGATTCCGTATCATAAAAGAAGTTCCAGAGTGTATTTAAGAGCATTGAAAATCATATTGTACTTCTGGCGACAGGTAAAATTAGCGATGTGTCGAGCGAATGTGCGATCACGATATCGGGAAAACAGAGGCTAGTACAGTTTTGTTTGTTTATTAATATTATTGAAAGCACATCAATGTTTTTGTGAATAGAACTTCAGAAAGCTGTTGTCCTAGCTAAAAATGTGCAGTTAAGTGACATTAAATACATGTAACTTTGACAACTGACTAAACTAAATGAAAGCGATGTGAAAGCGAAATTAATCAAGCTACATGCAAAATACTTGGCCACAGTATTTCTGTCAGTTTTGATACCTTCGATGCTGAACAATTCCCGAGCAGTTTAAACAATTTTACATTTGATTTATAAATTGAGAGCAATCTCAGCTGTGCGTATTCTAACGTTCGACACATTCTCAGGATCGATGAAACTTCAGATGCAAACAACTCAATGCCACCGCCACGAATGCATGTGACTACAAAAACGTGATCTCTTATGCGACACGAGTTCGAACACGTGAATTGAAAGTAATCAAAGTAAACAGGCTGACATGAAGCTTCGCAAAAGCGAACTCAAAGTAAACAGGCCGACATGAAGCTTCACAACAGCTAACTATTTATTCATATTGATAGCGTCATATCTTTAAACCAAGAACAAAGGATATCTTGTGAAATTAACAATGCTACAGCGGGGTCTTTTCGTAATATGACGGAAACATGATTTCTCACCAAAGCATTGTAAATTACATTGTAATGAATAGAAACAAAAGGTATTTTAGCCTATTCAACTCTACTGCGGCTTACCGTTTGCCGCGGTATTCTGTGCCGCAAAAAAACCTAGGTAAAACCTCAGTAAAATTTTGGCATGCCGCGTCATTGCCGAGGCGAGAACGCGGTGTTGATCTGCGAATCGTCCGCAGCAAAACCTCGGTAAAGGGGTAAATACTTTAAGACGGTACTCTATTTATCACATGTTTTCTTGTAATAAACCGATGTGTCTTTATAAGCGTCAGACACGCATATCAAACTATTGTAAATTTCAACTGAGTTCAGATATAGAGAAGAACCCTACTCCAGTGTACATTGACCCTAACAAAACAATAACGGCACCATATAGCGCAGCTAATGAGTTGGTATTTGGAGAAAGTTCAGGACAACAATGTGTTACATCGAGTTTATGCCCTTTGATTTACAGTAACAAACAAGGAATCAATTCTGCTAATCATCTGGTGTCAATAATGAATATTCAGGGAAATCAGTTGTATTCAAGTTTGTCTGTTAACCAGACAATCATTTTTAATGCAGACAGAATTGCCCACACTTTTAAATGTGTTTGAGGCTGACTATGAACTTCAATACAGTGAAAGCTACACTGCCAGCAGACAAAAATAAACACAAGTAGAATTATTCATGACCGGAAATTACGAAATTGCGTGACGACAGCTTTAACCCTAGTCGCAGTTGGGTTCTCTGCCTGTTTGTAACTCTACCTGTTTCAGTAGTACTTTTTACACAAATTACTACGTACGCTATATCATTAAGAGTAGCCCGAGTAAACGCCTGTAGGCGTCTAGTTTAAACTCAAAGTCAGCAAACTTGTTTTAAAAGACTTCGCAAATATTATGTGTAGCTGCATAGTGTAGCTGCATGTTTTATCTGGTCAGTGATAGATACGTACTATTTGTGAGGTATAAGCTTCAATTCATGGCGCAGCTTCGATGATATCAACAATGATATCTTTCGTGTAAGTAGCCTGCGTAGCAGTCTTTTTCGTTTCCTCTTAGCAGGAGAAAGTGAGAGCCAAGGGGAAATAGCACGAAAGCATGGAGCGAGAGCAAAAAGAGCCCCTCCTCCCACTGCCACTAATTTTTGTCACCTCTGTCCCCTAGCCCTCGCCCAACTCCTGCTTGCCTGAAATGAAAACAGAAAAGACTGCTACGCAGGTTATCGTGTAAGTTACATCACCATTTGAACATATTGATGACGTAGAGGAGTTCACAACAAGGCAACTTAACTATTGTTGAATGTCTAACGAAATTACAAGGCAACTTAACAATTGTTGAATGTCTAACGAAATTTCATGTCCTGGCTAGCAAAATAACGCGATTTGTTGGTGAGGCAACGAAACTTCAAGGAAAAATCGCTCTTTGTTCTAACGAAATGTCGCGAAGTTCAGCTCGAACTTTAGCGCAAAAAAATGGGAAAACAAAGAACGAAATTCGCGCATTTCGTTTGCATTACTTTTTCACAATACTGTAGTTGGCCAACAGTATTAAGTAGGCCGAAACCTGACTCAGAACACTTGCAGTTAAAAAGTACCATCGTACCATTTGTATCTATGTATTTACTTGATCTAGTTTGAATGGTAACATATACATGTACAATATGTGGGCTTCTTTAATTCATCTCCAGTTCTCTTAATTCTCTACCAAAAGGTCAATAGCACTATTGTACTTATTTGGTAGATCCCTTTTTGTACACTAAAAATTGGCTTGTTTTATCCAGAAAGTTTTTCAATTGCCCTATAATGGATTTTAAACCTATAGTCCTCAGTAACTTAATGTATTTCTGATTAAAACTTTTTAATAACAAATGATATAAAACCAATTTGGGCAAGTTTTGCTAGACAATGCAACAAAGCAGGCAACAGCCATAGACTATTGAGAAAGCAGTGCACTATATCTCTTTGAAGTAATTTTTTCCCCTTTTAATGTAGTTGTTAAGGCTATAAACAAGTAAATGTTTATGATCATTTCAGTTCACACCTTACTGTGCTTTCCAAGTTTCTTAATCATTATTTTAAATCATTTATTATAATTATCTTTTTGCAGATCAAAGCTGCATTTCGGTTGTTCAGCATGGCTTCCAGCAGAATTAGAGGTGACTAACACCATAGAGGTGACTGATTGCTGCACAAGTATGTTCATCTCCCTTCCACATCAGAATGAACAGCCTCTGTGTTGTGCAGTGCTCACCTTCCTTTCTGGAAATGTCAAAATGTCTACACAGGGTAAATCAGTAGAGATATTAGCCTTTCACTTGCTGGATAGTAGGACTAATGACATGTATAGTATTATATGTAGCAATATAATTTATGTAGTACAGATTGTTGTTGTCATATATCTGTCTCAGAAGACAATGGAACTCTGCTTTATGATTCAGTTTTTTGTTGAGTTACATGACCTGCTGCGGCTGTATAGGTCAATTATAGATTGGCAGGCTCTGGTGCAGTTGTCTCAGATGAAATTTTCGCCTGGCTCTAAGAGAAAGGATTCTGCTCTTTGCTGGGTGTGCTCTCTCTCCTCTTTCCCCATTGCTGATTTTTCAGCTTGTCACTCCTCTGAATGCATGCCATCACTGTCCTTCTTCAGTCACTGTGGTCTCAAAGACTTGCTATGTTTCTCTGTGTTGTCAAGCTGCATTTTGTATTTTTTAGCGTCAGTTTCTCTTGGATCAAACTCATTTCCAGCCCTTGGTTACATGGGTATCCATTTGACTTATGAGAGGCTGGAGGTGACTTCTGGTGGGACGTTCTACAAGTATACTTGTACCACCAAAATTAATACGTCATCAAAGGCAGTTTCACTCTGCACTTTGCTCTGTTCCATATTTTGCACTGTCATCGAAGGTAGTTTCATTTTGTACTCTGCTTTGTTGTTCCATGTTTATCACTGTTTCACTGAAGGCAGTTTCACTTTGCGCACTGCTTTGTTGTTCCATATTTTGGACCGTTTCATTGAAGAATGCTGACCTTCTAGCGAATCCATTTCTTTGCCGGTTGTTTTTACAGATGTTGTCCATTGACGCTACAATAAATGGGATGTATATTGGTTGTTGATAAACAAAGTGAATTATTTTCAAGATATTCCTCCATTATAGGCTCAATATAGGCTCATTTCTCACAGAAGTACATGATTTTTTGTTAAAGACAATTAAGTGTGATCACTGCAGCAAATTCTTTGTCTGTGCATGAGAAATGTGTGCATAGTGGAATGACAATGGCAGCCAGGTAAGCAGGTCAACCAAGGAAGGAACCTGTTGGTGAACCTGAAAGTGAAATCAAAATTGCTGTTCGAGATATGCTGGATAAACTACTATCAACTGTTTCTAATGAAAATACTGGTTCTAAAGAAGGTATTGTACAATCAAGGGTCATTTTACTGAGCAGAACATACAGTTAGAAACATGTTGAAAGGTCCTTGTTTTCTAATAGTCCGGCGGATTGGGGCAAAAATTGTAGGATTTATGGTAAAAGCATTAAATTTGGCGCAGAGATAGAGAACTACCTACTAAACAATATTAGCTATGGACCCACCTACAGTGTAGGATCTATTCCATAATTGTAATTATGACTGATTACTATACTTCAATAATGGAAAGAAGGCTGGCTGAGTTATTTATTTATTTCCAGCAAAGTGAGGCAATGTATCAGAAGAAAATTAACAAGTTAATCCAAAAACTAAATAACAAGATGCATTCTGAGAATGGCATTCTTGTATGATCACGAACAAATAATAGAACCACTTGACCAAATACGCTTTTCAATACCGATCATTCTTACCCTGGCTCTCACAATTTGCAACTTAGTTATTTAGTTAAGCTTATGCAGAGAAAGTATGAACATGCTCTGGACCTATTTGGTATCCATCCCATAATTTTAACTAAAATGGGTTTAAGGTAACATACTGGACTTCTAACATGGAAACGAGGGTGGATGAATTATTTATTTCCATCAAAATGAGGCAATGTTTCGTAAGAAATTAACAAGTTTGACCAAGAAAATAAATTACAAATTTACATTCTGATACATTATTGGCATTCTAGTGTGATCACATGACCAACCACATGATTAAATATGATTATAATACCTAGCTTTGGGCATAGTAATCTTAACTTTGCTCTCTTTATCTTAATTTTTTGGCCAAGTTCATACTTAGAAACTACGAAACAGTAAGATCTTTAATTCAGCCCTAAACACTTCAAACACACTTTAAAAAGCTGAGCACAAATTCATATCAATGTTGTAATGTTATGCTATTTGAGAGCGCAAACAGGAGGTAATAAAGACAAGAACAACTACTCCAAGTTTAATTCAACACACGACAAGCACATGATCCAAGAGTCATGTGACTACATGTAAGCATGACGTCACACCTTTCCCTTTTTCAAAAAAAACCAACAAAAGTTAGAACGGAATGAGTATGTGGCATACAAGCTTTCCACGATGAACTGAACGGGTAAAGTCAATGTCTCTAAACTTCTAATAAAGAACTACTGAAAACTGAATATCGATCTGTCTGTTGCCTTGACTTACACTTTGCCCGGTAACAACGAAACAACTTAGCCAAACAGTCATTTTCTGAAGTCCTTATTTGACTGTAACAAAGGCCTTGGTTTAACTGGGTCTGATGGTGGCTCCTGGCTTGAGAGAACTGTCACAGGTTCTGTTTGCTTGGGTTGACTAGCAAAGTTGTCTTGGACTGGTTGACCTGTAAGCTGGGGTCTTATTGGTTCAGCTGTGGCAGGCGTTGTTTTAGGTTGGTCGTCCTGTGGTGGTTGCACTGAACTGGTTTCAGAAGTCTGACCAAATGGTTCATTAGACTGGCAGAGGTGTCTACGGTTTCTTCCGTACAGTCTACCGTCTTCTGTTCCGACTTCGTAAGAGACATCAACCTGGTCTTCCACTCTTGCCTTAACCCATTTCTGCTCTCTGTCGCCTGGTTTAGGGGCTACTCGGACAACTTCTCCTGTCTGTAAAGGCGGGAGCTCCTTGGTGTTTTGATTGTTATACTTGGCTTGTTTGGACTTCTGCTTGAGAAGTTTCTCCTTCACATCTTCTTGGACCTTTGGCTTTAACAGGTAACTGGTGATGGGAAGCAGTGTTCTTGTTCTGCATTGAAACATCCTTTGGGTGGGGGAGCTAGGCATTCCTTCAGAAGGAGTGTTTCTCCAGTCAAGCAGGGATAAGTATGGGTCTGTACCTGCTTGCTTAGCTTTCTTCATTATGGATGTTGCTGTCTTGATGGCATTTTCAACATTGCCATTGTAAGTTAGGTCGGAATTCATTCCTGGCCAATACACGGTTTCTGTTGCTCGTCAGAGGCAACTTTGAATTCCAGTGTGGGCTCCATGCAACTTCTCTTTAATCTTTGTGTGCAGGCTCAAGGGAATGATGTAGCACTGACCTTTGAAGATTAGACCATCCTGTGCTGATAGCTCATCTCTAACTAGGTCATCCACTGATGATGGTTTTCTTCAGTTTTTGAACAGTATCATCTTGAGCTGTTTCTGCTTGAATTTCCTGCAACTGGGGCTCTGAGATCGGGAGAAAAATAATTGGTTGATAGTTTCAGCTTCCTCTTCAGCCTTGGACTGGATCGTGTTCTTAAGGAAGGCTCTAGATAAAGTGTCAGCTAGGTACATTTCAGAGCCAGGCCTGTACATTAGGTGAACATTGTACTGCTGAGGTTGTAACAGAAGTCTCTGGAGACACGTTGGAGCTGAAGTGAGGTGCTTCTTGTAAACTGATACCAAAGGTTTGTGGTCAGTCCACAAAATCGTTTGTCTTCCAAATGTGTAGCAGTGATTGTGTTCCAGCCTGAAGACCTGAGCTAGTTCTTCTTTCTCAATCTGAGAGTATCTCTGTTCTGCTGGGGTGAGTGCGCGGCTTGCACATGTAACTGGTTGGCCCTCTTGCAATAAAACAAATTTGAGGCCGTTTTGTGATGCATCACCTTGTCCTTCAGTTTGGGCTTCTGGACTGAAATCTTGAGGACTGAGGCTTGTGTAACAGCCACTTTGAGAGACTTAAGGGCATGTTCTTGTTCCTGGGTCCACTGCCACTCGGCATCCTTGTGGAGAGGCTGACATAACTCAGACATGTTATGTATGAATGGCACTTGACCATGCCAATGAGCCGCTGCACACCCTGGACATCAATGGGAGTTTCCATGTTCACTATGGCATTAATCTCCCTGGGGTCAGATTTGGCTCCTTCACTGCTTAACAGATGCCAAATGAATGTCACTCGTTGGCATTTGAAGTCGAAATTTGCTTTGTTTAATTTAATGCCCCTCTCTCTGCATCTTTGAAATAAATTTACAACGTTTGCATCATGATCCTTATCTGCATCTTCCTTAGTGTGACCCTGACCAGTAATCAGTAGATCATCTGCTATTCTATAGATACCAGGCAATCCTTGCAAGTTTTGATCAAGCTTCTGCTGAAAGTATTCAGGTGCAGGGCTGATTCCATAAGGCATTCTTAACCAACAATGTTGGCCCCATGGTGTCTGAAAGGTAGTGAGGCAGAAAGAAAGCCATCTTTCAAATCTGCTTTGGAGAAAACTCGTGCTTTCCCAAGTTCTGGCAGAATGTCCTCAATTGCAGGCAGGGGGTAGTTACTTCGATGGAGTGCCTCTTTCAGGGGTCTTGGGTGAATACAAACTCTAACTTTCCCATGCTGTCTTTTTGCCATAGTGGATGAAAGATGATGTTTGATCACAGCCTGTGAGGGCATGAAATTTTAGAAGAGCTTATGACTTTTCTTCGCCAATACTATGAGATATGTCATGCACTGGCAAATATTTCAGGCATTTGCCAACCCCAAACTCAATCCAAAGCTCAGATAAGGAAATGTATTGGAATTTTGCAACTGCGATGACTACAACATCCATAACTACAGTGCGTACCATTACTTTAGTGTACCACGTCTTGCAGCATCAACGGTATGTAGTAAGAGCCTCGTATCAGCTTCTTCATGCGTGCAAGGTGATAGATCTGCGGTGTCAGTTCTGTCATTGTTAAAGAACACTGTCTTATGTTTAGTAGATACTTCTTCTCCATTGCCAGTTCCAATTGTGGTGAGCTGCTCGGCCATGCAAAGAAAAAGTTCCTGTTTATTCTTGTCAACCCTCCAGAAGGCTGTCCAATCTCCTGAGATCCTGGTGTCCAGTCTGACCGATACCTTTCCTCTCTTATTTTGTGCAGAATCTTTTAAGGCTGCTGCAGAGATATCTGTCCCACACCACATCCACCCTCTGAGCATTCCTTAGCTGGTTAATTACATATGGTCCAAGCTTAACCATGTTGACAATAACAGCATCATCTAGTAGTGGAGCTTCAACAGATGGCCTTTGTGTTGGTCCATGGTTCTAAGACATGACAACGAATCCAATTAGGTACCAGACCTGAGCTTCCCATTGCCCATCAATCCACTGTTTGGGTGTCTAGCACAAACAAATCTCCAGTTTGGTCTGCAAAAGGGTTACCCATTTCTTCAGTGGTGCTACAAACTGTGTTCATTTATTTCCAGAATGTGTTTTGGACCCCTTTAATTTGCTTGTGGTAGCACAAATCTTCTTGCTCTTCTTGTTTTGCTATATTCCTGACCAATTCCTGGGACAACTTGAAATCTTTGATTATTCTCTTTTAAGACATTCCATGTTCTGAGTATAAACTGGGTGAAGTCTAAAGCAAATAAAAGGAGAACTATGGTCAAACTCATGGATTAATTAACAGTTCACAGAAACAGTTCACTTGTTTTTACAAGATTTTAAGGAAAGGTCTAGATAGCAGTAGACATGTAAAGATTTTAAGGAAAACGACCACTTTTTTTAGTTTGAAAGACATGTTTCGACAGAACTTCTGTCATCT
>OMLO01004457.1_pt1 | contig 11714 bp, 9 predicted proteins | sample 1674811 | NCBI WGS metagenome assembly OMLO01 (sample SAMN06265003, study PRJEB25207) | coral metagenome | isolation source: Coral host | place: Mexico:La Bocana,Puerto Morelos, Mexico | collected 2008-11-13 | reverse complement strand
TACGAGTACCTTCAACTCCTTCAACATCAGGTACTCTACTTTGACACGGACTCTGTCATTTACTCACACCAGCCCGGACAACCCGATATCGCACCAGGAAATTACTTGGGAGAAATGACGGATGAATTGGAAGGCGACCACATCGTCGAGTTCACCTCAGCGGGGCCTAAGAATTATGGGTACATCACCAACACCGGGAAAACGTGTTGTAAAGTACGTGGGTTCACGCTCAATGTTCGGAGAAGTCGGCAACTCAACTATGACGTCATGCGTCAGAATCTCCTCGACTAGATCCGGGACCCTCAAGACGAACGTCGTAACGTCGATGTGAACGACCCGAATTTCTTCATGCGTGACCCCCACACAAAAGACATCCACATCAAGTCGCGAACGAAACGCTACGGATTGGTCTTTGACAAAAGAGTGGTAGACCCCACATCCTTCAAATCCTATCCTTACGGATACACACCTTCCACGCTCGATGATGCGGACATGGAATTGTAAAGGGCGCGCGGATCTCCCGCGCACACGTCCCGCTTGTAAAATAAGTTTTTTCCAATTAAAAAAATGAGAATTTTCACTTCCGGTCACGTGAACCCCTAACCCTAAGTCACGTGAACCGTAACCCTAAGTCACGTGAACCCCAACCTCATTAGCTATGCAAAGTGCTTAACGGCAGCCATTTTTTTTATGCAAATGAGCAAATGCTGCAATCTGATTGGTCGAGAGCGTTTTTAATGAGATGCATCTTGATTCTGATTGGTTAGGCGCCACTTAAGAGCCCCTTACTACTCCCATAGCATACCATGTTTCAAAAAAAGACTGTAAACTTACTAGAAAAAGAAAAGAATACACTACAAAGTTACGAGTTTGGTCTTTTTTCGCCGCAGAATGTTGTACTCGTTTTCAGAGCTCTGGTGCCGTTTTGACTCTGATGTAATTTCGTTTCCCTTTAGATTGTTATTACGGGCAATTCAAGTTTGACCGAATTTTTTGAACGAGGTTAACCGGAGGAGTGCGAGAGAATATACATACCTTTTGATCGCCGCGTTCTAGCATGGACAGGTTAAAGTTAGACATGATTTACAAAATTAAAATATGAAATAAACACTTTCAGACGCCTTGAATATTTTGCTAGGACTTCTCTTGAAGTAATAAATTTTTACCTCCTATATTTTAAACGTCTTGTCAATAACAGTCTATTTATTTACTTCAAACATTTATTGACATAATTCACATGGAGTTCTCATAAAACGTTTGAACATAATTTTTGCTCCCTCTCTAACGCAGCAGTGTTATTAGTGGCCTAAAAACCGTTATCATGTTAATATTTAATTTCGTTTGACTGGCAGTAGTTAAAAGCGATCTTTTTGAGATTATAGTCAACTAAATTAGGATGTGCTCAACTAGAAATTACTCCTCACAGACGTGTGATCATAAGAAGTTAAAAGGAAGAAATGGTGACTGAAAAAAGGCTTTCTCCTAGCACGCAAAAGGTTATACTTCGCCTTGAAATGTAATATCTTAAAAGGTTTATTCGTCCCTTTTTTGAAATCCAAGAACGTTTTACCTGCTCAAATCACATAAGAAATTGATTGCCATTATGTCATCCTTGGCAAATTTTTCCACAGCAGAATTGCCTTATCCTCTCTTAGTGGGGTGTGTTAATTTAGATCTCCATTAATTTCGGGGAACTTGGCTATCTGAACAGTTCATGTCTTAGAAAAAGTATTATTTTAATGTTTTAGAGTTCCTCGAGGAATAAATTCACGCTTTTGTAGCAAAACTCAGTGACAGATGTTTCTGTTGGTTTCCGGCCGCCATGTTGGTGCCCATAGGATGGGCACTAGCATGGCGTCTCCATACAAATCTCTATAAATTTGGGTAAAAAATTTCTCCGCATATCTTGCATAAGAAAAATTGCTGTGACAAGAATCTCGGCGAGTCTTTGCATATTTATTGTCTTTCATTTCCCAGATTCTGGACTTAATCTATTGAACGGTTTTGATTTTTATTTTGATCTATTTTGAATGGAGTGACACTGAAAACCAGCAATTGTAGCCTTATTTTGCGCATTTCAGAGGCAAAAATAAGAGCGTATGTATGGACTGTCCACCGGGACAAAAAAAATTGTCTGTTGTAGAGAGGAGTTCACTGTGGAGAGGTGACCGTTAGACTAGTGGAGGTTCAACTGTATAGTTTATATGGGTTTAAAAAAGAACCGGTAACAGGAGGCCTTCTTTTTCCATCCCCGTCATGTCCCTGGTGCATTTCTATACCAAAAACCTGGAGCAAAGTTCAATAGGAAGGGTGCGTTTTTTTATTAACGGTAACAAAGTCAAAACTTTCTACAACGGCCACCTTGGGGACAGAGGAAAGTCGCCGTTATGGAGCGGTATCAGTAGGGGTGAAATATGACACCGATATTTTCTTGGGTTTCAACATTTTTATCTTTAAAAAGGCTTAGTGTAACATGTAAATTCGTAATACAATCAAAATATATCAGTAGGACAGAAACCAAACGGAAATCATGATAGAGACCAAAGACCTGCGGCATGGATCAAGTTTCGTGACCATGTCCAACAAAAAATGGGGTTTTGTGGACAGCGTTCGTCAGTTGTTGACTAACTGGCCGTTGTTAAGAGGTTTTTTGGGCAGTTGGGACGTGTTTTAGTGGTTGTTACTGTTGTGGAGAGGTGGCCGTTGTAGAGAGATTAGAATAAGAGTGACCGTCCACCGGAATAAAAAAAGTGGCCGTTGCAGAGAGGTGGTCCTTTGTGGAGAGGTGGCTGTGCAGGTTCGACTGTAGTTTCCATTTTTTCACGCAGACATAGAGAAAAAAAAAGGAGACGAACTGCCTCTAAAAGCAGATAGAAACCCGGCTGATAAAAGAATTCTAAACGAATTATTTGCAACAAATTTACGCCTCGAAAAATTATAGCAATATAAAAATTAAGGCGCAATCCTTCGAAGTAAAGTGACGTGGTTTGAACACGGCGAACGCAACACAAAGTTCTTCCTTAATTTACAAAAAAGAAACTTCCGCCAAAAATCTGTGACAAAGTTGAAACTTAAAGATAACACGCACACCTACGACCAGTTCGAGATTCTACAAGAAGAAAAGCAGTTTTATGAATCGCTTTACATGTCAAAGAACGTTGATGCCGAAAAATTCTCGCAATCTCCTTTCTTTAAACCAGACAACATAACACCGCTTTCGCAGGACGACAAATTAGCATGTGAAAACCCCATTTCCACAAACGAATGTTTGAATGCGCTGAAAGAATTCACTAACAGTAAAACACCTGGGACTGACGGCTTTACTTCCAAGTTTTACAAATTCTTCTGGCCGGAGCTGTCAACTGGAATGATTGCGAGTTTCAATTATGCATTTCATTCAGTAACCCTGTCTATTAGTCAGACACGAGGAATATCACTCAATCCTAAAAAGGATAAGGACACATTAAAACAAAAATTGCCGAAAAGAACCGAGTTAAGACAAAAATTTAATTTGGAGATCCCCTTCACCCTATACTACGGGCTTATATCCGCCATTCCTAAAGAATGGAACTCGTCTTTAGAAGACGCCCTCTCCAGGGACAATGACATCGTTGAAACACAGCTAGCATTCGTGCAAAAGTGTCTACCTTGTCTCCTTTTTATAGCTGCAGTCTTTGATGACTCTTCCGCTGCGGAGAAAATACATTACACTGTTGTAAGCCTGAGTGCTTTGATACATCGCCTTTAGTACAATAATATTGTAGTTCAGCGAAAAATCAGAGACCACTCCGTGGTCATACGTTACGTTCGACGTATGCAAGCCTATCCTGGTGTTTTTGCCCCTACATACCAAGAAAATTTGAGCTTTTTCGGCCAAGGACTGCCATTCGTCCCCTCGGGGTCCAACCTCGTTTTTCATCCTGTCGTGCTTCGCATTTGTTGCGACCGACTCGGAGATTGTTATGATAGTCAGATGGTTTTGAGGCTCGGGAATTGATGAAACTTTGGTTTCACATAGAGAAAAGACCCCAGATTTAATGTTGTCTAACTGAAAGTTTGCAAAATGCGGGCTCAGAACCTGGAAGTTATTGAGAAATCTTAAAATTGACTTTGTTTCTCATTGTTTATGCCTGTACTGAGATTGTTGAACAATGCAATTGAGCAAAAGAAAATACCGATTGAAAACTACATCTGTTGTGGTGATTGTAATACACAGTCAACATACTGATTTTAACATACACAGCAATTTACCAAATCTGCAAATAAAACTGAAACCTTTCAGAATAAAACTCAAAAGGGCACCAGTTGTAGAGCTTGTTGGCATCTAATAGAAGTAATTTATTGACAAGATTTGACAAGATCTTACACAACATGTACCAACCGAACACATTTGCTAAATCTGTAATTACTTGTAATATTCTTTATCGACGGCTAAGGTTATTTTTTTGGGCATGAATGAAAAAAGCAGGTATTTATCTATCTTACTTACTTTCCTCTTTGACGCCGCCTTCATCTTCCTCGTCGCTCTCCTCCTCGTCGGTACTTTCCTTTTTGTCGCCGCCTTCTTCTTCGTCGCTGCTCGTCGTTTCGTGGACACTCCCCTCGTCGTCGCCGCTCTTTTCTTCGTCTCCGCTCTCCCCCGTATGTATGTCGGGTGTCACTCTGCTGAAATACCTTGAAGCGATCTGTTGTTGAGACAACGGGGAGCTCGTGAGCACATCACGTACAAAGCATTACAGATCAGTACACTCCGCCTAGATGTCTTTTTCTTAGATACGAAAGTTTAAACAATAGAATTACCGCCGAAATGCGAGTACACTTAGCTGATTATTGATTTGTCTGCAAATATTTACGGATTCTACCGTGATCGGACGGTGAAGATCTTTGTACAGTGTTAAAGCAAAATGAATATGCAAATCGCTTTACTCCGGTGCTTTTTGGTTTTGGCTTTTTGGTTATTTCAAAGTCAAAACACGGACGGTGTTCATCTGCATCCACGAGTTGCAAAATACGTGAAGCGGCTGGTTAAAGAGCTGACAAGCCAACTTGTAATCGTTTCGACCGAGTGATTCTACCACCCCATACTGGGGAATTGCTGATCGATTACTTCTACCCTAAAGTATTTATCTGGTGTCCGATTGCTCATTACAGCTTAGAGATAAAATGTACACTTCACAATTGTCCCCTAAAACCTGGTACCTTTACAGATGAAGTTCAAAAGAAGAGTGCAAAGAACCCAAGAGTAGTTTATGATCTTAGAGGCAATCTACTGCTTATACAGCGGATGTATCTATGTCAACACAAAGAGACGCCACACCGTTACCTATCAGCTAGTGAGACGATATTACGAAGTCTTCCACTGGCTTATAGTCAGAACTGTTTTCCAATACTGATGCTGTACAGATTGGCTTGCACTAAAGAACTCGTTGATATTTTGGAGACACAAGTCCTTCAAGGCGTAAGTTTTCTGAAAATTTGCGAAGTGCTAGCTGCGTTAAACTTTAAGGAGTTTTGTGAGCGAATGGAGCGTTATGCACTCTTTACTACCTCCGTTGATGTAAACACCGAAGATTTCTATGAACAGTTTTATACTGATACCATGAGTTCGTTTCCAAGCAACGATATGTTAATGTACATTTTCCTTGCAGATTTTCAAAAGAAAAAAGCTTATTACGAGACAGATATGTCAAATCGTGCATCAAGCAGCACCACCATCTCATGTGACCACACTTTCAAAATCAGCAAATATATTGGTGCAAGAAGAGCAAGTGACGCTAAATTTGTAAAACAGTTTGAGAATCTGTTCATAGTACTGAACGAGAAACACGAAATTATCGCTTGGCGGCTAACAAGAACGACTTCATTCGAGGAAATCAGAACTTTATTAGTTGGACTTAAGGAAAATTTGAGTAATGGCTTAAATTGCATCCTTGTGGATGACTGCTGCAAAGTTAGGACTCTGTATCAGTCCGTATTTCCAGAAGTGGAAGTAAAACTGGACTTATTCCACGCTGTACAACGAGTCACAAAAGTCATACCAAAGGGCTCCGAATTTTCGAAAAGATTTGCTTAAGACTTTGTGATGATATTTCGGCAAAATGGTGAGTTGTGGCGAGGTGCGTAAGATGTCCACTCCTTCCCCGCCTGTTCTCCTAGAGAATCTCGATAATTTCCGAAAACGGTGGAATACATTTCTTAGTCTCGAAGAAATGAACAGGGCTCGTTCAGAGATCGACCGTTTGACTGCTCATATAAGAAAAGGCTGTTTATCCGGGTTAAAACCTGGCGAAGGGACAGAATCGAACGAAAGGCTCCACAACACCTTAAACAAATCATTGCTGTGTGGGGCTACTACAGTTGGACCCGAGATAGCAATAGCTATAATTAGTCTTATTTTTTATGTGATTAACTGCAAGAAATGCGGAAAAAAGCACGAGCAGAACGCAAGAATAGTTCCTTTTGTACCCCCTATTAAACTTGGCCTAGACAGTAACGATGACAAAGGTATTCACTTTAACTCTGCCCTTGCGCAGGCTCGGGGGTTCCCTGTTCAAGAGATTGCCGATGCAAAGGGTGCAAAAACAAGAAAGAGTACCAAGAACTTGACGGAGCCGAAAGCCACGTGTCTTGCAAATGTGGAGTCGACAAGGTGAAAAAAGATCCGGAGTACGTTGCCTGTAGCGACGGTAAACGAAAGACCAAGTGTCGCTGTGTGCGTTATAAAACACAATGCGGGCCAAATTGCTTGTTTAGGAATTGTGGCAATTGTTATAAGTCATTAAATTCACGTAGTTTGATACAAAGGTCTCTCAAAAGAAAAAGAGAAAATCCTTCGTCGTACAAGAAGAAAGGCAGCGCTGAATTTCTAGCTTCAAAGGGAAGGCATCCGTCAGCTGGGCCGTGGACTACACATGAAAAGTGCCTCCTACTTAGCTGCGTATCTTTAATTAGGGCAACTGCAGTGAACCCGACAGTAGAAAATATTACATCATTGTATAACAATGTTATCAACTCTGACGTGAGCAAACAGAGTGGTTGTCCAATGAGGGAAAAAAGTCAAACACAGGTTTCCAGGAAACTTGCACACTTAGAAGAGAAGCAGGCAACAAGCAAGCAATGCTTTGGGAAATTCTGGCAACTGAAAAGCAGCGTATAAGATCACACGCGATATGCACCAGATTTGGAGTTTCGCAGAAAAAAAACTGATAGTGTTATAATAATACTGAAGTTAACCTTTAATTACGCTGAGACTTTAAAGTTGAGTTGTTGCCCTGGCTGTAGTAAAGAAAAAGTTTTATTGTTTTGTTGCTTTTTTTAAACCACTGTGAAAGTTACTTTCATTCAACGATTCAAGAATTGAGATTAAAGATGTATTAATTCTGGGAAAAAAGAAACGACATAATCTGAAAAAATTAAAACTCAGGTTTATATTAAAATAGCTATATTTTGATTTATCTTACAATCCGTCGGTTATATAGAATCTTGCCAGCCATGCAAAATACAAAATGCAAATACAATACGTAGGGGCTGTAACATAACGGGGCTTTTCACTGGCACTATTTCAATATTTTTCAATTCTTCAATATTTATATAAACGTCCTGCCACACACACACACAAGAAAAGCGTTTATCTCCTTAATGTAGCCTTGATTGGCGTTGCACTTGTTGCGGTTACTATGGAATAAATGACGTAAGCCTGTATCCGTTATGTAGGCAGCGGGTACGATTTGGCGGATCAACTAAGAAGTGCAGCTACTTTAGCGTGAACTTTCTTCAACATTTCAATTCTGCGTGTTTTGAAAAACAACTTATTGTCCAAGCATACTCAGAGGATCTTTAAGTATTCTTAAAATATACAGCAAAATAAGTGTCTCAAAATAAGAGTGTGTTAAAATATGGCACATTGCACGCAAAATATACAAGAAAAAAATTCCGTATGTTTGATTGCGAATAAATGGCAAAAATATTTCTAACCGTAATTTTTGTATATATAAACTGGATGGACTAAGAGATAAACACTTTTTTGGGAAAATTGCCTCAAAACAACGCCAAAAGATAGCTTCAAGTTATGTTTTGAGGCCGTCAAAGTTGTGTTTATTTTCCTTTTTGACAATCCGGAAAACGATTTTTTTTCGTATGATCACTCTGACTATAATTTTCGGGTAATTTTCGATTTTGAGCGCTATTTAAGAATCTCAATAATGGTTATATATTTTTTTTTTAAGTTCACCACTCATGCTTTATAATTTAATTTTTTTTATCCCGACGTTTTATCTACATTGATTCGCTCAGGGGCGTAGCCAGCCGTTTTGCATAGAGGGGTTCCAAATGTATATTACTTGCCCAATTGAAAATCGAGCGCCGGAGGCGTTCTTTATTAGGGGGGTCCGGGGGCATGCTCCCCCGGAAAATTTTTGAATTCTGTGTCTTCAAAAGTGGCGCTTCCTTGATTCTGAGCACAAATTTCCAATAATTTCAGCACCAAACGTAGCTAGTATTTCTAAGAGGAGATTGTAAATCTCACTTCCTGAAGAGATGGACCGTAAAAGAATTAAAACTGGACAATATAATAGTTGTTTAACATATTAGTTGTTTAACATATTACATATTTCATTAAATGCTGTAGAATTGTGATTTACCATTCACTCAGCTAGGATATCAGAAAGAAGAGGGCGCTGTGGATGCATCCGTTTAAAAATGTCTGATTGTTGCACCAATGTCAATTTGCCTACCATAATGGATGTTCATTAGCGCAAGTCCAGAGTCTCCTCACTGGCCATGGTCGCCCTCAAATAAGTTTTCAGTCGCCGCAATGTGCTGAACGATCGCTCACATTATGCAGAGGTAATTGGCAATGCACATAAGATGCGCAACAACTTATGTACGTTTGGAAAGAATTCATGGTTGCATTCTTCTAATACCTGAACTGCGTTGCTAGGTAGGTCTGATCCGTGTTTAGCCACTTGCGCCGCCAACGGAAAAGTTCCACATCAAAAACATGGGGTTATGGTAGGTCATCTACATAGTACTGCAAAGCGGCTTGTACAGGGTTTCCTTCTCGAGAAACTAACAAGGCTGGAAGTAGGCACAGGAGGGAAGACACCACTGCATCATTGTTGGGGTCAAAGTATGTGTCTATCTCAAAAAAAGATGATCCAACAGAGGAATGAATTGTAAGCGTTCTTTTGTAGTATTCCTTCGGTATTCCTGCTTCGACATTGCTTTGGTGCTGTTGCCGACCAACAACGCGTGGCATAGATGGCTCGATGTTTGCTGTCCTCGCTGTGGTGGTAGCCATGCTGCACCAATCCGAGCAATATTTCACGATGTCTCCTCTGATATCTTGTAGCTCACCCTTTAAATCTAGACATCGATGTCTCGCTTTTGCAGCTTTTGCTGGCCTCGGGGGTTTCTTTCTCAATTACGGCAAGCAAAAACTTGTTACGCTTCGGTTAATACGTAAAAAAATTGCAAACTTCATTGAATGTTCCAAGCATGTTTCTGATAAGGGGCTGATCACAGGCGTGAACGATTGTGAGGTTTAGACAGTGAGCCCTGCAGCGTGTGTACACAGCCTTTGGACTTTTTTCCCGTATCAGTGCTTGTGGACCGTGCCTAGAGGATGACATATTAGACGCTCCATCGTACCCTTGTCCCCGACAGTTTTTTATGTCTAAGTTCCACAGTGGTAAGGTATCCAGTATCGAGCTAGCAATCGCCTCCCCGCTTATTCCCTGCAGATTGTTGAATCCTAAAAATTCCTCGTGGATATATCCATCATTGTCAAAAAACGTATGACACTGAGAAGTGATAGCCAATTTATGCACCCTTATAATATTGTACCCTGCGATACAGCATGTGATGCCTTTTTAAATTGATTTTCTTTTGTTCTTCTTCAAAAACGAAAACCTCGTCTCGCTGAATTTCGAAAGGGGGTTTCCGATACTTTTTCCCTCTTGAAATAATGTTCGTTTTCATAACCCAAAAGGGGGGTTCCAGAATCCCTGGAACCCTCCCCTGGCTACGCCCCTGTCCCTGGAGGCAGATTAGAAATGTTAGGTATGGTCCGGCAAAACTGTATCGAGTCACCTGTTGGAGTACGACAAAATTTCTTGTAAAGTCGATTACGTGTGCGGATATGCTTTGAAATATCTGGACTGATCCATTCGATTATAAAGACCAGACCAATGTGACCATATATCGTCGATGTTGTAGGCCGAATGAGTAGTAACGAGGTTAAAGAAGCAACGACGTTACAGAAGTAACAAGGTTACAGAAGTACCCAGGTTACAGAGTAGCGAGGTTACAGAAGTAACAAGGTTACAGAAGTAACAAGGTTACAGGAGTAACAGGGTTACAGAAGTAACAGGGTTACAGAAGTAACAGGGTTACAGGAGTAACAAGGTTACAGGAGTAACAAGGTTACAGGAGTAACAGGGTTACAGGAGTAACAAGGTTACAGGAGTAACATGGCTACAGGAATAACAACGTTACAGAAGTAATAAGGTTACAGGAGTAACAAGGTTACAGGAGCAACAAGGTTACAGGAGCAACAAGGTTACAGGAGCAACAAGGTTACAGGAGTAACAAGGTTACAGGAGCAACAAGGTTACAGGAGCAACAAGGTTACAGAAGTAACAAGGTTACAGGAGTAACAAGGTTACAGGAGCAACAAGGTTACAGGAGCAACAAGGTTACAGGAGTAACAAGGTTACAGGAGTAACAAGGTCACAGGAGTAACAGGGTTACAGAAGTAACAGGGTTACAGGAGTAACAGGGTTACAGGAGTAACAGGGTTACAGGAGCAACAAGGTTACAGGAGCAACAAGGTTACAGGAGCAACAAGGTTACAGGAGTAACATTCAACATTCAACATTCGAGAGATTCATGTTCAAAAGAAAAACCCGAAACCAATTTCTTGTAGAAAATTAGCACTCTCATTTCCTCAAACAAAACTGCGTTAAATTGAAGAGGCATGCATTGAATTATTTCTCTCTCATCGAAATATTGGCTCTTTCTCGTTTATTTTTATCAAAGAAAACAAGTTATAATCTCGTTTAACTATCTCCTGCATCTCATTACTCCCCACATATACCTACACATCCTACATCTCATTAATCCCCCACATATACCAACACAGCCTACATCTCATTAATTCCCAACATATACCAACACAGCTTACATCTCATTACTCCCCACATATACCCACACAGCTCATAGCCAGAAATTCCGAACCATAGCAGGCGTGACATACTTCATTATATCCAATGTGCTGTTGGCTCACGGCTGTCAAGAAAACAAGTCACGCCAGCGCCGGCGCTGACAAGCCAACTTTCAGCCAAGAAAATAAAGATTATCTGGCAAATATCATCTCTTTTCTAAGAAGATTTCACTGAAATGATCTCTTTAGAAACTCTACTGATACGTTTCTGTTTTCACCGGTCCGATTTCGTACAATGAGAAGCCTTTGCAAGCGGTTTTGAGCCGCCGAGAATACTATTTCGATATGTCACGCAGCACGAAATTCAAGTCCCAGGCGCAAAAAATCGTCCTTAAAACCGCCGAAAAGAGCCTGGAGAACAGCTTGAACTATTTTTCAAAATGGTGGCTAGATTTTGTGATGAAAACAACACATATGGTGAAGAAAACAGCTCGCGTTCGTCAAGAGTTTCATCCGAGCGATTTTGAAAGTGTGCAGTCAAAGATGGACAATT
>OMLO01004456.1_pt1 | contig 11718 bp, 7 predicted proteins | sample 1674811 | NCBI WGS metagenome assembly OMLO01 (sample SAMN06265003, study PRJEB25207) | coral metagenome | isolation source: Coral host | place: Mexico:La Bocana,Puerto Morelos, Mexico | collected 2008-11-13 | reverse complement strand
GGTGATACTAAAACAATTAGACCCTTCGCCCTCAAGGGCCACGGGTCAATAGCCCATTCGGCTTCGCCTCATAGGCTTTAAGACACGTAGCCCTTACGGGCTGCAGGTCTAATCGTTAATTAGTATAAATATACTAACGTTGTATCACAAGTACTATTCTCTGATTGGCTATGCTTATCACCATCTATTCCGAGTTAAATTTTGCAGAGAAAATCCGAAATTTAGAAAAGACGCTAAATAGTTGGAAAAGAAAAAATATAACACTTTACGGGAAAATAAACATAGTTAAAACTTTAGGAATTTCTAAATTAACCTATAATGCGTCCATTGTTGTTATCCTAGAATTTTTTATCAAGGAAATTGAGAAACTAATTTTCAATTTTATTTGGGACGGAAAACCCCCAAAGATAAACAAAGTCGACTATCATTGGTGAGAAAAAACACAGCGGACTCAAGATGACTGATTTTAACATTATGAATAAAGCTCTAAAGGTTGCTTGGATACCACGTTTTCAAACCAGGTCTGATACATGTACATCCTGGAAGATCATCCCTGAGATCGCTTTGGAAAATTATGGAGGACGGTCTTTTCTGACATACTGCAATTACGACATCAATGCTCTGCAAATTAATCACCTCCCGGGCTTATATCATGAAGTCTTAAAACATTGGCAAAACACAAAACAGGCCTTTGAAAAGGACACATCTCCCCACAATGAAATAATTTGGAATAACCGCAACATAAAAACTAATGGCAAAGCACCCTTTTATAAAAACTGGTTTGAAAAAATTTTGTACATATTGAAGACCTCCTTCATAATGACAGTAATTTCCTTTCCTTTGATCAATTTCCCAGAAAATTTCATCTTGAAATGTCTTTCAATTTTTATTTTCAATGGGCTTAATTAACTCCATTCTGACTAACTGGAAATTAGCAATAAAAAGAAATCCCCGGCAAACGTCGGAAAATGAAAATTACACAGACATAGATCTCCACCAAAAGCATCTTCTCTACTATGTTAAAAATGTCTTTATACCCCCAACCACAGAAAGCAAAATTTTAAGATACGGCTTTATCTGAGAAAACTTAAATAGAGTTTATGAATTACCTTTTCAGATAAAAAATGGCATAAAGATAGCAATGTTTCAGTATAAGGTTATTCACAATATTCTTCCAACTAAAGTTAGTCTTTTTAAAGCCAAAATAACCAATAATGACATTTGCCCTCAATGTCTCACTGACAGACATTCTTTAGATCACATGCTTTTACACTGCTCTTTAACCTTACCTTTTTGGAGTTTATTTTGAAACTGGTGGGTCACTAAAACTAAGGAAAACATCATATTATCAAACAGCATGATTTTATATTGTAACTTTTGATAACAGGAAGCACAAAAAACTAAACTAGTAACATGCTTCTTATCGCTAAGTACTCCATATACAGTAAATGCTTACATGATGGAAAACTGTTTTCACAGTTTTCTATCATTCTTAACGGAAAAAGTAAACATACAAAAAGAAATTGCCATTCAAAATAACAAGCTTAATCAGTTCAATGAAACATACGGAAATCTTTTGTAATCTATTTTTTTTCTTGCTACATGTATTGTCTTTGAGAATTTTTTTTTACCACCATGTGTATGTTTCCTTAATACCTATTTTGTTTCTCCCTTCTTTTCTTCCCTTGTAATCAAGCAATGTAATTAAATTTATGTTGTACATGTATGTGTTGTAGTTAAAAATTAAATTCAGGTAAAAATAATTTTAACCAATTTCCTTTGTCTTCTAACCCTTCTAAGGGTTGAGAGACAAATGAATTTAATTTTTACCTGAATTTAATTTTTAACTACGACATATATGTAAAATCAGTTGTAATTTCACATATATTAGCATAGTGATAACTTGTAATACACTTCTGCTACACGTACTTTGTATAGGTAACTGTTACTATTGCTTGTAAATACTAATAAAACATTTTAGAAAAAAATATATACACTGTAGATAAACCATATAATTAGATCTAGAGTAAACATATTAATATATATTTGGTATGTTTCAGATCTATATGTTACTAATGACAAAAATAAAGGTGAAGTTTGGATAAATAAAGTAAGTCCACAATGGGATCTATTCACTAATAACTAAAAATTTCAAGAACTCTTCCATCATGTTAAAAAGGTCATTCAATCATCTCTTGTCACTTTTGAATTTTGCGAGACCTTTATATAGAGAACTATTGCCAAAGGGTTGTCTGTTAAAGAATTTTGGACAAACAATTTCTGAAAATGTCCAGAGAATGATATATTTGAGAGATATTTCCGGTGATCTTTTTAATTGCTTGAAAGAGATTTCCCCCTTCTTTATTACTTTTGTTATAGTATGAAATTAATCGTTATAACAGAGTTAGAAATTTGTTTGTAGGACGGCTTTCTTATGCAGCCTTCTGAATCAGAAATGATTGAGCCTCCAAAGGACATAAAACATGTTGGCCAGTCAACATTTGCTGACATTGGTAAGTGTCATTGAGTGTATGCCTTATTACTATCTCATTGAAGACTCAGGTGATTTTTTAACAACAGATTTTAACAGTTGGTTAAAATATGCTTACAATAGATTTTAACAGTTTTTTAATATATAGTTATAGCTTCTTTCATATCTACGTTTTGTAAATTTCTATGCAATTTAGTCTCTGGACTGCTACCTGTGGAAATACTCAATAAATTTATTATTATTATTATTATTATTATTATTAAAGATTCGCACAGCTATTGATATTATTATTATTATTATTATTATTATTATTATTATTATTATTATTATTATTATTATTATTATTATTATTATTATTAAGGCTTTGTTCTTGGGCTGCTTCTATGAATCCTTCCGTTTCTGCCTTCAGTCCACTGCTTTTGAGCCACTGGTTGGTTTTGTGGTGGTCAACATCTGCTTCCTCTATTCTCTCTGGGTATCTTCCACATACATGTAGGGCTTTGTCCTCCCACTGCTTTGTTAGTTTTTATTATTATTATTATTATTATTATTATTATTATTATATATATTTTTTTATTATTATTATTACAAAAACAAAGACGCAAAATAACCTAAATATTGATTAAATAGCTTTTAGGCTTTAATTTAAAGTGTGCATGTAGAGACAATTTAATAAACATTTATATTTGTTGTGGTGTAAACTTATCATTTGACCTTTTTCAAAGCAAATGGCTTTTTATTTTCCAATGATTCTGATTTATATGATGATGAATATGAAGCACTGAAAAATATTGAACTGGTTTGAAAATATAGTTTTTTGTAGGTTACATGAAGTCTAGGGGTGGACACTTCCCACTGGTGGTAATTTTTTTGTAAAGAAACTGTTAGTCCCCACAAGGGTAAACCTTTACATAGCATTAAAATGTTGCATGATCCATAATTCGACGGTTATCATCGGTTTGCGTTGGGGGTTTTCGTGGCATGAAAACTAAGATGAGGTCTTGGGTGATAGTCTTCAAGTGTCTTAGTTTTCAGGACACTCCAGTTAAAGCCACCTAATTGTAAAGTATGTTTTGTAGATGGAGATGGAAATATAGAACTCCTGTTACCAGTATGTACTACCGACTACTGTGAAGAAAGTCATATTTCTGTGTACTCTAGTGGTCAGGTACATGTTCGTTTAAATGTACTACATTGTAGTAGTGTCTTGCCTCTCAGGATACCAGCACTACACGTGACTGTATGGCAGCCAGATTACAGTCGGTTTAAAGCCAGTTTACGAGTCTTACATTGCAATATGCTAGATTGACTTGAGGTTGAGAAGTAACAGATTATTGTTTTGTGGTCTGGCCAAGTAAAAGTTTAAAGACCTTTTTAACTGTTGTATTCAGTGTACATTTACTGCTACGAAAATTAAAATTTGCTATCTCGGAAAGCCTTGAAAGAACATTAATTTTATTTTGTCCGTGGACGTCTCCCTATCTTTACAGGTATAATGTTGTTGTAAATAACGATATTATTCATCAATTTTAATTATTTATTCTAGTGGACTAAGATGGTATCCAATGATAAGAAGCCTTCGACGTGGCAGTTTATCTCACCATCAAGTCAGACTTCGTCCTTGTTTCCGCTAATGACCATCAGAACAGGTTTGTCTGAACATCCCCTACCCCCTCACCGAGAAATCGAGCTGAGAAAACCAAACTTCGGAAAGTGAAAAATGTCTGCTGCCACGCAAACCTGAGCACGAAGAACATAGTACATGAAGAGGAGCAGGGACTACCCACAACTGTGTTTGTAATAAGTTTATAATTGAAGGGAATCATGGCTGAAAAACAGTCTTAGCTCTAGAGTACGCCTTTGCGGTCGAAGTGATAACATTACAGGAACGTATACATTACTTAACTCAGGTAATGCAATCATCTGAAAATGCACGACCACACCGTAGTGCGATAGTCCTCCATTAGCTTGTCATAAAAAAAAAAATCATCTGTCGGCGCATGGGAAATTTGAAAAAATGGAAAGCAAAAAACCAGACGCTCTATTAAGCATTTTTACATAACTCCAAGCTATAATCTTAAGAAAAGTGATTCTCTTGAACATCAACTTTATCTCCTGTAGTTGACTGCTAGCAAACGCTCAGTCAGGTAACCATCTTGTGGAGTCACACAGCTGAACATGTACGAAGTGTTAAAACTACTAAAACAATAGGTCAAACGTACATGATCTTGTTACACGCTTAAAATTCACCACCAAGCCTTGCTTGGACGATGTCATTATTCATCAGGGCTATAAAATGCGAATTCTGAGTTTCTAATGATTTTTCTTGTTGACTTGGCACTAAATTTATAACTTGCTGCGCAGAGCTGGAAAACAATGCTTTTACCTAGAAATTACGTTAAACTGATCATATTCGTAATTTAGTAAATGCTTTCTTGTTAAACAGGTGACTACAACATGGACAGTTTCTTTGATGCAATTGTAGTGTTGAATGTCAGGGATCCAGGGTGAGATTCACATTACTAATAATTGTATATCATCAATGTGCTTGGTTTCAGCTCAGTTTGGTTATTTTACAGTAATGTGCCTTGTTTTTAACAAGGGTTTCATGTGTTTCTTGTCACCATGTCATTAAATAGTTTGCACAGCGCTTAAGTATCCTTGAATATTGAACGAAAACTATGTTTCATTCAATACAGTTTGTTGCATTAGAAGTAGTACTACCCAGGAAATATCAAAGGAGCAAACAAAGATTCCAAGATCTATGTTGGAAGGTCCACGACCGTTCACAACCTTTTGTTTTCAGCTCATACACTATACATGACGTACTTAACCAAAACATTTTTATTGGCTAGATCCTCAGTCAGTAGTAAACAACTATTGTGTTTTGTGCACGGCCAAGGCTACAAAGCGAACAATAACATACAACAAAGAACGTTTTGAGTTTCATAACCATTTGTTTCTATGAACTATAATGAAATTAAGCGAATACTCCAAACCGAGGAGCAATAACAAAGTTTAGTTTGGTTCTGGCGCACTAGCGCAGAGCAAGTTCCCTATAGAAAGCACGCCTCTTGGTGCTCGCCTGAAACACCAAAGCCAGAGTACAAGAATGATCGAGCCAGTGCCTTTTAGGATGTGCCCGTGTATACAGAGAAGACGGAAGTAAAAGCAAACCGGATCGGTGCAAGAGTTGTGGATGAGCAGAAGAAAGGTTGGTACTACTAGAGATGAGTTGCCGGTGGATGACTAACAGGAAACAGAAGGAAGATGAGAAAACCTAGAACTACGCACCGCTCAGATGGGAGATGCGTTAGCAGTACCCACTCTAAGATTACACAGCACAACATCATCATCGATGTGCTCGGGGGCGTATCAAGAGAAACATTACATAGTATTAAAGAACTCGTAGGTGTCAGGGCAGACAAGATCCTACTGGATGTGCAAAAGGTAGTCATCTCAAGAACTTTTAATATTGCACGGAGTTTCAAAGTTCTCACTGCGTAGGACCTATAAATTGGTCAAACTTTTACCCATACAATTTACCTCTTTTTACATTTTTTATATCATTTGAGTAATTCTTTATTTTACCAAATAATTTAGGCTATGGTAATGACAATCTACGCGATCGCGCCTTGTCAATATCTTATTTAAGGAGGCATCCTTCCCTTTATTGCCCATAATAATAATAATAATAATAATAATGATAATGATAATAGTAATAGTAGACAATCAAAAACACGAAGACAGACTTTTCTTTTCAAATAGCTGTCAACTGATGGAATACGAATGTCAGTCTTGTTTTCTAGACCTGGAGATATGCAGCTTAGGCCACTATGTTCGATATTGCGAATTAGTTGCCTGCGTGAATTTGAATAGCTTAATGTAATCATAGCCCTGTAAATGCTTTCTTCAGCTGCACAAGCAATGGAAGAATGAACTTTCCGCCGTAGTGTAACTCTCCCGGCCGCTTTCTTGTAGGTTTTGTTGACTGTGGTTTCAAAATTCAATATAGGATCTAAATGGACACCGAAGTACTTGTAGGTGGAGCTGTTTATAGGTCAGATTCAGCTATTTACCTTGGAGACGACTCAACCCCTTTTTGCAGTTCCGAATATCATTGTTTCTGTCTTCCCTTTTTTGAGATTTACGATCAGTTCATTCTTGGCAAACCAAGTTGCCAGATTGTTGATGTCATCATTTAGATTCCTTTCGATAACACCAAAGTTGCTTGAAGAAGTGAAGATTACTGTGCCGTCGCATACGTAATGATTCTGAATGACTGATGAGGCTTGTGAACAAAGACAGTGAAGAGAAGTGGAGTGTGGGGTTTGCGTGCACAACCAATTAATTCGTGGTCGCTCAAACCAGCCGGGATTACTTTCATACAATATATGTGGCGTGGCTCATTGCTGCAAATAATTAGCGACTGAGATTCTGGTGTACTTCTTGTGGGGGTTGTAATGAGCTGTTTTGAGCCAAAAGATGCTAGAATTTGTTTGAGTTCTTTGTGATCGGAGTTCACCATAAAATTGCAGTGTATATCACCTGTGAATATGCATTCTTTGTTCTCGGATGACACATGACAAATTTGCTTGTGTAATCTGGTCAGAGATGTTTCGACGAGTCAGGAGGGCGATAAATAATTCCAATAACAAGTCTTTGGTTTTTGGAAATAAAATCTCAAGCCTTATGCACTCTATGTCTTCTTCGAGATCCAGTCTCCTGTGAAAGAGTACAGAGGATGAAATATAAGCGCCCACGCCTCCCTCTTGACCTGATGCTCTAGATTTGCTAATAAGCATAAAACCGTTAACTTGTACCTGAACCTCATCATCTGTAGGCAAATGCGTTTCGCTAACAAAAAAAATTGACAATATTTTTGAAAGCATCCAAAATATGACGGATGATATAGAGTACTAGAGCTGCAGAAAGCCAGGTTCTTGGTATAAAAAATGGAGAGAGCGACGTAACACACAAGCACGCGCATCGATGTCATCTAAAACAAATCAACCAATCAAATTCCAAGGCTTGTTGAAAGTAGTCTATCGAATTATAGGAAAGCCAATGCGATTTATTCCCAAATCGCATTATTTTTGCTTTTAATTGCATCTTTTTTTGTTTGTCACACAAAATAGGATGTAAAAGCGTTTCAGGTTCTGTGTTCTACAAACCAGTCACTAGATTAATAAAACGTCCTGTGCGATTTCAAAATGGATGTAGCAAACTAGAGTGACAATTGAACTCCACGCCGTGCAATTGTGCTCTGAAACCATACTTGTGATTTCAAATCGTGCGTATGATCGATTTCAGACCAAACTGTGCTTCTTTGAGTTCAGTTGCCGCCATTAACACCGTTGCATTGGTGACGTGTTGCAGTGGACCACTATCAATTAACGCAATTTTAATTCTCATTAGGAATTGTACACAGTATTGCATTACAATTCTTCGTTTCGCTTTCTGCGATCTACCACACGAAATCTCTTACCCATGCGTTACATATACTACGAAATGCACAAATAATGTACAGTATATATTGTGGTTATCTTAGGGTACATTCATATGTTTTTGAAGCCTATGATGTAGGCTATTACGCTCTATAGTTACTTATCACACCCACACTATTGCAAGCAGCAATTCCAATTATATCTAAATTGGACATATAACAGGCAATTCGGCAAATGAATGAAGGTGTGCTCGTTGTGGTCTACACTGCATGTTTACGTGAAGCTTTATTGTAATCAGTCTATGTGCATCCAGGTTGTTCATTCATCTGTAAGTGTTACCATGGTATGTTATACAGTGTTTCTTATGCTAAGAGGGAACTGTTATGTTTTTTGTAGAGAAAAACATTTCAAGAGAGTTGCAGCCTTGTTGGTGAATATTCCATGTCCAAGTATGGATGACCCCTGTTTCAATGGTCGGACCTTTGATATTCAGTGGCAGGTAATTGAGTGTTCCTTGTGATCTGTGTTTTTTTTATATATATAATTTTGTCATACTTTCTAATTCTTGACTTACAAAACTGGTTTCCAAAATGTCTACTATGCCGTTGTTCTTTAAAATATACACACCAGAACCAAACCAAACATCATTTTTAGGTACCTATTGTTATTTGGCCCTAAGTTGATAATTCAAAATTATTCACCGAAGTGGAGGTGAATAGTAGTGGATATTTACCGAGCCGCAAAGTGGCAAGGTAATTATCAACCACTTTCACCAATACTAAGGTGAATAATTGTTTTACTATATACCACACAAGCTGAATAACTAGCAGACCAAAGAGTAACTTTACTTGTTTAAGAGTAACTATAACTGAAACGGGAAGCCATTTTGTTTTTCTTCGGCTGCTCGGAGGTGAATAGTACTCAGCTAATCACCTCTGAGCTAGCCAATCAGCGTGCGCGAAAAGCACTATTCACTTGCGTGGTATATACTAAATTACAATATTTTAAGTGGAAGGAGCCCTAGCTGGTTTTCATCCGGGTCCTCTGTCCTTGTCGAACTGGAATGTGGAGATGAACTCTGTCTCAACTCACATATGGCAACGGGCTTCAATACAACATAGGCCACATTGGTCTGAGGCGCTCTAGTTAATGTGCCATCCTTGCTCCAAAAAAATGTTACCGTTTCTCTTTGAATCAAAGGAATACTAATCGCTTCACACCTTGAGGATGATAGGAATCAGACGACTCTATTTCTGATAACCAAAGAAAGCTTGTGCAACACATCCTGCATTCCTCAGAATACTAAACTTTCTACTGACTGGTTTTTAAGTTAATAAATTAGGTCATTTTTTCTTGTTTTTTGATGCTCTAAATTTTTTTTAATTCAATGATCTTAGATTTTTATTGAGGAGATGATATGGACAACGTCGATGAAACGCATCACTGTTTATAATTAAACTTGTGCTGTATCAAAGCCAAGTTGACTGAGTTTTCAATCGATGACGTACTGTAGGTGGCAAAAACTTGAAAAATTGAATTAGTTTTCCCTTGCTTTCCTTGATTTAGGAGTTGCCAAATTTAGAGGGAGCTGTATTAGCAACGTTTTTTGATCTGTACGAAAATGTAAGTATGTGTTTCACTTATAGAATCCGCACATTCAGTGTGGCAAGACATCAACATATGTAATGGTTGACATAATACGTTGACTGTATTTTGGCATGTTTGATTGCTTCTTATGATCTTGATCTTTGGGGGATCGTATAGGTGACGTTATTATCACATCAGTGACACACTCGGCTATTCTCCCGTGCGCCACGTTTTTGCTCTTACCACATTGTGATGTCATGGAATCTGAAGACATCGATCAATCAATCAATTGATTGATCATCGCAGTTATACACACAACTTAAGCAGTTGGGAATTTAAAGTCTGAAAATATTCAAGCTTGAATGGAACCTCTAACCCATGACCTCTGCAAACCGGTGCACTGCTCTACCAACTGAGCTATTAAGCCAACTGGGAGCTGGTCACATTCTAAGCTCGTACTATAACAGTAGGTGGTGAAAAATACAAGGGAGATATGTCAAATAACTGTGGAACGCTATTTACCTGGTGCGCCGTAGTATTTTATTTAGTATGCACCTGAAGTGGAAATAGTGACATCGTGAGAGTAAAGCACATCAAAACACAATTGCCTGGTTTGAATTCAAACTTTTAGATCTAGTGTGAAGGGATGAGGGTACCAACATGGTATTACCATGCCCCTAGGTATTGGATGCACAGACACCTGTGAATCGAGTGCCAGGGTTAAGACCATGCACCAGCATAGTCAAGTGGGCTATAAATGGAGAGCCTATGATGGCGCCAGGCAAAGAACCAATTTATGGTCCTTCAGTGATGCACCATGCATATGAATGGCTTTCAGGAATGCCATCATGCGTCAGCATACTGACCTATAAATGGAGTGCTAATGATGGCACCATGCATGGGACCAATACATGGTCCATCAGTGATGCACCACGCATATCAATGGCATGTCAGGAATGCCATCATGCATCAGCGTAGTGACCTATAAATGGAGTTCCCAATGATAACACCATGCATGGAACCAATTCATGGTCCATAAGTGATGCACCATGCATATGAATGGATACCAGGGATGCGATCATGCATCAGCATACTGACCTTATCACCAAATAATTGGACCATGCGTGGAACCAGTCCATAGACTTGTAGTGATGTAATCATACATATGATGTCAATGATGCATCCATGCATATCTGCAATACATGGCTCGCTGGAGATGCGACCATGCTGAGGGACCCATGAATGGGGAATAACCGAGGATTGCTAATCACATTCTCGTTTTGTAGGGAAAAATTGGGATTATAGGTGTTACCGAGTCTGTGAAGGATGAGTCAGTACAGTATCATCTTCATGCCATCCGTAATAATATCTATACCGATGCCTGCTTTCTAAAAGTTGAAGGTACGATCATTAGAATTGGGTGCCATTACTGAACTAGAAGTCATTTCTTGACCCTGTCTGGGGAGCTCTGTATGCAGCAACAAATATATGTTATTTCCCGGCTAGGAGGTCCGTATAGTGTAAAACTGTGACCGAGGTCTCGAAAATGCAGTTTTTCACTATACGGACCGACCCTAAGCCGGTAAATAACTTATTAATTTTTTTCCAAGCTCTCAAACGAAAAAAAAACTAATGGAAAAAAAACTCACTCAAGCGTTACTGTGACCGTGGTCAGAGATAGGAAAATCCGGACCGCGCTAAGAACCAATCAGATTGTAGGATTCGTTACCGTGCCCGCTTGGAAAAAAATAAGTTCAATTAATTCTTAAATTATTGATCCTGTAATTGTAGTAGCTCAGTAGTAGTAATAGTTAACCTTAGCTCGTTCAGGAATCACACCGCCTACCATCATGGAATGTTGTTCTTTCCAGACTTTTTACAGCGTTCAAAATAGCAGTTCAGTCTAGCATACATAATTTATCAATGTTTCCGGTTTTTTCATGTCTAATGCCTAATATTCTCTTAAGAAATTTCTGTTAATGAAAGTACGATCGTGCTACAAACGATGCTCACTTAAAAAATTCATGAAAAATTCGGGTTTTTACCAAACGCAAAAAAATTTGCGGCATTTTTCCCAGTTGCATAAAAAAAGTTCACCAAGGGAAAAACATTTTTGGGGGCTATAGGCAGTTTAAGGACGTCGAGATTATTTAAACTCAAAACAGAAGGCGAACAGCATAAACAGAAAACCCT
>OMLO01004455.1_pt1 | contig 11718 bp, 11 predicted proteins | sample 1674811 | NCBI WGS metagenome assembly OMLO01 (sample SAMN06265003, study PRJEB25207) | coral metagenome | isolation source: Coral host | place: Mexico:La Bocana,Puerto Morelos, Mexico | collected 2008-11-13 | reverse complement strand
TTATGTGCAATGTTAGGAATATGTATATATGATCTTAGTCTTGTAGATGAAATTATCATGTAATTAGTCTTAGTAAGGTTTATAGATAGTTTGTTGATGATACAATATTTAAAAACTAATTTCAATTCCTCATTCATGACATGCTCAAGCTGATGCAGATCATCACTTGTATAAAACATATTTGTATCATCAGCAAATATACGGAAGGATAGTTTTTTTGAGCAGTTAGGTAAGTCATTAATATAAAGCAGGAATAGAAGAGGACCCAAAGTTGATCCCTGTGGTATTCCACAAGTAATGGTTTCAGGAGTAGATTGGATGTTACCAATCTTAACAAACTGAGTGCGATTATGTAGATAGTTTTCAAACCAGTTAAAGGTTATTCCTCGTATACCATAGTGGTAGAGTTTAGATAAAAGAATATTATGGTTCACAGTATCAAATGCTTTAGAAAAATCTAGAAAAACACCACAGGTAACCAACTTTTTATCCATTGCCTGTTTGAGGGTGTCAGTGATCTCAAAAATGGCTTGCTCTGTTGAGTGCCCTTTCCTAAAGCCAAACTGATATCTATACAGAATGTTGTGTTTTTCCAGAAAATCATATAGTTGATTATAAATTAATTTTTCAATTCATGTCCAATTCAGTTCAATTCATGTCGTTTGCGTGAAATTTTGAACACAGCATTGTGAAAGGGTTTTATTGTTAAAACATCTTTCAACCTTTCATTGAAAATATATTTTGTACAGTCAGGACCACAATGAGTAACTTTTCACAAGAAAGACTGCCTTCACATTCACCATGCAAACGTGGCCACAGTCACGAATTCTGTGGACAATTCAGTCTAAGCTGATTGTTTTATGGTCGCATCTAAAAAGGGAACAACACGTAATATTAATTTATTAATTTTAACACTTGTTAATTCCTGAAACGTTTGTTACCTATTTGTCTTCGTGACTTTTCGGCTGTGGAGAGAAAAGACAGCATAGTTTGCTGCTTCTGCTTCATCTTGGAAACTGTACATGTGAGGAGAAATCTGTCTGTCTGTGGACACGAGCAGACTTTCCACCAAAAAATGCTCTTGCTTCGAAGTTCGAAAGGTACTTGTAAAAGCCACACTGTTCATTTTGGTCCAAAAGATTAGGTTGTGATTACAGATAAAAACAGATAAAATCAAGCGATGTTTCCAACTCTCCTACATGTAGGTAATTTTCAATTTCAAGTAAAATACTATGCAAATAAAAAACTCTAAAAACGAAATGAGTATGTAAAAACCTGAAAGAGTATTAATATGCATAATTATTATGAGTTATAGCGGAGCGCAAGACATATATAGCTGCATACCCCAGCTAATTAACAGAGACATACAGCCTTAGTTTATAGCGTCCTTTTTTGATACTGGACATCCAGTTATATGTAAGACTAGTGGCTTTTTTTAACTTTATGTTGCAAAAGCATAGCACAAACTACTGTCCGAGAATTTCTTATGAGGAAATAATTGTAGCTATTGTAAATCACGGGTCCTATGAAACTCCGTAACATAAGCATTGGTTCTAGAGTTTCAGTGCAATGAATAACAACAAATTGCGTCAGCCATTTGTAATATTTAGGAACAAGTATGATTTACTCTTATACCTGCCAACTTTTCTAAAGTCAAATGAGTGAGATTTTAAATTCCGATTACCCCAATTTCCGAAGATGTCCGACGACTTCAGAAGGTTCCCGAAGATAACCGAAGTTTTCCAAAGATTTCTGAACATTGCGAAGATGACCCGACCACTTCAAATCATACCAGCTGTTTTGACAAATTGACTACTGAATTAACATTTAATTGGTCTTCGAGCAAGAAACTTGCATCATTTGTCAGTCAGGCATGAGAAATTGGTGCGTATGCGTGAGATTAGTATTTTGGATTGCCAGGCGTGAGACTTGCGCATAATACGTGAGAGTTGGCAGGTCTATACTCTCTTTCTGTGACTTGCCTTCCCTTCACTGAAGCAATGATGATGCTCATAAATTTTGAACTTGCATGCATCGTTATAAAGGGAATTCCATGTTGAAACCATTTAATAAAGTATATCAGGCAAAAATTGTTAGGACTTGATAGTCACAACAACTCTGTGCTCTTTTTAAGCTTTATTGTGCATTGGAAATTAGTCAGAAATTGTTTTAAGATGTTCCTTATAATTCCAGTTGAGTTAAATTCTTGTGAAAGTTGAAAAAATACAGAATTTCATTGGTAAAACAGTAATCAAGCTACAAGCCTGGTCAAAAGTTTTGGGACACTTTCAGGACGTATAACCAACATAATATGGTAGGGAGGAAGAGGTAAATAGTCTTTCTGTCCACCTCCCCCTCCCTATTCCCAACACAATGTTGATGTTGATTCATCCAAAGAAGACCCACTTTTCCAACATTGTTTTGGGGGGGAGGGGGTTTGGCAAATTAAATAATGACTTCTCATTTCTTAATAAAGCGTCCCTATTTGGCATTTTGTCAAGTGTCCCAAGGACATTTGGCCAGGATTTTATGTTTGATGATATGGTCCCTGTATGATCATAAGTGAAGCTGTCAGGTTAACAGAAAGCTGACAGTAACTGCAGCTTTTCAACACGTGAACTGGTTTATTTGCATCGTTTCTAAAAGCTCTTGAAATAGTGGAAATGTAGTTATCATTATGCAAAAATTCCAGAAGATTAATATGCTTTGACACCATTTGACACACAACCCATTACTTCAAGGAATAATGAAGGGAATTTTAGTCAACCTAATATACCAAAAATGTCCTGTTGAGAGCATTTTCCTCTTAATATCTGTCCTAACAATGGTTTTAAGCTCTCTCGTGAAGTGTTGATAAAGCAATATCCTTTGTGTTTTTAATTTTCATGATGAAAATATTAGAAGTTCACATTGCACTATCAGGGCCTTTTTATTTGCCACTAGCAATTACTAAGGTTTCAAAAGACTGATGATGTTATTCCATAGACCACTTGCATAAGTGGCGGCCAATTGTAAATTCTTTTGAAAGTAATAAAATGAGTAATAGAATTTTTACTCTGAAACGAGGTTTGTAAGACTAATTTAAATGCATACTAAAGAATTTAAAATTGGCGGCCATTTATGAAAAAGGTCTATTATGCTGGTTAAAATTCACTGTAATTTTGAAGAGTTTTATAGGTTATTTTTAATTTGGCCTTTTATGCATATTAAAAGGTTATTTAGAACAGCAAATATTTTTCGAACAGGTTACAAAGAATCCGTCTAAACTACTTTAGTTCTTTAAATTTACTTGGTATGTATGCTAAGTAGTTTCATGGATAATTCATTGGAAAATTCATGGATAATTTATTGGAAAATACTTTTGTGGAAAATTAATGATAAATTCAAATCTATAGATTATGTTTGTGCTCTTCCCTTGGTCATACAATGTAACTTTACATTTCATGCAAATTTTATGCCCCATGAAATCCCTTTTTGTTATTTGTTCTAAATTTTTTATGCCCATGAAAGTATTTTTATGGGTCATAAATTTTATGATTTAAGATTTCATGAAACTTAAACGTAACTTTGCAGCATTCCAGATTTTTTTATGGCCTGATGAAAAAGATTTTTTCGCCCCTCTTGAATAAGTGAAACAATTGGAATGTATCCAAGTACTCAATGTACTCAAGCAGTTTAAGGCCTGGATCAGGAATATAAGGCAGAATTATGGTTGAGCAGCTGTATGTATATCTCAAGGGTCGATTTCCAGCCTTTTTGGGAGTAGGATTGTTTATACTCCTGGTGGAAGGGTTACAGAATTATTGGAATTGAGCCTACCATATCTCCGACTATTTTTTGTTTCAAAGCGAAAGTTTTCCTGATTGTAAAATGCAGCGTCCTGCCTTGCCTTAACATGCATTCTGCAAAGTAGTCGTAAAAAGAACTTTGACTCTAAATATTTTTGCGCAAAAGGGGGACAGTCATTCCAAACGTAAGAGGGTGAAAATAATTAACCTGCAGCTAAAACATGTTTTTGTTTGATAATATTAATAAATCCTGCAACCAATGATCAAATAATGGTAATTTCCGCTAAACGTCACTTGACGTGACATGTCACGTGAACTGTTAGAAGCACTAATTTTACTTTAAAATGTCCAGGATGTGAAATTTCAACTGTGTGCTAAATAAATATTAGATTCCATTACCTTACTTTTCTATATTTATAGAACTGAATATTATTGAATGTGTTACAGCATTTTGTCTACACTGCATCAGGTCTAAATGAGTTTTTTTTCCAGACATGGGAACAATTGTGCAGGTGTGATTGCTGCTGTGCTGAATAACTCCAACTGTGGAGTGGGATTAGCATACAATGCACGTCTTGGAGGTATGGTACACTGTATGTCTAGAATCACATTAAACTACACATGCACCTTTATGAACATGTACCCTAAAAGTTATACCATGAATAATAGATAAAACTTGCCGACATGACCATCACGAGCTGGAGGAAATTTGTGATGCGACAAAAATGCTATTTTTGATGGATCAGCCATAGTTGATCCCAGTGCAAAAGTAATTAATTTGGCTTCTGCACTAACCTACGTAGTCTATGGAGCGACATACAGCAAAACAGCAATTCATGGAGAATATTGGATTTTGGCCTGAGTGTAATGCCGTAATTGACGAAGTAAACACAAAGCCAGTATAACAAGAAAGAGTAGGCTACTTATCTTAAAACAAGGCCCCAAACGACAAGCTGGTCTAGCTTCCGAACGAGAAGCCAAATCTTTAGACGAGAATCTCGACGAAGAAGCCGCGCGGAACTGCAGAGGAGGAACTGCTTTCTTTTCTCGTCAGAATGGACACGACGACGCTCTCTTTATTGATTTTTCTTTCGGCTGTCCTCTCTGCCCGGTAAATTCTCTTCTTGTTGTCAGAGTGGGACAAATATTCGTTAACGGTCACCCATCCAAATTCACTCTTGTCAGATAGCTTAATGGCTTTAACTTGCTTGGAAACTAATTCAGTACCTGTCTCCAGGGCAACTTTAACTTTCTCATACAATTTCTGCTTGAAAGCGTCAGATGCTTTGTCTAGTTTATCCAGCACCTGGAGAGAATGATCCAGCCGCCTGTTAGTTTCCTTTCCTTTTGCAGGTATATTGCTCGCGCCAAGCTCTTTTGACTGCTTGTCCAAGTGATGTAGTGTTGGGGACCCTCTGTACCATGCCTCGTTACGACGTGAGCGCCTCATGGTTGTATTTTAAGATGGCGGATTAAACAAGTTAGTTGTTGTTACAATCCAGTGTGTTTCTCGTCTAGTTTCGGTCATCGAACAATGCAAGCGAGATTATCAGTTAAAGAATCCATCGATTCAGAAACAACACACTGTATAGCAGCACCGACAGAAGGATCTAAAACTTCATCGTTCCAACTAGAACGTGCCCTAGCTTCCTCAGAGTCGCTCATGCTAAAGAACAGTACAGTGGAGTAGCATGTAGCGTTAGCAGACCCAAAGGAAGATGACTAACTGACAACAGATATATATACATGTAGGTTACGCAATTAATGCATATTGCGTAATTGAAACACCTAATTGTATAACATAATAAGAATACCAAATACAGAACGTGCAGAAAACAAATATCTGCTAAACTACGTACCGCAGATATTTTGATATTCATATTTGCAAAAGCCGATGAGTCTATTAGCATCAAGGACACATACTTGTTGCTTGCAGGCAGCAAATTGTACAAGGGATTTCTTGAAGACATTTATCAATTGCTGGACCATACACATTCACACAAACATTCATTTCTAGAAATTTAAATGAAGATCATTGAACAGATGTCGCCAAAAATTGAAAGGCCCAAAAGGTGAGAAAAAAATATGTGGGGAAAAGTAGGAGATTTTAAAAAAAAATCATAATAAAGAAAGAAACTAAAATGCTTTACGAAACTCAGATTCGAGAGGAGGGGGAAAAATACTTGACAAAACTGAGAAAACAACCGACTCCTTGGGAGGTGAATTTATTGTCATCTTGCTTAGGTGCTTTTCTGGGTCACAAGCCTGGACGCAGGGTGCGGTCAGATTGGATTTCCGTAGAGACGAGAAGGCAACCAGAAACAAGCACCATAGCGCAGGCTGCGATGCGATGGAGGTGTCCAGCAGGTTATAAATGCGGCGTAACATGTCCCAAGTTATAGGGTGTTTCTGGTTGGTGCGAGTTCCTAAAAGGCGTTTCAATCCCATGGTCGTTAAACGTACAGAAAAACTGGTTAACGCGTCACAGGGCAAGTCGTAATATAAATGAAGGATGCAAAGAGAGTTCAAGTGGTTAAGGATATAACGATACGATAACGTGTGCTGCGAGAGGTAGACCAGAAAACACGAAATTGTAGAAGATGAGGCGGGCAGAGGAACCAATTGGAATTCATGATAGAAACGTAGAAAACATTTCCACTGTGAGCGACGATTGCCCATGGTACCCTATGCATAGGCCTGGGCTCGGATGTTTCCAACTAGGGCTTGAAGTTAAGGGAAGGAAACTGAAGAACCCCTTGCAGAGTTTGTAGTGGCGCAACCTGAAGCAAAAAGGCGAAGACAGGACGATTAGCTGAACACATAATCACAATGACACTTCAAAATTAAACAACTTGGGAGGGCATGGGACGAAGTTAGTTGAGATGCCAGATGTCATAGCCTTGAAATGAGCCTTGTGACTGGGGGAAAGATCCCAGTGGCTTAAGTGGTGGGCAATTGCATTGGAGACACCAGGAACATGCTCGGCGCGGATCTCGAAGTCAAAGGCGGCAGACAAGAACCATATCTCGGATTTCTCTCCTTGAGGCTGCGAGTCTTGTAACTTGAGCTGGGCGAGCTGAAGTTCCAAATGTAGACGTTCGATTTCTGTTTCTTTCTGAAGTCTTAGGCGAGCCAATTCATCAGAGGAGAGGGGATGACTTCTGTTCTTGAATTCTTCCACTTATCAAGAGCTTCGGGCGGCAGACTGACTCTAACTTTCCTTTCTTTTGAGGCTGAATGGCCCGCGGCCCGATCGGGTGATTTTGCGCGCTTGGCTGGTGAGGTCAATAGGACTGCGAACTGGGTCAACTGGCTGTGAAGGGAAGAAATCCCACGTAAAATCATCATCGGCTAAGTGGTGCGTAGAGATCAAACTGTGTGAGTTTTGTGAGCCCATGCTGAAATGGAGAAAGGATTTGAAGTGAAGTGGGAGAAATTACACTGAGCGAAGAACTAACGCTTGGTACTATTGCGAGACAAACGCAAGGATATAAAGCGACACCGTAGCATAATTACAAACAAATAATGAACCTATAGCATTTGAGAAAGGAAAGAAATGCTACCTTAAAAATGATAAAACAATTCACTACCCATAAAATCAAATTTTGAGGCATGAAGTCGTATAATAAAACAATAACACGCATATTGTTAACCTGGCGTGACTGCTTAATCTGCAGTCGCTTTGAAGTCACTTTCGGGTAGTCAGAGGATAATGTTAAAGGGACCACCGTATCCTTTGTGCAGATATAGCCTTAAATTAATTTCCTCTTCATTTCATGACTTGACTGTTTTAATGTGTGGCAAGGACGAGCTTGCGTTGAGAACAGCAATCCTGGAATTGCCAATGGAACACATTTCTTCCCTCGTGCGATTTCTCTGAACGAACAGCTTAACAATGAAAGTGGCCTCATGGTTAGTGAGCTAGACTCCGGATTGAGCAGTCCGGGTTCGAGCCCTGGCCGGGGACATTGTGTTGTGTTATTGGGAAAGACACATAACTCTCACAGTGCCTCTCTCCACCCAGGTGTATAAATGGGTACCGGCAAATTTAATGCTGGGGGAAACCCTGTGATGGACTAGCATACCATCCAGGGGGGCCAGGGGGGAATAGCAATATTCCTAGTTGCTTAATGCTACAGAAACCAGCATAAGCTCCAGCCTGATGGGCCACTTAGGCTTGTATGCAGACTTTACCTTTTACCTTAATGGAGAACAGTGTGGTGTTAAGGGAAGTTACCTGAAGTTGGACTACCCTAAATGTGAACCCCTAAAATTTCTAACTCAAAAGTTCACAGTATAGTTAAAGATTCAGTTGTCTGCTTATGTTCCATTCTTCTAGGAACAAGAGCCCTAGAGACCTACACGGTCGGTGTGTCATTCGTTCATTCCATTTTCAATTTAGAATAAAAATACAATTTCGCCTTTCAAGTTTTGATTTATCATTTTGCATTAGTTTATTTAGAAACAAATTACAATATTGTAGAAAAAGATCCGATATTTTGAAGATTCAGATTTAAAACATTGTTTTGTGCAATGCTATTTTTCCATTTTTATGCTATGAAATAAATAAAAAATGTTTCGTGGCTTCAAATAAATAATTATTATCATAAATAGTGTTTCGTTAAAAAGATTGCAGTTTTATGCAATGCTATTTTTCCATTTTTATGCTATGAAATAAATAATCATTATTTATTTCATAGCATAAAAATGAAAAAATAGCATTGCATAAAACAATAAATATCGGATCTTTTTCTACAGTATTTTAATTTTGTTTCTAAATAAACCAATGCAAATTGATAAATCAAAAGTTGAAGGGTGAAATTGTATTTTTATTCTAAATTGAAAATGGAATGGATGAATGACACACAGACTTTAAACACGGATGCTTTTTTTTGAGTTTGCAACGATTATCATTGGTCTCTGTGCGAAGAGTTAGGCCCATAAACGAAATTAAGTGAAAATGGTGAATGACTTTTTCTACTGAAAGGAAAGATAAAACCTCGGTTGTTATGATTGTTTTTCGATTAGGCAGAGTTGAGTCGTGAATAGTTAAGCTGAAAACTTTCGCTATCGACAGTGCTTCAAAACACGAGCAACATATCTTTTGGAGGCTTTTATTGATATAAAGATAATTTGTCTCGGAATTTTCTCTGTGCAAAGATTTTTTGGGGAGAATTTCCAAGCCCCCGACAAACAAAGATTTGGCTTTTGTGACAGTTCCCTTTTCCTTGCTACGATGACATTTACGACTGTGACACGTTGAAAAACAAACTTGCGGTCACACGATCTTAAAATAGATCGATAGATAGATAAAGATAGATAAAGACAAGTAAATGGAAGAGTGAAGGGAATTTCTCACATATAAAAAAAACTCCTGATGACCTGTGAAATGTTGGCTTCATAAGAGCAACATAACGAGAAAAATTTCCCCTTGAAAAATTTCCCTTGACGTGTTTAAAGGTAATGTCAACATATTTAGAGAGTTGAATTAACCAAACAATTACATGTTGTGTACCGTAAAGCCAGCAAATTCTTGGGATGAACATCTTGAAAATCTCGTTTCAATACAGCACTTATACTGGATAAGAGACACCTTCTGATACCTTTTTATTCAGAGGTACATAAATGACCTCGAGCAAACAAACATGCACGCTCTTTCCATGTGAGAAAGGAAATCAAAACAATACAATGTAATAATTTTCCGAACGCTAGTTTCATACGTGAATTAATCTCTCGAATCAATATATTGTTTTCTATTATTCAGAACAGTTTATTGCGGATGTTACCCCATATTTTCTACGAGGCGTATATAGTTCTCGTTCGGCTTGCAGCGCTTTTATGCTCGTTGTTAAAAATTATCTGATCTTGAAGCGTAAACAACATACATTTGAGACATTTGGTCAGATCAGTAAGTTGCAGGGCAAACAATAAATGCTTCCTCAAGCGTTCGATATGCTTGTCAGGTTTAAATCTTTCAAGTTAAAGCAATGCGAATATAAATTAAGCTCAAATGTCTGACATCCAAGTTTATAATATCTAAACAAGAGGTTATTTTGATGGTTCTTTATTGATATACCACATAACGTGCACTAGAAAACAAAATGAATATCTTGCGCTGTGTTCTTAAGGCGCCAAAATACGAGAAAAAAAACCGTATCTCATATATTGCCGCTTTCACTGATGGCAGCGACAATATATTCGATACAAAAACTCTCAACTTGGCTGTGTCGAGTTTCTCACCTTGCGTGTTTAACTTGTTGTTGCAAATAGTTGAGAGCGAGTCTACTTTGACGAATAAAAATTGCTCACATTTCGCGATAAGTTAAGGGTTTGTGCATCTCGTGAAGCAGTCTCAAGGCTTACCACATGACGCCTGCCATTTTGCATCAAAACCAGCCTTGAATGTAGATAGAAAAATAACAGGAGCTACCATTGGCTACAATGTAGCTCTAGCCAATAACAACTTGCGTTACAATTTGCGACCACCATGAAGAAAGAAAACAAACAAACAAACTTGTCCTAATTTCTAGCTCGGATTGCTTCGCATCTGCGCCTAGATACGTGGTGTTACCGGTGACCCCCCTGAGCATATAGTGGTTTGATCGTTGATTCGTTGTTTTATGTAAGCTTTTACCATATATGGTCTCATACCAGTATATGTCCGGAGACACCACGTAGCTACCCATCTACGTAATAATTTTTAAACGTCATCACTTCTGCATGCATTGCGTGCCATTTATTTCGAAATGGCACCGGGAACCAGGCACCAGTGATATTCTTTGAAGAAGTCTATTATAGGATGCTTACACAGTGCTGTCTTTGTCTTCTGCAAAATTCTGCTTAAAATACTTGAATTTCCCCTACAGAAGCGAAGTTTATTTTCATTTATCTTCTGGGAGCAATTAGCTGACTTGTCAGTGGATCAGACATTGTCCAACTATTTGCACGGGTATGCATGTTCTAACCAGCACGTCAACACACCTCAGAATTTGCAAGAAGTAAACCTCTGACTTAGACGCTAGCAATTACCTATCAACGCCAAAAATATGACCAAGCCACAATTGAAAGTTAAAATGTTTAGTAAATGTTACACTTTTCTCTTACAAATTCAGTCGAAAAAAATCATGCATTGAAATATTTGACTATTTTTTCACGGAAATTTTGGTGTACTGAGAAAGAATAAATTATAGCCATAACATCATACTTTGTACTGTTGGTCTTGAGAACTATTTTTAATCGGAATTTTACTTTAAAATTGTCGGCTGTCTGCCTTGCATTGTATAACTTACATATAATCACAGAATATAGCTCTTCAAATCCTGTTCTTGATAAATATTTCTTTCTTTATTCAGGAATTCGCCTGATGTACCAAACATTAGCCTCAGATGCTGACGAAGCCAGAGCTCTCAGTCATGCACCTGATCATATTGACATTTATTCCAATAGCTGGGGACCATCAGACTGGGGTAATGTAGTTGATGGTCCTGAGCACTTGTCACAGCTTGCACTACGACGCGGTACAGAGGAGGTAAATTGCTAGCTTTTGTACTCTCTAAGTGGTAACATTTTCAGAGATACAGCCACATCCTACTGTAGAATTAGACGATCTTGTGTCTATTTACACCGTGGAAATGTTCTAAGCAAGAGTTCCTCTGTTCATAGCCATAGGGTTTTTCCCTGGATTGTTTTGGGTTAGTGAAACTGAATTAACCTCGCTTTTCAAATTACAAAATTTCTTTTTTTTTTTAAACGCTAGGAAGCCTCACAAAAATATTGTGGTTACTGCCACCTGTCCCTTTGGGAAAACATATGTTTCATGTCTTTTTCAGTACCTTCAATAGTGAGTATTTTTTAAATAAATTACTGCCTATTGCTGGCTAGGTTCTTTGTATGGTGTTGCAAAGTAAAGGAAAAAGGGATGAGTTGGTGC
>OMLO01004454.1_pt1 | contig 11719 bp, 5 predicted proteins | sample 1674811 | NCBI WGS metagenome assembly OMLO01 (sample SAMN06265003, study PRJEB25207) | coral metagenome | isolation source: Coral host | place: Mexico:La Bocana,Puerto Morelos, Mexico | collected 2008-11-13 | reverse complement strand
CAAAGGATCTTTTGTTCTTGTGGTTGGCATATTTGAATAACAAAAGCAGTGTTTGTAAACAGATATCTTCCCTATATATATCTGTAGGTTTTACACGGCTCGGCACTGTGACTCGCGGGCTCGCATATTAGGCGGACCCAATGTTATTTTAACATAAGTGCTTAATTCGGGAAACTCTGGGCCAACAAGTTATCAAATTTAGTAATTTTAAGTACGAACCCTTACCGGCCATCAGCGACTGAGGAAGAATTAACAAAATAAATCTTTACTGCCAGGAATTAACCGCTTTTGCTTCTCGCAATAGGGCAGGAATCGGCAAAAAAGTCGGCGCATGAGCGAGTTTGCTCACGCCAGTCTCGGAGCCCACGTTACCCTTGTCCTCCGCTCCGCAACCTGTTGAAATCTTTTTGATCAACGAAAATCGATACAGGATACAGGGCCACTTTTGAAGCTATACAAATTAAGTGGGCTCGGCGGCTCGTTAGTCGTTTCTAAAGGTATATTATTCAGCTGGCTTGGCGGCTCGGCAGTGAAAGCGACTGACGAGCCACCGAGCCGTCGAGCCACTTAAATATATATCTTACCCCTTCTTTTATCCTTGAAAACGACTGACGAGCCACCGAGCCGTCGAGCCACTTAAATATATATCTTATTCGTTCTTTCATCCTTGAAAACGACCGACGAGCCACCGAATTATATCGCTTCAAAAATGGCCCTGCATTCTGTAATTAATTGCTCCTTTAATTCTGCTCCCTGTGTGACAAGTGTTGTGTGACAACGCCTGCGTCGGACCTGGAATTTACAAATCCGAGAAAACAAGTTCTTCAAATATGCAGAGATAACGTTGCATACGGTTTTTGCCTGTAAAACTAAGAGGCCAAGAAAACAGGACTTCAAACTTTACCACTTTTGAAACAAGGATTCTACGCCTGTTGAAATTACATACATAAACGTCAAGTGCAGTTCAAGTTATTAAAATGCGTAAGTTTAATATGTTTATCACCGCTATTTGTGTTTTATTCCTCGTTAAACTACGAAGACCCAAGAACAAAAGCCTTTATGATACATCAGTCACTTACTTGAAAACAAATGTTTTTGTTTAAATTAAGTTCCTATTAATTAGTGAAGCCCACTTGATCGACATCTTAGCAATTTTAACTCCTCTTTTCAAATCTTGCCTTAGAGGCCATTCCAGATAACAAGACCTCGAAAAATTATAGATTGTCCACCATATTCAGTATTTATCAGATTTATTCGACTCATCCTCAGTAAATGACTCATAGGCCTCGAAATAATTCGTGCAACCGCTGTTTCTAGTAGGGTCTATGTTTATGAGAACTGGCTAAACTAACTGAAAGTGACTAATGTTGTTTACATGAATTTGCAGAAGGTATAAATTTGGCTTTCATAGCAAATTTAATGCAGAACATATTACTCCAGATCAGCACAGTTTTCAAACTGATGCTGTTAGAAATCGCTAACTGATAATCGTTTATTGCTTTGACATTAATAGCTTGAATGATTTCATTAGCGGCCTTTCAACTCCTCAGCAACCGAGGTTTTACAGGCTGATGTAGCATAGTGACAAATCCATGGCAGTATTTTCCTGTGGATTTCGGGTTCCGGGTTCCGGGTTCCGTGTTTCGGATTCCAGATTTTAGGCTATGCTTGCCCGAAATGCCCAGCCTAAATAATAATAATAATAATACAATGTAATCCATTTATATAGCGCCTTTTCTACAAGATTCAAAGGCGCTGTTTACAAAACTGATTAACATTAAAACTAGACGCTAACTACAAAGTTAATAAATGTACACAATAGATAAAAAACAGATAACAAATAAAAACGTCACGATTCATAAGCTCGCATAAAAAGAAATTTTTTGATTTGCGTTTAAAATCTTCAATTGAGTCTGCAGATTTAATATCCTCAGGCAAGGTACCCATATCCTCAGGTAAATACCCATTTATAGTTCTAAAGTGCGAAACCGAGAAAACTAACCGGGGAAATCTCCGATATTATCGGAAAATTTAAATGAAACCCGTAAGGGAAACCATTCTGCGCGTACTTTGAGCTGTATTAGATCGACTCCTAGAATAGCACTTTAAATAAAACAGAATAGCATCGATTACCAGGAACCTTGCGCTAGTAGATTGGAGAAGCGAATGATGTACCTGGAAATAATAACTTAATTTTTTTTTTAACATTTTTAACATTTGTTTGCCGTGTGCACCCTAAAAGATTCTTTTAGAGCTAAGATGTTCGTGAACACCGAGCAAGAAATCGCGCATCCCCGCACGCCCCTACCGCCCTCTCCCCTGGGCACCTGGATTACAACCACGTGGTTCGTTAATATTCCTGTCATGCGCATCTTTGGCTCCAAATACAAGATGGCGGCAAAACTGAACTGAAACTGGAAATTTAGCTTGAAAAGTTAGTCAGTCACTTTTTAAGCTACCATTATGGCAGCACCTCTTAAAATGTGAGTTTTAACAACTATGAGCAAGCCACTAATTAATTCATGATATCCAAGGGTATCGTGCAGGTACGGCATTACGCATAAACATCGATCCCTCTTCCTCATTCGCGCTCAACGGTGATGCAGATGGACGCATATATGACATGACAAATTCTGTTTGCTCGTGCGTACAACAACAGTAGTATTTTAAGGTCATTCCACTGAAATAGAACCCGCACTGAAATTTGTGTCAAACTTTGCCAATTGATTGTTTGTATTATAGGAGCTTATATTTTGAAATAAAAATGAAGGGTCCCTATGTTCGTTTAGGAGCAACAGCACCTTGTTTGTATCCAATGAATCCTTATAATAACCCCATGATTATAGTCACGATTGCTTGCTTAATTCACGTTTTCCACGATTGTTTCTTGTTCTACACTGAGAATTGGGTCATATTTATTGTACATATAAAGATTTATTATTACTCAAAAACAAACTTAACATGTTGAGGAAACTAAAGCTAAATATCCTTTGTTGTCTTATTATTCATCCAAAAATTTGGGGGAGGGGAGGGGGAGCTTATTGAAGGGGTGGGAGGGCTAATTCAATTACATTTGATTTCCATCCACATTGCGCAAAAACAAGCACTGTGACCTCTATATACATAATGTGATTGCCTTAAACAAGCATCTGTCATCTGTAAGATTATAAAATAGTGTGCACGCTGATCCTACCTAATTTCTGTTGTGTCATCATTGTGGTAAAAAATCTCTATAAAAAAAAACTGTATCACTGGATAATGAAGCTTACTACTGACTAGATCCAGTGACTTGGAAATCAGGCAAACAATGTCTTGACATCAAAGAAACAAAAATATAAAATAAAAAAAAAGGACATAAGCTTAGACATATAAAGGACAAATTATGAAAAATGCATATGCTGCATGTGTGCCATAACTAAAGCAAGCACATGCTATACTCTACAGAGTTACTGAGTGTAACAGCATTATTAGAAAAAAAACTGCTGAAACAGGAATGTAATAATGACTTCTAAGTATTTTGTTAATGAATTTGTTTTATCCTGCAGTCTTGTTTGTGGAGATGTTTGTGGAAAATTCAATATTCTGTATGGAAGGGTGAGGAACATTTTGAAGAAAAACAAGGATTTTGAGGTAAAATAATTTTCATTTTGTGTTTATTTTCAATTGCTAACCATAAAAGCATGTACCTGAAGTAGGTCACTCTAGATGAAAGCAGCCATAGCATTTCTTTCATATACAAATGCAGTCAAATCCATTGTAACTTGAGATTTTGCAACGTTGATTTGTTTTGAGAATTCTTCTATTGGCTGATACCAGAAAATCTGGTCAGGGGTCCCTAGTCCTGTTATCACACTTGACAGCCCTGTGATGTCTATTTGTGAAGTACATGCTGATGCATTTACTAATATTTCAGTTTATGAACCCAAAGTCAGTAAAAATAGATTAAACTACATGCCCAGTCCATATAGATAGAAATAGTATTACATATTAAATATTTAAGGAGAGAAAATTTTAGTTGCATAACATTAGTAAAGATTTGGTGGAAAAAGGATGTCAGAGAACACTGCCAAAACAGTTCCAAATTGCACAGTAAAGCCAGTGGTTCATACACCTAAACAAACCAGCATGCAAAATTTGGAGCTGCTTTGGCAATGTTCAATTTTAGCCAAAAATCTCTAATGGCCCTTTTTCCACCAAATGCTTCAAATTATTGTACTCCAGCATCATATTACAAAATTGGAACCTTGCTAATATGGATATCAAAGTTTCATGCAAAAGAGTTTGGTTTTGCAGTTGTCTACACTAATCAGGCTGTCAGCTGGAATAAATGTCATAGTGCACATGTTTTATTCTCATGGATAAGATTCAGAGAACTCAAAAAAGCTGTGGAAACACTTGTCTGTCGGCTTGTGTTCCCACAGCATTTCTTGTTCCTATAACTTGATAGAAACACTCTACATGTTTTCTTAATTTTCTAAATTAGTACCAGTTATTATAAGAGTCAGTGTATTTTCTTCCCTCGCAGATGTTATTGTGCACTGGAAGTTTCTTTGGAACAAGCCAGGAGTCTGAAAAAGAATGGGAAACATACATCTCAGGGTCCAGTTCAGGTGGAGCTTTGTATTCATATTTTCATAATGTTGCTATGCAAAATACTGCCACTTCATGTATGCATAATGTATTGGAACAGTAAATAAATACCTTACTTGCATTGGTGTCATGAAAAATAACCATTATCATTATGCAAACTAGGAAACACCCAGCTGTAAAGGAGTATCTGCTAGAAGATATTTTTAATTACAACTCAATAGAAACATAGAATGAGCATGAAGTGTGGACAAACCAATTTGTGAGCAAAGAGAATCAAATTATATTTTGGTAATCAAAATAAATGAAAGATTTCACTTTCTTTTTCTTGCATTTCAAGTCTTTCAACAGTAAAACATATACTCCCTGTTTCCGTTCTTAACCCCAGTCGTTAAGTTCACATCACTAGTCAAAGTGTGAAGTGCACTTTAAAGTTGAAAAAAAATTTAAGCATTCCAATCCCGCTTTGATGGTGTGATCTCCAACTTTTAATAGTCTGATGATTAGGGGTGCTGCTAGCCACTTTTGGCTTGTAAGCCTGTTCTATACCTCATAAGTGTAGTGCAGCTGTGAAGAAGAGGCAGTGCTTCAAATAATAATAAAAAAACATATGTCCAGTAAGAAAACTGTCTTCCTTGTTTTGCAAAGTGCTAGTATATAAATGCACATGTGCGTATGGTTATCGTCTGTCTTTTGTGCTCCAGTTCCTATTCCCACTTACTTGCTCGGACCAACTGAAAAACAGGAAATGAAGCACTACACATCAGTTTCCTTGGAAAATGGTGGAGAACTATGTGAAAATGTGACGTACTTAGGTAAGCATGTATGACAGGCAGCATTTCTATTGCATTAAGAAGCACAGGGTTGACAGGGAAAGGGAGGATGTGGTGGGCAATAATTGTAAGAGGATAGAAGAGAAGAAGAATTCATGATCTGCCTTCTGTTCCCATCACTAGCTTAGTGCATGTCCTGATTACTGGTACCAGTGAATTACTGATAAAACTGAACACAATCCAGAGTATCAACTTGAAATGGCCTCTTTGATAAAGTTCCTTAAATACAGACTAGATCTGGGGTTGAAGATCAGTCAGTGACTGGACTGATGATGAGACAGGATAAAAGCATGTACCTGAAGTAGGTCACACTAGATGGAAGCAGCATTAAGATTTCGGATCATGTGTACTAATGACACCCGCGATCGAGTGTCGATCGATGGTAGCGATCAACACCTCGATCGACCCGCGATCGACATGTCGGTCGCCGCTCGGTCAACATGTCGACCGATACATGATCGACACTCGACCAACAACGAATCATGTGTCGGGCGGTAGTCTGCTGCTAGTCGGTCGATAGGCTGTCGACACTCGGCCGATACTCGGCCGATACCTGGCCGATACTGTATCTACGCTCTACTTTACCACGCTCTACTGTATCAACTGTATCTAAGCATTTAACAGGGTAGAGGAAGGCAAAGCGCGGATGGGAGAAAGAGGGCACGATGAAGAAGTAGCTTCTTCTAAAAAAAAAAAACGAATTAAAGACTAGAGTGAAAAAATCGATACCCTATTTATGACCAAAATGGCGACAAAATTGCTAAAATCGATACCCAATTTATGACCAAAAGGGCTAAAAACCATACCCTTTGGGGCTGCACATACCTATATAGCCCATATAAGGGAGTACCCCCCCGGGGAGGAGGGATACTGCGAAGAATACATCACCAACATACTACCAGTCAATCAGTCAGTGACTGGACTGATGATGAGACAGTCCTTACTTAATAGCCTCTAAAAAGCAATAAGCTATTGAAAGAAATAAGTTACATGACATGTAGAAAAAAGAAGAAAAGATAAGGCTTGAATTTAATAAAATCCTAATGTTGCCATTTGGTAACTAATTGGTAAAAAATAGTCACCAGATTAAAAAAAAAATCAAATAGAAGCAGATCTGTACACATGGCATACTTAATGCTCAAGGGTTTGCAATGTTTAATAGGGTAATTTGAACACAGACAGCCATTTTAAAGATTTCCACTGTGAGAGAAGCATTTATAACAAAGCAAAAGGATGAATTGACTTTATGCATGCATAATTAAGTGTGCTATAAAATAAAATAAAATAATAAAAAAAGCTGCTGAATCCAGTTGGCCATCAAAGAATTGCTGGTTTGTTTTATTCAAGTGATCATATTTTTCATCTACAAGTAAAGTTGTTTTCCCTTGAGGTTAAAAGATTCACAGAAGAAAGGGTGTGTTGCTCAAGAACTGGTCAACTACACTCAATTCTTGGTCCCATTGGTGACCAGTGAGTTTCCACCTTTCCTTCATGCTCCACGATGTACTGGCTTTACATATTTGTTACCACTGGACCTGCCCTAAAGCCCTGTTTATTTAATTTTTTTTCCGCAGGTAGAAAAGGAATCTTTAAAACACAATCAGGATTACAGATAGCATATTTGAGTGGAGTGGACAAATCTGATGCTCCTGAGGTATATCATTAGATTATATACAGTCAGTAGATAAAAGCCAGGACAATTTTGGGCACTTATCATTGGTATCTCTTAGGAAACACCTGTAAAAATAGCTCTTATTGCTGCTTTAAATCAGGTTATTTTTAAATGCTTACATGTGGAACTAATTTGTTTTTTTTTTAAATATTAATGATTGAATATATTTTTTTTTAAATAAAGGAAGGATGTCATTTCACTCAGGATGATGTGGTATCATTAGAATCTCAATGCCAGGATGAAAGTTTTAAAGGGTTGGACATTTTCATCTCTTCATGTTGGCCAAGAGGTGTTTCACAGTTTGGAAAGCAGCCTGTAAGTTTGAATGAATATTATGCATGATTTGAGCATGCGAAATTTCCAGTGGGTATTCCTGATACAAAGTTTTAATGAATTTTTAGTCAATTAATTTATCTAGTACATGTTTGTTCTGTATGCTGTTCTTAAGCTGTAGAGTCATTTCAAAGTTTTCAGCCTAAAACAGTTAAATTTTTTCATATTTTCTTCTGTTTCTGACCTTGGTAATGTCTAGAATAAATCACACTGCTGAGAGCCAATCAGATTGCAAGGATAACCAGTGATTTCAAAATGGATGTAATAAACTCATAAACCACATTTCATGTACAACAAAACAATGATCCAGTTACAAGTATTTTCATAATGTTTTTGTTAGGAAGCTTTCCAACAGGATTTGTTCAAATGAATGTCTTGAGAAACTGTCAGGAGATCTGCATATTAATCTTCGATATGTTCTCATTATCCTTGGAATATTGTTTTCAGGCTCTACGTATTTCCAGCTTCTGTTCTTTTTCTCAAATTCTGTCTACTCACAGCCTAATATCTGGAATGTGCAGTTCTGGAAAGTATCCACACTCCCCAACAAAATCGATTGAATTTCCTGTCAATCATAGTTATTCGAGGGAACTATGTGTCAGTGGACACCTGTCAAGTCAAAATATCCACTGACTATTATATGACCATATCACAGGCTCACATTTAAAGCTCATCTAGGTCATATGTTTTTTTTAAGTTGACAGTTGAGCAAGTGCTGGTTTTAATTGGATCGTGGGCTCGTGTCAGGTTAACCTGTTCTAAACAAGGCAGAGTTGTTTGGAAGTGGGTTAAAGCTAACTCAAATTAACCCAAGGATACATATTTCCTGTATCCAAATGTTTTCGCTGCTTAAATTGTGTTGTGTATTTTGAGATTATTCAAACTCAAACAGAAGGCTAAACAATATACAGAAAACCTCATGGCAAAGTTGCAAAGCTAAAATTAAAATTCTTGCTTATCCCATGTCAGCTTAATCGGGCTTTGAACAATGCGGCCCAGGAGCACCGCTTTTAGTCTTGGCTAAATCTATATAATTATTATCTTTTGTGGAAGGAAGGGGTTGATCCTGACAGCTGTGGGTCAAAGTTAGTGGCCAGGCTGGCAGAGAACCTGAAGCCAAGGTACCATTTTGCTGGTCGCGAGGGAGTCCATTATGAAAGAGCACCTTACAGGTAAGATAGAGCCTCTTGCTAAATTAATTTAACTACGCTATATGTGTGACATCCGCTATAGTTGCAGTACAAACAGAGATAGTAGTGACTTGACTAGAGTACGGGATTGAGTATGAGTATGACTTATCAAATCTAGCATGTGTGGCTTAGATAACTGCTTATCACACCAATCTTGTTTCTACAGTCTCCTTATCTTCTGGAAAACAATGGGAAGGAGTGACAGTTCTAGGGATTTAACTGATTTGAAATTTGAAAGTCATACTCATACTCAGTCCCGTAGTCTTACTCTGATCTGAAGGTCGCTAATAACTACTTCACTCCAATTCAGTTGAACTTTTGTTTGACTTAAATTTCAAAGGAACCATCAAGTGTTAATAGAGGCCGCCCAACATGTGACAAGATTCATTGCTCTTGGTCAAGTTGGGAATCCAGACAAGAAAAAGGTAAATTAAAGTGTATAGAAATTTTTGCACAGTTTGATTTTCAATTAAGCTAATATTTTCAGTCATGCTAAAAGTTTTTTCACAGTTGATTTTTGGTCGAGCTAAAATTTGTGGGCTGTACTGTTATAAAGGGACACCTGTGAATTGTACGTCTTCATATAGTCACAGTCATCAGCGGTGAAAAAACAAGCAAACACATAAGCATGAAGCAAAACCCCCAAACAGAACACGAAAAGAGATACAAAATGTGATTTATGTCAAAAGACAAACAAATAAAAAATGTCTGGTGTTAACACTGAGCCAGTTACAAATGTTCTTTAGATCCAAGCTATAGGCAGCATCCACTATGTGCCGGAGAAAATTGAAAACGGAGCTTTATTTCTACAGTCAGGCAGTCCACACTTATCCGCCCCAAAAATGTATCTTTTTGAAAACGCTCTTCAAACCGTAGGAATTTGATAATTCTGGCTTTGCGTTTTCAAATAGTGTGGATGGTAGGCACACTAGGGGACTGACCTTAACAGTTACGTCTACCAGTGCCTACATTCCGTTGTGCTCACAACTCTAGGAGGCTCTTAAACTATTCTGATTTAGAATGGTTGTCAATGTTCCTGGCCAGTTTTTAGTTATTAGTATGTTGTTCTTGCAGTACATGTACGCATTCAATATTGTACCCATGGTGTCCATGGACAAGAACGATCTCGTCAAACAGCCTCCAGACGTCACTGAGTTTCCATACAGAAGAGTGCTTAGCACTGGTGACGTGAACACAGCTGACAAGAGAGGAAATGATCAGCAACAAGTGAGCACCCCTGAATTGTTTACATTTACATGTCTACATCTTCTACCCAGCGTAAGATGGAATAAACATTGGTAACATTACCATTATACCTTGGGCATATCATTAATTAACTATTTAGTAATTAACAATTATTATGACTTGTCTTACAGGCCACAACGGCTGGTCAAAACTTTTTCTTTGACATGAACAACACAGGAAGGCCGCAGGGACCTGGAAACAAACGACACAGGGACTATCATGGTAAATAGTAGGCAATGAGCACTCCCTTTTTTTCGTAGTCTATGTAGCGTGACGCGAAACAAATCGTGAGAGAAGGAGAAAACACTGCAATACGCTTCACGCTAACAGATAATAGATCCATTTTGATATATTACATTCAGCCTAAAACAATTGATCTCAGCACAAGTTTCTGGGGAATAACTGCAGAGTTTGTGAGATGTATTCCCCAGAGCCTCGTGCTGAGGTCCATTGTGCTAGGCTGAACTTAATATATTGAAATTAGTCTATTAAATTGGGTGTAATAAGTCACCAAGAAGTGCATGTACATGTTACATGCATAATTATGATTTGGTGGAATAAATAGAACTGTATATTGTTACCGGTTGGCGGTGGATGTTGTTTTGTATTTTGGAAAAGCTTCGTTATGTTATGGACATTAGCATCCATTGAAGCATGCCAGCATTAAGAGTCTTGCTGATTTCGATTGACAGATTCAATATCTTTGGAAGGCCCGGTGGCCTCGTGGTTAGTGTGCTTGACTCCGGATCGAGTGGTCTGGGCTCCAGTCCTGGCTGGAGACATAGTGCTGTGTTCTTGGGCAAGACACTTGACTCTCACAGTGCCTCTCTCCACCCAGGTGTATAAATGGGTACCGGTGAATTTATTGCTGGGAGAAGCCCTGCGCTGGACTAGCATTCCATCCAGGGGGGAGCAAAAATACTCCTAGTCGCTTCATAACCATAATTTTTTTTTTGCGTATTCAACTTTCATAGTGATTGAAGACTTATGCTTAAGAACTTGCACAAATCAGCTGTTTCACTCTGAACATAAATCCATTTGTTTTTTGTTACTTCTTGACTGATCGATCTTCATCATTGCCATGCATGCAGGTGGTGAAGATGGTGGCCCAAATAAACAGCCAAGACAACGTAAAGGACCACGTAAGAAACCGTCCAATACACCATATTCTCGAGTATTGGACTGGAACTAGCTTGCAAGTGAGGCTAATGCGGGGAGTGTTTTCAAATTCAAATGACTATAATCTATTAATGATATTCTCCTGCACGAGCCTCCCTTGCATAAATACAGATACAGTTCCAGTCCAATACCCGAGAATACGAACATGGCCTGTGTTGTAGTCGGTTGACAACTTCACGGTAACAAAACGATGAATAACTTCAAACGTTCTTTAATACGTATTTTCGACTCGATTATGACGATATTACAAAACGATCTCTACACGACGCGATTTTCTCAAAAAACACTTATGTTCACATGGCTAGTGTCTCAAATGACTGGAAGTTAATATTCAGCGGGTAGCGTAACGCAAACATGTCACGGTTATAGTCCAGTACGTAGTATAAACTAATTATCTCTTCAACAGCATGTGTGCTATAAAATTTGCAATTAAAATTATATCTCGGCTCTACCTAGAGGAGAAAGGCTTTGTGACATCCTGCATCGTTACCTGTAACCCATCTATTATTCCCTCCATTGCGTGACGTACGACGCTTTATTGAGTGCTAGAGTCACGCTTTGCTAGAGTTATGCTGACGCTAGGGGGACAAAACTTACAATTTGTAAAGATTTGCAACAGTTCTTTTACATTTTGCATTTTCGTTCCCAGCTCCCATAAAGGGTCCCTGTTGGTTCTGTCT
>OMLO01004453.1_pt1 | contig 11719 bp, 4 predicted proteins | sample 1674811 | NCBI WGS metagenome assembly OMLO01 (sample SAMN06265003, study PRJEB25207) | coral metagenome | isolation source: Coral host | place: Mexico:La Bocana,Puerto Morelos, Mexico | collected 2008-11-13 | reverse complement strand
TGGTTCCCCGCGTTTTCCACCAGACCCCGCGTTTTCCACCAGACCCCGTACCCCGTACCCCGGGACCCCGTACCCCGGCCCCGCGTTTTCCACCTAGCCCCATCCTTGTTCCTTTATGGTTTATTATGATCTATTTGGTGTTTTTCTCTCTTAGTAAACTACCATTTTTTTCAGGTTTCCTTCAATGAACGGGTAATTTGTGTGTGTCCAAAATTAATCAAATACTGTGACTGAGCTGTTCCAAGTAAATTCAAACTTTGATTTAGATAACATCCCAAAGTTGTATTTAAATCGGGCTAAAACAAGTCTGTAAACATATCAACACACAAAAACATAATCGACGGGCGGAACTTAAGTCATTGTGACAATGAAGGATGTGTTGCTGATGCAGGCAAAGTGAGTGGAGACCTAACTCATTAACAAACCTACTTTGGCAACTTGTGGAAAACGTTCAATGAGTCTTCGCATGGGGGTGACACCCTCGGATTTTGTATTATTTAAAAGTTCTCGCCACCTGAGAAAAAAAAAACATATGTACAATCAGAATTTAAGCATTACATTAACCCCACTCATTTGACCTGGAAGTTCATGATGTCGGCCTGAAAAGAACTTTCTAGACACCGGCAAGGCGGCGCAACCAAAAAAGAAAAAATTATAATTAAGGAAATGTCGTTGGTCAAATTATCTTCCTAGAATTAAGAATGTTTGTAATGACCATGCACATTCAGTAATAACCGAAAAAAAGAAAGGTCGAGGCAAGTACCATGGTTTGATACTTGCTAAGGTCCTTCTGTCTAGTTTAATCAGAAGAGGAGCGAGAAATCCTCAGAGGGTTCAAGGGTTTCTGTGTTTGTGATTTCAGCAAACCTTTGGACATTGAAATAAATTTAAAAGCTTGATGAAATTTTCTTTAAATGTTGAAAACATAGTGCGACATCTTTCAATTTGTGGCATAAAATAGTTATGTCAAAGCAATTTGCCTATTCGGCCTACTTTTCGTGTTTGATCATCTCCATACAAATGTCCAAGTGTCCAGCCTTTATTGCTGCATCTAAGCAGTTGTATCCAGTCGTTGAGACTATGGTTACATCTGCTCCACATGTAATCAGCTTACGTAGAGCGCAAGTGTGTCCAAAATAGGCCGCCTTAATCACTGCAGGTTTCTAAAAATGAAAATAATCAGGATGATATTATAAGTATTAAAAAAAAATTGCTAAAAGTAATATTTAAAGGGAGGGTTTCATCGTTCAGCGTATCTGCAAACTACAACGGCGTTATTGATTCGATTTCATTGTTTATAAAAAAAGAATCAGAAACGTGCTGATTACTCTTGTGGGAATATTCCTTTGAAATGTGACAATTTCGGTGAGATTTCTCATCAGCATTCCTTTTCTTTGTTCCTACTCTATCCATTAAGCACATTTTTTAGGGGTAACCACATGTCTTTCAGTAATCACGTACAGACAGTTATAATTATAGCCATAGAGTTACACAATCAAAAGTTGGCAGAATTACTGATGACCAAAATTCACGGAAAATGACAACGGATTTGCCCAAAAAATGTCGAATTCAGAATTGAACATCAATTTTGTTATTTATCCCGAACGGTTTATTCTGGACCGGACAGACCAGTTATCTACTCGTATCTGATTGGTTTATAAATAATAGATATGGGTGGACTACATTATAGCTTGTACTTGTGCCAAACCGAAAAACTATCCTTTTGCTTCGATGCTTCAATGCTTCGAAGTCAAATTAAGTACTCACAAGCTAAGAGTCGATACTGAAATATGCCAGTCATGTCCCACCTTCAGCCTAATCCTCGGGTGATTAAGTTAAGGGTGGGGAGATGTCAGACTAGGCAGGCTGGCTTAAGTGAAATTGTTGGCCAAATGTTAGACCGGTTAAGAGAAACTTAAATTACTCCAAAATTTAAGGTGACTCTGAAGTTACTCCTCAAAATTTGATGAGAACTTGTGAATGGAGTCAGTAAAAATTGCTGGTCGAAAAGCCTTGAGTACTCGAAACGTTTGATTGTAGAATTTGCTAGTTATTGTGAGAACTTCAGTCGTGAGAGGACAGTCTGTAACACTCATCTGAGAAGTGTAGCCAAGAAGGCAATCAATGTGCAAGATCAAGCATAGTTGTCAACAAACTTCGTGTGTAGCGATTACCTAAACAATTATGGTAGACAAGTGTATCAATATAATAGATCCGTATTGTAAGTTTTACATACGTCTTGGTTAATATTCGCAGTGTCCAGGAACAGTATTTTGATGCCAAGAAATGGAAGGGTACCATTGTCCTCAATCGCCATCGATTTGACTGAGAACGGGGAGCGTTTGTGGTTGTGTAGAAACTCAGTATACGTAGCTCTTGATACGTCATTTCACAACCAATGGACCGAAAACTGATCAGTTTTGGTACGGACAATATTAAATAAATCATCATTTCTCGAATATCCTTGTTATTGAAGACGGCGTTGTGTTTTAGTACTTCATGCTACAGTAGAACTCTACTTACTCGATTTTTATCAAGACTGTTGATATCCGCTCCGTAGTGCAGCAGAGTTTCTATTGTCACAGGGCAACCATTAATTGCTGCATGGAATAAAGGTGTAAGGCGGTCGTCATCCCTGTGAAAGACAAGAAAAAAAAAAACAAAACTCAAGTGGGTGTTACTAACAGAGAGAAGACACAATGATACCCCATTTACACCACCTAAACTGGTGAAGTAAGTCAGGTTAAGGTTTTTCCAATTTGTCGATTACGCTTTGCAATCATTTTAATAGACAAATTTTAAACCACCTTGCTAACAGATTTTAATCAAACAGGTTTTCACGGGCACTAAGTTGTGGGGTGTGCAAGATATGAGCAACTAATTTTTAACCTCGTTTAGTTAAACCACCTTAAACATGTCTAACATGTTGGTGTGAGCGAGGTTTTAGTTTCAGTTTTAGAGTGCTCGTGGAAAACATATCTGCGTCATATGTGCCAGATAATAGAAAATAAGTGACAAAAGCGATAGCAAGTTCCCAAAATAAATTCAGGAAGGTCAATAGCAGACTTTGACTTCTGGGAGGTTTCTGTGAGTGCCAAATTTGTCGACGAAATCTTCCGCCTCTTGGCGTCTACAGAAGTTGCACGCAATGGCAAATTATACAGACAACTGATGGCCTCTCTAAAAAGCTGTTACATTACGGATAGGGCAAGAAAGAAAGAAAAAAAGAAAAAAAAAAGAAAGAAAGAAAGAAAGAAAGAATGAATGAAGAGAGAGGATTAAACAAGGAAATGGCAACCTGAATTGAAAGCCGGAACATACGAGAATGCAGAAATAATTTAAGTTTGAAATCAGTTTACCTATAGTCAACTTCAGCGCCGTGCTGCAATAAATGTGTTGCCACTTCTTCCCATCCGTTTGAGGCTGCGCAATGCAAAGGGGTGCGAGATCCATAATCAACATCATTAACAGATTCTGGGCATGCGCTGACAAGCGATCTTACCACATTGACTAAGCCTCCCCTGAAGAAGTGAAAAAAGCACGTGTTATTCCATATTTAAGGCCCGGACCTCATCACGCCGGAGGAATTTCAAAACGTAGCTTTATTTCTAAAGGTAAGACCTACCTACCGTCTACACTATATCCGTCACAAAACCCGGGAGCTTGCGAAAACGCTCTTCAAACCGAAGGAATTTGAAAATGCCGACTTTCCGTTTTCATGTAGACAGAAAACATTTTGAAAACGGAGCTTTTTAAATTATGACTTCACAATGAATTCTCTGTTTTCTTTTCCCAAACTTTTTCAAACACTAATCTAAAATGGCCGGTGATTTTAACGGTTTTAAATTTCTCCATCATGGTGTGGACGGAAAAAAATTGATGCGTTTTCAGAGTGAAACTTCCTTTTTGAAATTCCTCGCGGTTGGTGTATTGTGGACGGGGCCTGTTAGTAGTCTGATCACGTGAGATGACTGTAGTGCGATGAACGACGGCAACTAGTACTGGTTACTTGCACAAGTTGATCTTGTCATTATTTCAAATTGTTATCTTTGTTTTCAATGAGGCAGTAATTCTTGGCACGTAAGATGATCGCGCAATGCTGTTGATAGCGCCGTGTATCTATGAATACAAATGAAAATTAAACAATACAAACTCTGCGGCCAAGTGTAGCGGGATCCTTTCCTCGTTATCTTTCGTCCTGACATTAGCTCCAACAAGAATCAGACGGTCTATTATCTATGCCAGGGACAACAATGAGAAAGTTTTATTAGCTTCATATTACAGCCTGATGCACTAAAACTCAGATTAAAAAGAAAAGAACAGCCTAGCAGGTGGAAGGGGGGTGAGGTAAGAATCAAACAAATTTGTTTTAAAAGCATGAGATTAGAAGTTGGTTACAGCTTCATGTCAATTTTCAGGAAGTATAACTTGGTGCAGCGCCTGCCCAGCTTTCGGGTTATCAAAATGGCGGCTTGGCATAACATGAAGGAAACTTGGGGCTAGCGTTCACTGTTTACCGTTGAATAAATGATCTATTTTTTCACTTTGTAGTATGACTAAATCAAAGGAAATGGAGGCGAGTTGATGTAGCCTACTACCCTATGTGAGTGCCCTTTAATTTAATTTTAGTTGTCAAGCCGCTTTGTATTTTTCTCGCAATTCGCGTTAATTCACCTCCTAAAACTGGAATGCCAAAAACCTGTCTTAGCAACCTATAGAATCAAGTTTTTGGTTTTTGCTCTAAAGTGAACTTACATCCGCGTTTTGCGTAGTGGCTGCATAGTGTGTTGCTGTTTTTCCATATTGATCTTTCTTCTCCAAGAGGCTATGACCGCCATTCTGAAATAGAAAAGCAATGTTTCCAACAGTTTTGACTTGCTTTATAATAGTCCGGCTGCATGCTGAAGTACTATTCAATTTCCGAAACTAACTTCTTAACCTCAACAGAACAACCAGCCATTTTTGTTTCTTGCTCTTCAAGTTAGCCTTTGATATGAATTTATATTCTCCATTATATGAATTGATTAGTTCATGAGCGGGAATCAGTAAAAAAAAAAGAAACAAACAAACAAACAAAAGAAAAACAAATAAAAGACTCAGCGTCTTTGTCCATAATACAATCAAGCACCTCAAGCTCAATTCTCTTTACCTCTAAGATCAAGTCTACAGTCTGAATGTCAGCGCACGCGACGGCTACATGAAGTACTGTTCTCCAATTCATATCCTTAAACTGTAATGGATAACTGCGCGCCAGGAAATATTTGACAGCGTAGTGCTGGCTCCTCTTCACAGCGCACATGAGTGGACAGGGGTTGCAGTTCTCTGTAGTTGCAAACAGCATTGCTCCCTAGCAACAGCAACGAAGATATCGATGTAAAATATCTAAATGATTATATTTTTCTAATTTGTGTTTTTGTCTCGTTCCTAAAAATGATTACCTGCTGAAGTAGGTAGTCAATGATTGGCACATGTCCTTCAAGTGAGGCCCTGGAGAAGAAGAATTACACATTTTAATGAACCTTAATTGCATTTAATAAACAACACACAGACTTGTGTAAAAATACAAAATGAAAAAAAAAAGATCATTTAGTAGCAGGCCCGTATTATCTAGCCTGGCAAGCTGTTTATTAAATAAAGGACAGGATTTAACTGAAAATATTGAAACTGATAATTTTAGTCGTTTAGTTTATCTTCAAGGCAGGCGGTTCAACTCTGGCTCCGTCAGGCCTGATTATTGTCACTATCGTCGGCCATGATGTGGAAATTAGGGAGCGTCCAAATTACACCAAATGAATTTGAAAACGCAACATTACTTCAAGGGTTAGGCCTACTGTCCACACTAATCCGTCACAAAAACGGAGCTTTTGCGAAAACGCTCTTCAATCCGGAAGAATTTAAAAACCCCGGCTTTTCGTTTTTTGAAAACGATGACGTCACGATAATCACGTGATTTTCCCGATCAAATTTTTCTCAAACATAAATCGAAAATGGCCAATGATTTGCGTTTTTCAAAATCTTCGGCGTAGTGTGACGGAAAAAGTTTGGTGGGTTTTCAGAGTGAAACCGCTGTTTCCAAACTCCTAAATTCCTCCTACGTGGTACTATAGCATAGACGGAGCCTTTGCCACTTCATGTTCGACGGTACTCAAACTTACTCTTGGGTGAAGAGAGGCACTGCGAGAGAATGACAACTTGTCCAGAAGTACAACACATTTTGAACAACAAAAAGTGAATAAGGGGAAATTACCTTAGTAACGGGGTCAATCCATTTCCATCTTCACTTTCAATCTTGGCGCCATGTTCAACCAACAGCTTTACTATTTGCAAGTTGCCATGGCTACAAGCTAAGTGAATTGGCGTGGAAAAGTCCTCCTAAGACAGGACAATAGAATTGAATTTATACAATGCATGTAGAAGGCTTTACAGAGCATATAAGATACCAATTTTAAAAACAGCACGCGAGTGTTTCTTTTCGACAGAACATAGAATATCTATCCACAACTGAATCACAGATGACAATAATAACTACAAAAATTAATTCACACAAAAGCGCATCAAGATCCGAAATATCCATCCCGACTGGTCAAAGAAGGTTAATTGTGTTTTTCGAGGAGTAAAGCGCAAAAAAAGGCACCCGCCCTAAATCTGAGAGATATCTTTTTTAACGCGTGGTAATCTTGCAGTGGTTAGTGCCCGCAGCGCGCCTTGACAGTTGCAGCTCATATAATCATTGATTACCTGCGCAGTGCCTATGTCAGCTCCAGAATCCAGGCACAGCTCAACAATCTAAAAGCAAATAAATGTCACACCAAGAATTATAATAATAAGGAAATGTTCTCAAAGAAAACTCAATATCTGTTTCCCCTGTTCAGCGTGAGTTCATTATGCTAAACGCAGCTTCGCAAAAGAATTAGCAGCGCTTCGCGTCGTATTTTCAACTTGTATGATTGAATGGGACCGAAGAGAGATCGCGCGGGGGCTTCCTCCCTTCGTATTAGCAGGTTCAGTTGTCAAGCTCATTAATAATTCATCAAGTTAAAACAAAGAAAATCACAACCGTGAAGGAGGTTTGGACACCCGGTCTTAATTAGCATAGATTTTGACGATTTTACTTATCCGTTTTCTCCTTACTATGTATTTTGATTGAGAAGATTTATTAAATACTCGAGACAGTGTTTCATCTGTTATCCAAACACCTCGATTTTCATAAAAAATTTCACTTCGCTGCGCGTCGTATTTTCAACTCTCTACATCTCGGTGCTGGATACCCGGATGAAGCACTGCCTCTCGTGTTTGATAAAAGATTGCCGCAAGCGAGATTCAAATGGGTCATGATCAAAGGTTAAACCTCTACATTGTTTTCTAACCTCTTTGTGTCCATGTTTAATGGCCAGGTGTAAGCAGACATTTCCATAATTATCAGGACTATTTAGCAATGTCCGCGTTGACAAGCCGCCACTTTTGGCTGTGAAGAAAATGAGACAAACAATAACAAGCGTTGAATAGTCTGGAAATACTTCCAGATATAATTTCTCATATGACGTTTCTTCATCACTTTGCAATTTGGATGCATGCACTGTTGTGCGTATCACCCTCAAACTTGTTCACTAAAACAAAATTCTCGGTACCTTTGCGCAGCATTTCTTTGAACGCGTCCACGTGACCTTCTCTTGCTGCCAAGTGCAGAGGCGTGTAACCATCATTATCTCGGAGGGCCATGTCTGCTCCATATAAGACCTGAGAAGGAATATACATTGGTGCTCTTTTAATAAAATTAATAAAGCGCCTTTTTATAATCACTCTTATTCTTATTCTCTTCACCTGCATTTTCCATTATCAACGATTGCAATTTTGAGAGAATAAAACATGAATTTATTTCACTTAGAGAGAGCAAATGCGTTCTACTCATTTGATTACTTGTCAACTGACGTAGAAAATAAATTTGAATTGTTAAAAAGACGTTTTTAAAAAAAAAAAACGTGAGCGACGGCGGTCCACAGTATTCACGATAACACGCGTGGATCAGTCCACGTTGCCAGCAGGATACGTTATGTCGCCTAGCAACGCCTGCCTGCTGGAGACTTGATTAGAACTTGATATAGTATGCCTTTTTTACCAAATTAAATTGGCCATTTCCAAGTTTCCTTGTACCTCTGTTTCAAAATGAATCTTTGCGCACAACATTTCTCATGAACATAAATTTGATTATATGATGAACATGTACCTGTTGGGCAAACACATAAGTTTTCATATGAATGGTTTCGCTAATCGACTCGTTTTGAAACAGAGGCAAAAGGTGACTAGGAAACCAAGGGTTTATTGATTCATAGGACTTCAATGAAAAAAACTTTTCTCACCAACTTCCTTATAACTTCTGTCTGGCCCGCCAGTGCCGCAGCGTGCAATGAAGTGGCTTTGTCGTTATCTTCAAGGTTTATGGGAATTCCTGCTTCATTTAACAAAAGCTGCAAAATTCAAGTGAAAGTTGTCTATCTTATACAACTGGTCTGCCTGTGTTAAAGGTTTTACTTTTGTCCTGTGGCACTGTGTGTTGCGCTGCCAGGTTATTTTATTGCCGTTATTGAATATGCTTTCTAACTGGTGACTCACAAACTTAGTGGATCATCCCAAACCAAGCAGGGCCTTCTAACCAACCAACCAACTATAACTAGCGGCGGATCCAGGGGCACGGTCATGGCGGTTGCACTCCCTTTAACCTTTCAGCAGCATTTTTTGTTATTTGTTCGACTCGTCATAAAAATAAATAATGTTTTGTACATGGTTGTTTCACTACCACAATTGACTGATTCAGTCAAGCTAGGAAATTCCACGACTGCATTATCACTATCATCGTTTTTTTGTTTTCTTACCAAAGGCATCGGACGTTATTAAGGAGAAAACCCCCGTTTCACGAATTCCTGTATTCTCGCGTGTCAACCAATCAACACATTGGCCTAGAGGCCAACCGACTGACCAGTCAGTGCAACCAAACAGTTCATCGATCAATCCATCGTCTAGTTGATCCGTCGGTCAGCCACTCAATCGTCAATCAAACGAATTGAAAAACCCTCACGAAAGCTGTCACTTGGACTACTTAAGTCAAACGGAGGTTAACGTTTGCTACATGTGTTTGCTTCAAAAACTTTATGGTTTAACACAACAACTCTTTAATTTCAGAATTTCAGAATTATTTTATTTTTCATCAACGTTTGAATTAAGCCTACCTCCAAGACCGCTGTATGTCCCTTACGTGCTGCATAATGCAGCGGTGATTGACCATTGCAGGATTTCTTGGTGATGTGAGCGCCGTTTTGAATAAGCAGGCGGCATGCATCGAGCGAACCAAACTTGCTGGCGCATATCAGCGGTGTCATATGTGAACAGCTAGCGTTTAAAGCAGCAGGGAAATTGACATCTGTGTGAAATAATCAAGAAACTCTTTTCAGAGATCGCTTGACGTCCAGACTAAAGATAGCGGCAATTGGTTAGAAAGGGGACCATTCGTTTTCTCACTGGTAACGTGTTCTGAGCTAACGCAATGTCAGATTTAACGACAAAGTTGAATACCAGCTAACATTTTCAATAAGACTGAAGGGCATAACAGGTATCACTTGACTATCGAAAAGTAATTGGTTTTGTGATGTCAAGAAACTTAACACAGACCGCCGATGAAACTGATGCCATAAGACGCTGAACTCGCGTTTTAATTTATCAGCTTTTGAAAGCTGTTCATTATTGAAGGGATTTACTTTCCAGCCCTTTTACTTAATATTTAATATAATTAAAATTGTTTTAGTCCATGGACTGTTGTAGTAAATTGCAAGATTAGTGCAGTTCTACATTCTATTTCTATCAATACTGACTATCACTTTACGTTATATTCTGACTTCCAGAAAATATAGAAATCCAAGATGGCAGATTTATGAAGCCATATGACGTCATAACAAATAAATGACAAATATTTTCTTAAATGTGTAGCCAAATTTACCGTTTTCTATACATTAAAATTCTGCTTGGCAGTGAGGCTTACAGGACCCAAACAAGGACACTGAATGACCTTGTTTATTTATTTCTTTTGTGTGTGTGTGTCCTCTAAGCCTTACTATAAAGCTGAATTTTGATATATCGAAAGTGACCTATAAAACGCCATCCGGTCCACACATTTCACGCTACACGTTGCACGATTCACAGCTCATATTAATACCTCAATGTCATCGTTCCCATTTTCTTTTTTAGCTTCCTCATTTCAATGTCATTTGTTGGTGGTGTAATTAAAAAACAAGATAGTCTGCATACGAGCCAAGGCTAGTGGGCAAAATCAGCCCGGCTTTTCTTTAGCATGAAGCGACTAGGAGTATTTCTACTCCCCCCTGGATGGGATGCTAGTCCATTGCAGGGCTCCCCCGGCATTAAATTTTCTGGTACTCATTTATACACCATGGAGGAGAAAGACATTGTGAACACAACACAACGTCCCCGGTCGAAGTGCTCTTACCATGAGACCAGCGCGCAAACAACATATATATAATAGTGAACTATTTAAAGATGTAAAGCAATCGATTACATTCTATAACTCACCTGCCCCAGCATTAAGCAGCAGTTGAATAATTTGCACATGGTTTCCTCTGGCCGCATGGTGAAGTGGAGTCAGTCCATCTGCATCATATGCGTTACATTCTGCAGCGCTTGCTCGAATCACCCGCTCTGCAACACATGGCATACCATCGCGGCATGCCTAGAAAAGAAGTAGAAAGGAAATGTGAAGAAGAAAAGAAAATGTGAAACGTTTTTACAATGTAATCAGTAATTTTGGGTTTGTTGCAGTTATGTAGTGCACTGATTCTTGTATATGTATTTTTACGAGTTGTGCCGTATTTTGACGAGTCCGTCGTAGGGCAAGTCAAAATACAAACAACGGGTAAAAATTCTCAGCAATACTACACAACAAAGCGTTTTATAAGAGATTTATTATCCAACACGCCAAATTGTTATGTCCGTGCGGGCGAATTTCTAACCGGTCCTCTGGTCTTTACAAATATCGCGTGATATTTGTACTCGTTTTGGGCGTTATTTGTACTCTACGAAGTGCAGTTGGATAATAAAGCATGATCAAAGCAGTGCGATTATGTAATCATGCATAGTTAATGAGCATAAGACAAAAGATGTGCAGTGTCAAAAAGTTCCATCATAAATTTTAGCGTATTTGTTTACTTCTGTTATATTTACTGGGCTTCCTTACCATTTCCCTCTATAAACTGTGCAATAACTGCCGCGACCATCCTACTTAGGTTGAATAGTTGCCAATTCTCTTCAGCCCAAACGTTTTGATTACGTAACTATAAGTACATATTCAGGAAATGTTGCAGCGTGATACAACTGCAATTGAGAAATCTTGCGTGCCGTTTTCAGCGCGTTTTGAGCCTCAACTGTCCATGTTGTGATTTTGGCAAGCCTATTTGATATTTATTTATTTACTGAGTCCACCAACATGCACAAACGACAATGTACAACCTGTTACCTGGAGGGAACGAACTGGCCAGCAATACTGAAATCTTCAAATTTTCGCTCATTACTAGTGCCTCGGACTTCTCTCTCAAAATACTTTAAAAGATTTCGATTTTAAAAGATTTCCGAGGTCTTGAAAATGCTGCCCGAGGCCTGCGGCCTCGGGCAGCATTTTCAAGTCCGAGGTCACAGTTTTTCACTATACGGACCGACC
>OMLO01004452.1_pt1 | contig 11721 bp, 9 predicted proteins | sample 1674811 | NCBI WGS metagenome assembly OMLO01 (sample SAMN06265003, study PRJEB25207) | coral metagenome | isolation source: Coral host | place: Mexico:La Bocana,Puerto Morelos, Mexico | collected 2008-11-13 | reverse complement strand
TAGCCATAATCAATATATATATATATATAAATATATACACATATAGCCTCTCCTTCTATCTGTTCAATCGCCTTTTCCTTCGTTTTTTTCCGAGTTTCGTGGAAGCTCCTCTCGTGCACGGCGATGTGCTTCCATGAAAGAAAGGACCTTTGGCTGAATGACTGGGTATCAAAAGGGGGTATGGCATACCTATACACCATAGGAAAATAGTGGCACCCTTGGGATGCTATCCTTAAAATCAACCCTATATAGATACACCTTTTCGTTAGTGGGTATCTATTGGGTATATACCCCACCATTTTCCCTATGAATACAGTACAAATACACTAAGGGGCCTCCGTAGTTGTAAACATGTTATAACGCCAGTAAACCCTACTTCACCCCAGTTGGAATCCAGTTGGATACGGTGTAGCGTAAGGTTTGGGATTTGCATCCATGGTATCCAACCAGTGAAAGAGGGCCCATTCTTGCAACTTGATCAGATCACACAACTAGTGGATATCCAACTATATGAAAACATATCATCTGCAATCTGCATCCAAGATATGGTCACAAGAAATAGACAGCTTTTTGCAGGCCCGCAGGTCATTTGTGGTTGTGTTCATTATCTTGTATTTGATGCCTACCACTTCTTGCTTCATGTCGCTCACTTGGAAAGTTCTTTTCGCCAAGGAATCTTATAGTTGAACAGTTTTACCCCCTAAGGTAAAAACAGGGAGCGTTTCGAAACAAAGGTTTCGGGGGGACCAAAAAAACAAAATGAGAACGTCTTCCTCATTGCCCAAATCTTCAAGGAGACCTCTTGATTCAAGGTTTCAGAGTGATACCGGAAGGTTGGTGGTTTCAGGTAAACAAACCTGAGTCAAAATTGGCAGTCTATCAGTCTTCCCCCCCAAAGAAATTGTGAAAACCACCAAAAAGGCTTCCCTTTTTAGACCCGCAAAAAAATCCAAGATGTTGCGTTTTGTCTTCGACACGTCCGGGATAAAAAAAAGTAAAGACAAGGATAAATTCAGGGCTATTTTCTCAAGCAGGGGGATAGCAATCCGTGATGATGACTTTGATAGATCATCCAAGTCAGGTGGACCCATTCAAAACACAAAGGGGACAAACCAGGATCCCCAAAGTGTTTGTTTGGCTATCTGCTTCTTGTTCATTTAGAAGTTCGCCAAGTTGAACTGGTTTAACTGGTCAAACTGTTGGGGTTTAACCTCAAGTTTTTTTTTGCTTGCCAAACTGTGAGGGGTGTTCCCTCAATTTTCCATCAACAAACTTGTATTTTCTCACGCTTTTTATCTATTCTTTACCATTTTTCATTCATTTCTATCCAAACTTGCCAAGTGACACAGTAAGCCTTCTGCATCAATTCTCCCATAGAATGCTCGCCCGATAACACGCTCACGATTTTGCGCAGGCGACTATTTATAGTACCAGTTACTGGCCTTGGCTCGGCGGCATCGGATATGGATTTGGCTCCATTAACTTTTCTGGGGATAAACTCATCCCACTTTTGACGACGGAAATCGTTATGATGGGTATATTAAGTCCCTACTGATGGGTTTTTGAGTTTATCGCCTATTATATGGAAACAATTGGAACTTATAGAGTGACGGAAATCCTTTATAATTTGCCTTCACTCGGCCATGATCGAAGCCGCCAGCCGCCATGCATACTAAATTCCGCTCATTGGGTGGAAATAAACCCCCTACTATTGAGTTGATGACCATCCCCTGTTACGTAGAAATAAATGAAATAATGAGAGTTTAGACCCGATCGCAAAATATCAACGATTTTGCCCACATACCACTTAAAAAATACTCCAGACTTCAAAAAAAAATCCGAAACAGAAACTGTTGATAAAGAATCAGGGGTATCTTCCAGGGGGCCCTGTGGGTCAGATCTTGAACCACGGCAAAACAAAAAACACTCCCTGAAAGTAACACTTCGCACCCAGAAAATGAGGGTTGAAAGATATGATTTTCCTTGAGGGATAGCATCAATTTCATGGGCAATTCTTTTTCAATGCTTACTACTAGCCTGGAAGTCCAACCACCATTTTTTATAGGTTGGTTTCCGAACCACCATTATTTTAGTAGGGGTTTGATATCATGATCCAAAAGGAACCACCATTTTTTGAATGGTAGTTGCCTTATCTTCTTCATGTTTTCAAATATCTGTAGAACTTTCATCACACTTACCACTCCGACAAAAATATTTTTTGCGCTCGGCTAAAATAGCTGGATGATCATAGTGTTGATGCGAGGAATTCGGCTAACGACCTGAGATGTAACGGGATAAACTGCCAACCTCAACTGGTGCAGGATTTTAGTTCACCGTAATGTGCAGTCTTTTTTCACTTTCTAGACATTTCCTGCAAAATCTGCAACCCCTCGCTCGTTTGCAACAAAGCGAGAGGCTGGAATGAAGTGTAGACAGCTTTCCAATCCTTGGCCGACATCATGTTTTTTCTGAAAGATATTTCGCAGTGGAAGGAAACACCTCCCAATTCTGAAAATGCCTGGAAAGCCAGATTTTTGGCGTATTTTTGTTAGTTTCTCTTTTAATGTGTCACCAGTCAATTGTTGCTGAATTTTAGGGGGCAAACAAACAATTTTTGGCACTTCTGGATGCCAAAAGTCTCAGGTTTCCAGCCTTTCAAGGGTTTCCAAGGTGACATTAGAAACCTACCAATTCTCAGATTGGCTCCAAGAAATTGTGGAAGTCACCATGATGGCGCAAAAACCCATTGTTTTTTCTTTTTTTTTTGGGGGGACTTCTAACATTTCCTTTTTGACAGAATCTTGGGAAGGTTCTATATTTTGAGATCAGGGTATAACCAAAAAGTAAGTGGATGGGACTAAAACGAAAAAACATGCAACCAACAAGTAAGTGGATGGGACTAAGAAAAAATTACCTAGAAGTGCTGCAAACAAGTCAGTGAAATCACCACAGTTGCTAGCTACTTATGGGTTGTAGAGAGTTCTACGGTCATTTTTCTTATCTAATCATAACAACCAACCGTTGGGCAGCAAGTTTCCGTAGGTTGGGATGATGACTTAAGGGATCCAACCCTGAGGTGATCTTGGCTAATAGCCAAGCAATGTCTTGTTGTAAAGCAACTTGGTGAGTTATCACCCTTACTCAATCTTTTTGGTATATTTCCGAAGCATGTCATGACTCCCTAATGGATTGAAATGGAATGGCAAATTCAGTACGAGTGAGGAGGTTTGAAGGGTTTTCTGACGCCCGCAACCACCGAATTCATGAATCTCTATGGTTTACCAGGGGCGAAAACATCTCCCCAACAACTTAGGGATGGAATCCTGGAGAGAAACTTCATGGTGTTACAGGAGGACAAGGAGGCTGCTGTCTTTACCTTCATGCTTTTCACGACTGCTTGGGCTTTTTGGCAAATGGTGGGAAGGATTCTTTGCAGTAGGGCAATATCATCTTCTCCAAAATTCCATCCTATGAATGAAGATTCGTCGTTCTCGGACAAGTTAAAAATCACAAGATTCTTATGCCAACTTATCTTAGATCACCCCTTGACTCCTGAACCACAGTGATCCAGGTTTGATTTCAGTGATGTTCCATGGCATCTTGGGTTTTCCCAATGGCTTCCCACATGTACCGGCCAGGGTCGAGTCTGAACTCCTTGAAGTTGGGGATAAACTCATCCCACCTTCAATGACGGGATTCCTTATGATGGGTAATTATATTAAACCCCTACTGTTGGGTTTTTGACCATCTATAACTACAAGAAAAAATGGGAGTATTGATACCAACACTTGTCCCATCTCTCCAAATGCCAAGTTTCGGTAAGAGACCTTAGATTTGGGACCATGCCCAAGGCTGATAGGCGTGGTGTACCCATCACATGCAACCATGAAATCCACATCTTGCGCGTAGCTAATCCCAGAAGACCATGCTTCTGAAACCATGCCCCAAAGCTTGAGATATATGAGACACTTGACAAACACCCCGAAATCATATAATGCTTAGCCTTAAACTATTGGTTTTACGAGGTTCACAAATGCCCTCACCTCCAATATCTTCAAAGAAAAACAATACTAAACATCACCTGAAATTGATAGCAAACATCCTACGATTTTTGCATTTTGTTGGAATGTTTCACCCCATTTTCACACCGAGATATTAACACAAAAAAACAGGGTAGGATATAGGAAACGACCACGTTTTAAACCACCACGAATCCAATAACGCATCGCCCAAGTTTTTTTTGGGACGGATCGGTTGCTTTTAGCTTCACCTCTTCAGGAGCTATCCAGTGACATGAACCAAATGAACAATTTTTGGGTGAAAGTTTCCCTGGGATCCTGCGATCATAATGGCTTTATTGTTTTTACCACACCACCCCTACGAAAAAAAATGTAAGTCACATGTCCTCAATTTCAAAGGGTCTAAGGGGGTAGGGATGAAATCAACCCCATATTTTGTCATGGGAAGTATTTAATCAATCTCCATAAAACAACTACAACCAGGGTGAACTGGTCACTGCTCCTTTTGAGGCCTTCATACACGGGTAGATCCGAAAAGAACAACGAAAAAAAGCCTCAAATTGTTGGTACCGAAGAAGGTTTTTCAAGCTGCCATGAAAACCAGTGGTATAAAATCAATATCTTATTGGCCTGATGGTTGAGCCACCCACTAGAAAACATAGTGGTCAAAATGGGTCGGGGTGAAAATAAGAAATATCTGAAACCCACCTAGTCATCAACTATCTGACTATCTATACAAGATAGAACATTGCCAATTAGAGTGCCTTACGAGGTAAACAAACAAAAACATCCAAATAAACAGCTCAGAACGAATCGTAGAAGATCGAAGATGTGCAAGGATGCAAAAATGCCTCAATGTTATACAAACCAAGAAAACATTCTTTCGTTTTTCGTAAAAAGATATAAACCAGCTTCACTTTTCCAATCTAACCAACCAGAAAAAAACATCTACGTTTCCCATCCAATTCCGAATCCGAGTATCTCAGTGGCATTCTCCAAGGCGACATCCACCGAGCTCACTAACAAGAGTGCAGTTTGCGAGGTGCGAGGTAGAAGACCTGGAAGTTTCCCCACGGGTGAAGGTTGAAGCTTGGGAAGCGTCTTGCATTTTGTTGGAGGGAGACCTCCTTGAAACTGCCATAAACTTTGGGGAGGAAAACCTTCAAAACAACTTTTTCTGGTTTTATATCTTAGCTTTAAGGGAGGGTATTCCCGATATAAAGAGCGTATGCACACATACAATTGATAGAACGCATCCATACAATGGCATACTATAATCCTAAGAGAACTCAATAGCAAAAGCCCTTTCGAGTCTCTCGTTGTACACACTGCATGTTGAAATATGTGAATCATTCGAATATGTAGGAAACAAGCTCAGCAGTTGGTCACTCCCGCTCTCGGCTCTCACCATATCAAACAAAACCAACAAAGAATGACAAAAACAATTGTTTTCTTACTTAGTCACTTTTCTTGCCAACCTCTTTTGAAGTTTGTTTTGAGGTGAACATTTTCAGAATGAAACCAATTTATACTGGATTAACGCAACAACAACTCAGGACACCGTTTTGGATTCGCATTTCCTCTAGAAATACTTTCAGCACCTTGATGGATGGAGGACCAGTAATGGCTCTTGACCTCAGCTTTCAACATCGAGAAGGGGGACACCCAAACCACCGGCATTTTTTGGCACAAGTTGGCAACCAAAATCCGTAAAGTGCCCCTTAGCTCCCCCAGAACATGGACGAAAATGGAGTTGCCCAACATTAGATGAATTGTTGCTTTTTGATTAAAAGAAATCACTTAACCAACCCAGCGAAGGGTTTTTGTTTGGACAAAAATTCGGTGCGGGAGCACCGATAACAATTCCCAAGTTCTTTGACCTCAAAAAACTGGATGCTTTGGAAGTATTGATGGCTCACTTTCTATGGATTACACCCTAGAAATTCAAAATGGATACCAAAAATGATGGTTTGCAAAAGGTGTTTCCTCTCAAAATATGGCTATTTGGGGTCTCTTTGTTCAATTTCGGGGGGGGGGGGAGGCCTTTCCTTTTTTGTCAGATGTGACCGGAAACAAAACATATTGACCCGATAATAGCTGCATCAATTGGAATGACCTGAACAAAAAATCATTGATATGCCACAAACATTAAAAACGGAGCTTGAACATGATACCCTTCCCAGTAATGGGCACCACCAGGATTTTTCACATTTTCAATAGGAGATCCCTCTAAACCTTAATTTGGCACCATTACTGGGAAGAGGGAAATTCACACAAATGATATCCCAAAACTCCTCCAAAAACTCGGCTGTCAAAACAGTGCAACATAGGATGTCAAGATTAAGGGATTTCAAGTTGCCTTTTACATCAACATTTTCAAATTCTACGATGGTGAGGGGAAAGGTTTCATCTCTCAATTTTTTGAAGATTGACTCAACTTCAAAAGGAAGCTGGAAACGAGCAACATCAAAAATCACCCAAGTTATTCTTCCTTTATTTCATTCAAACAAAATCTTTTTTTTGCGCCCGCCAAAACATGACGTTCCTTTGTTTTTCGGGTGGGTTTCCCTGCCACTTGAAGGAAGGCTTCTCGATATGCTTGGGCTGTTTCCTTTTCATCCGACGCTTCCGCCTGCGAAAACTTCCAGCCGCTTGGCTCGGTGTGTGTATGGCATTGTTGAAGGAGTGGGTTCCCCTTCCAACTTTCCATGAAAATTTGGCAGCTATAAACCGTTGGATATAAAATGGCGGCTCGTGAGGGTTCATGTCCCCGGGCATTAAACACATCACAGAAACATCCCGTGCCCCTCAAGGTGATATCGTAAACTAGTTGGTGGCTTGCATCAAATATTTTTTGGAATGTTCGCCCCGATCCTTAGGGCAATTCGTGATCCAACTTGTTGACTGCGCATATTTTTCGAATGGGTTGATGAAGCTCTTTAACATTGAAACAAATGGGTTACCCTTGGTGTGATTGCGCCGGAGGGTTTCCTGAAATAGAATTACTCCGAAGACTTGCAGGAATTTTGCAGGAAAAGTCATTCAAAATGTTCATAGATCTGGGCCAACAACCAAAAGTATGTATGTATAAATATACATGTAGATATGTAACAGCAGTAAATAGTAAATAGTAAATAGTAAATACATATAGCAATAGTCGTTAAACAATCATACTTTACCAACATGGAAAGGTCTGACAAAAGGAAATCACTAAAAATACTTTTGCAGTGTTTCAAACAAAACGAGGATCATTCAACTTTTCGAAGGTTAACATACATTATATATATATATATACATATATTCGTAAACACACAAATATATACAAATATGGTGAAACCCAGTCAACCCACCATCACCAAGTTGGGATGTATGAAAACCCTGCAAAATATGGGAACGAAATACTCAGCTCAACTGGTTAAGTCCAGGAGACCTCTTCAGCATGCGGTACCAAGGATGGAACCATAGCTTGCAACATGGCCTGATGCAGCGTGATTCAGTGATATTGACATAGGTGTTGTTTGTAGTGAACCCCCCCGGCAAAACGTACTTTTCATGGAATCTTATAGTTGTGTTTAAGAGGGAACAAAAAATAACATAACGCAATAGCTATAGGGCTATAGTCCTTATATTTGAAATGTGTAGCAGGACCTTAATCATGTTAATGACCAGGAGTTTGTATCAGTACTCACGTGTTTTATGACACAATGTGTTTTTTTGTAGAAGCAAGGAACTATGGAATTGGATCTCCGATAAAACAATGATCCAATCATTGTCAAAATTTGATGATCTTCCAACTGACATCACTTGGAGTATCATCCCAGTTAGTAAGTGGTTAGTAAACAGGCCATTTTGAAGGGGAACGTTGCCCATATTAACCCATGGTTATTAACCACTTCTCAACTGGGATGATCCTCCAAGCAGTTCCCAAGCTTCAATTAAGGATTGGTTGGTGGTTAACTCTTCTAGGCAAATAGTCCATCATAGGAGTTTCCCGAGGATAGTGAAATAGGGGTAAAAATAAAACTACTTCTACTTGAAACCACCACCTAGTAAACTATCAATTAAACCTTGACAAATAGCTCATCATATTTCACGAAGCTGCGCTTGGAACAAAACATCAACGAATGAAATTCAGGGGGCGCCCGCTTTGAGGGGAGAGCAGCTCGGCTCCATCGTTTGCCAAAGGATTTTCTCCATTTTATGTTTTACATAGCAAAATGTACCCCACATTCCAGTAAACTATATAACATAGCAATGGAAAACCCGACATTTTGAAGATGTATTTCCAATTGGAACATGTGGATTTCCACTGCTGTGTTAGTTTACTATAACCGCCTTGACAAGAATATCAGCTAGATGAAGGGCATTTTGAATTTGGGAAAAACACTTCGAAAAGTGGGCCAGGGTGATTTCACATTAGCCCTCTCCAGTTCTACGAGGATGATAATCCGATTGCTACCCATTTAATCCATATTGATCGTTCCACCTTTTCCTAAAATATTTGAACCCACCAAAAAAAGATCCAAAAAACTTCAAACTCTGAGGATTTCTTGCAGATGGATGAGTTTTTCGGATGTTTTTTCCAAAAAAAAAACACGTCCTGTACATAAAAAATCATTCGCCTCTCCCCTTGCGCACCTCATTAATGCCTTGAAATCGCAAATCCTCAGCATCACGCTGGCCCTGCGCCGCTTCGCCACGGAAAGGGAGGGTTGTTTCCAACGGTTGGATGTAACGGATACCCTCCACCACGTTCCAAGGTTTCAAGCCGGAAGCACCTGGATGAAGCCTGGAACGTAACAAGGCATTATCAACCTATTTACATGGCCATTTTTCAATGACAAATCACTCAAACTTTTTTCACAAGCTTGAAGTTTGATCCCCACAATTACCGGGAAAATTGAATCACCCATCTGGTGGTTTCGGATCTGTTGGAAACAGACATTTACCCTCCCTGAAACTAACAGTTCGCGCAAGAAAATGGATGGTTGGAAGGTCCCAGCCTTTCCTTTTGGGGCCCTTGGCCTATTTTCACAGCGAAAACGTTAGTTTAGTGGAGTGTAGATTTATTTGAAGCAACTCTTGGTGAAGGATTTCTTCCAGAGTGTGGTAGTGTAATCTAGCAAAATGTAGAACAGTTTATTTTATTTCGTGAAACTCAGGTCCGAATGTATCTGAGCTAATCCCATAGGATCCATGGGACGATTGTATATTTACCTACTAATTTACCACAAAAATCAACCATTCCTGTAGGTAAAATACCCTTCGTCTCATGGATCCGTCATGGGTTTGGGTAGTTGGAGTTCTTTTCAGTAAAAAAAGTGGCATAGATGCTCGGTGAATTTTACAGCATGTGCTTGTTTTTTGCTGCAAATCCATGAGTTTATCGACCCAGTCAAACTTTCATCGCGACCAAAAACACGACCTAAAACCCCCAAATGGTGGTTTGTTTAGTAAGGGAAGTCCCTGGTTATTTCAGAAAAATCTAGGTTGGTGAAATAAAATAATTTGGCCAGATCAATCTCGATGTTTTTGCGGAAGGTTGGCAGTCAAATGCTGGAATTTTCGTGACTTTTTTTTCAGATGATTTGAGGAATCTTTCTGCCATCCGATTCCTCACCATTTCTGAGGTTTTTTGGTGTGTTTTGGCACTATTGACCCACCCAAGGAGGGCACCTTTATCTCCTGGGTGTGTTGTGACAGGTGCTTCGAAAGTACCTTCAGCTTCCGTTGATCTGCACCTGAGCTCCTGTATCCAAAAATCGAGGAGCTCACAAGGGAAGGGTTCTATAGGTTTGGTGGTCATACATTGGTTGAAAGCTCTTTAAATTCAAGTAGTTGCTTTTTGACACGAAACAAAGGCAACTAGAAAAAAATGATCTGAATAATCTGGGTTTTCGAGAAATCATTCATTGTTTACCTCTGGAAAAGTCTCAACGACCTCCACTTTTCTCTTTTCTGTTTTTGGTAAGGAAAACATTCGACCAGAGATCCTGGCTATTCCTGAAGAAATTCCAACTAAAAAAATATCGTTGGAAACGGAATCAACCGAAAAGGGAGGTGGTCCCTTTCCAAGGAGTTGGTTTCTCGAAGGAGTTGCTTGGTTTTCTCGCAAAAAGATTGGTTGATTTTTGGTTCCCTTCCAGGTGGCAACCAATAACCGAACCGAAGCATCCGAAACTCAGTCCTGGCCAAACCTAGATATCGCAACAAAGGTGCTGCCGTGGTGGCATTTACCAGCAACGTCAAGGCAGCAATACCACCACAATGGAACATGATTCGAGCTCCCATTTCCCTGCGAAAATGTCGAGATAAGGTTGTTGGAAGGAGAGATTTTCACAGATTTCTTTTGTGGTGGAGGGCAAGAAGTTGCTATGTTTACAGCAAATATGAACATACATCTCAAGGAAAGGTGGCTCAGTTCACTAGGTAAAATGGTGTGTTGCTTTCTCTAAATGAACGATTGCTGAATAAGAATATTTCACCAAACATTTCCAGATCCTGATATCTCAGGTCATCTTGGGGAGGATGTTTTCTTTTACTGAAATCGAAATTCCTCAGTCTTGTCTTGCTTCTTTCCACGCCGCTTGTGCAAGACCTTAGATGGAGGCTCATAGGCGCATCTCCACATCTGGTCGTAGTTGAGACAAAGCTCCCAAGGAGCTTTTTCAACGATGCGCTGTGCCTGGTGGGACCGGCGCATTTCAGCCATCTCTTCGCACTCATCAGGCAGATATGCTCCTTTAGTATTGCTAGACTGCCAGCTCCAAGACCATTTGTGCAAAAACCTTGACAACCACTTAGCGTCAGCATCCCTTTCACGGAACGTCTCTGGCGTAATCCCATTCTCGGCACAATCCAAAAGGTCCGACAAGAGCAAGGGCAAAGGCAAGGGAAAGAGCAAAAGCAAGAGCAAGTGAGATCATCATCTGAATGCAGTCAGTCAAAGTTTGGCACCTTACCCCATCTCTTTCCAATGATTTCTATTGGTGAAGGATCAAATCAGACCCCAGAAGTGAAACATGAGAAAGGCACAAAGCTCCGTCCAGGAACATTATATGTATATATATATATATAATCTATATATTTGGTGCTTTGTTGTAGTGTTCTCTACCGACTCAAAGAACGTTCAGGTGAGGTCAGAACTCTCTCAGCTCAGGTCACTAGGAAGATCGGTTTCCAAGCTGAACAAATTCACATGTACCTTGAACCGCCAAGACTGGTTCAAAGCACTTGAATCAAGGGAGATATCTGGTAATCTTATAACCACAACATGTATGAAGAAGGGGAAAAGTTCAACTCATGCCTGAAACATCAAACCCTAGTTGGTGGTTGAACCCACCCATTTTGAAAAATATGCTCGTCAAAATAGTTAATCTTCCCCAATTTTCGGGGTGAAAAATAAAAACCGTTTGAAACCACCCAGAAACTGCAGATTTCTGTTCCTTTTACCAACCGAACCCGTGCCATGTTTTTCGGAGGTTTGGCCTGGTGATAGCAGGTTCCTCATCGATGATGATGGCCAAGGTCAAGGATACGGCACCTGTGTTGACCATTCCACTTTGTCAAGAGACACGATTTCACAACTGTTGTTGTCGTGGTTGTGGTTGGGGTTGTGGTTGTGGTTGGCTGTGGTTGGGGTTGTGGTTGTGGTTGGCTGTGGTTGGGGTTGGTGTTGGGGTTGGGGTTGGGGTTGGGGTTG
>OMLO01004451.1_pt1 | contig 11721 bp, 4 predicted proteins | sample 1674811 | NCBI WGS metagenome assembly OMLO01 (sample SAMN06265003, study PRJEB25207) | coral metagenome | isolation source: Coral host | place: Mexico:La Bocana,Puerto Morelos, Mexico | collected 2008-11-13 | reverse complement strand
TCTTTCTTTTTCTACTTATACTGATGCATGTATTTCATCATGCAAAATAGTCGTAGCCTCAAAGAGGCCTTTGATTTCACTTCAATCCTATTCGCTTTCTAGGGAGAGTTTCGCGATAAAGCTCTGCAAGGTAAAGGTAAATAATTCCATTTTGAGTAAAATTATTGGGTAGAACCTATGTAAGTTAGTGATTGTAACTGATACAAATCTGAGATCAGCGGCACGACTTCAGTAATGTTTCAAAGTAATCGCCGTCTCCATCGAAATCGAGCTACTATAAATCCACATCTAAGGTTCCTAGTTTTACTCCGTAGTTACAGTTTTAGACAGAGTTATAGCGATAGTTATCATTTCTGTATTACCAAGCAAAGCGAATTGTGCAATACTCGTTGCTTCGAGGTAAAATGGAATCGCGTGACTGAGCAAAATTCGTAGGTGTGTATCTTGAGCAAGCGTGCAACACGAACCCAGGAATCCTTGGGTTGAGTAATTTCACAGTGTTCATAAATTCGTAATATATCTAGATACAACGTTTACTACATTTTCATATACACAACGAGGCTGTCCATTTTAGACTGTATTGAGATTGCGAGCAAGCTATCACAGGAGCTTTTAGACACACCCCTCCTTCTCCAAGAGCCTTGCTATCAAGCTAGTGTCAACAGCTTTGCTCGATTGTCACACAGCCTTTTTAGATGGTACAAACTTCATACTTCAATAAATCCATCAACGTACGTTTCCAAGCCAAAGGTATGCAATGGTTTTTCAATCAGGTTTCAATCAATTTGTCTCCGAATGAACGTTCCACGTTTTCTATTTTTATCCACGGTGACTGGTGACCCGGGAGGCAATCAAAATAAAGAAAAATAAAGGTGTACGAATTAGAGTTTGTCTTAAAACTGCCTCAGGTTTCTTTGTTGCACTTTTATCAAAACAGTTTTTTACGAGCTATCACTAATAATTTGCGTGACGTAACGTGTAGACAATAGACAACTGCCATCAGTTTGTCACGCACAAAATGCACGTTAATAAGTATCTCTATATAAAATTTATAGCTCCGGCTGCATTTGCGAGGTGGACAGCGGGTGGATGGAACTTAGAAAGCTGGGAAATCGGGAACCAAACTGACCAATCAAAACAAGCAAAAATAACGAAAATGAACCAATCATCAGGTAGATAAATTCTCAGCACAACATGTTCGATTGTTGAACAACACAGCACAAAAAGCACATGTTGATACCACTTGTTGGACACGTTTTTTTGTCGCTGTTTCATTACTGATCTTGCAAAGAGTTGTTAAAAATAGTTAAATTTCTCGGACAACATGTTTTAGGCTTTACATGGGGTTCTACTGGTCTGGTCACATTCGTGCGGAACGTTTGTGCAACAGAATCCGTGCAACAGAATCCGTGCAGCAGAGTGTGCGACATCGTTCTCAGCGAAGTATGCAACCTGCAACGTCTTGTCCCGTTACTTGACAAGTATCTCTTTCCTTAATATGCTTTATGTCCGTAATGAATGCCGAGTTTTAGCCATTTCCGTCTCTCTTAGAAGACTTAGAAGTAGTGCCAGTAAAAAGCAACCTCGTTCCCTGGGCTTTTCCCTTGAATGTGGGAGGGGCGGGAAAAAATAAGGGAATTTTATTGAGCTGAGGCGGAACGTTCTTATATTTATTTGCGATTTGAACTGAGGCGGAACGTTCTTATATTTATTTAAGGCTGAAAACGTTTGTAAGATGTTAAATTGATGGTGTGGAAGTTATTTTGGAACAGTTATAAATAAGAACAGTACTGCTGATTATTAGAAACCGAGATGTGTCAGTCAGAAAACCATTGTTGATGTTATGCAAAGCATGCCCTTAAGTCCCGGAGCTTAAGTATTGATTTACATTTTTGTCAGTCGATTAAGACCGTTGTTAGTTTGCTAATTATGCTTATCAATTAATAAACAGATTAGCAAACTAAAAACGGTCTTTTAAAATCGACTCTCAGCCCGAGGAATGTTCTGTGTGTCATATTCTGTATAAAGCTGTGTGCGTTTGGCCAATTGTTTGAAAACATGTCGTAACTGATCCAGCGTTACGTGCCTTTCGCCGCAGTCACAGCATGTGTACATCCCTCACTAGCTACTGCGCATCTAAGATAACTTCACGACTCACGTACCGTGCGTACCACGCCCATCGTGCAAGTGGCAGGGTCCATTCTTAAGAATGTAGGTAGAAAGAATACAGCTCCCTTCTTAGAGCGTTAAGTCTTTTTTTTTCGCTTTTACCTCTGGATTTAAAGATTTATGAACATCTTATTGCTTCATACGTGAGTCTTCATGGCGAGGCAGAGGCTAAATTTGCTGCGATTTTTCACGGCTGAAAAATCACCACGTTTGTCGCGCGCTTTACATAGGGACGCCCTTAAAATAACTCAGTTATGCAATTTCATCAAATATCGTGTTGGGCGAACATTTCTTAACCTGGACTTAAGCTTGCAAACTGAGAGCTGTCGGAAAATGAAAAGATTAAAAGCAAAGTTTGAAATCCGAGTCCTCAAAAAGTCTACTGTTGGCACTTTCTAATTGGCCTAGCGCATAACACCAGCTGACCGAAGACGTGATAAAATGTTGTTTGTGTATGTGGAACATGTTTTTATCCAGGAACGAACTACGTACATAAAATGGGGTTTGGGAATTAACTGTTAATTGTTTTATTTATTTACTTTTTTGAGGCAATAACTGTGACACAAAAAAGATAGATGACTTCTGGATTTGTTCCTCTTCATAAATGCGTTATTGTTTTCGCGCTCAAAGGCGTCAGCTAGACAAGAAACTAGGCTATCCTAAATTATTTATCCCTTTAAAATGACCACTCCGGGTTATGCGGCGCCCTGCAGTGTTGGCATGGATCTTTATGATTGGCCGAATGAAACAATAGACAAATAACAGACATATTGCCTATTAAAAACAAAAGAGGTACAGATTAACAAGAACGAAATGAAAATAGAGTATTTAAAGAGATGCACTAGTTATTATTACTTCCTAGAAAGCCAACACTTGACTATTGAGGAAATATTTTATGTCCTTGACCACTTGACTCAATTTTCGAGTGCTGCGCTACAAGTCTTCTTTGTTATTCATCGACTCCAGCTCGGGAAACAATCCTCAATTGTTTGTGAGGGTGAGACAAATTACTTTGTTTGGCTCGTCACGGTAGATGACGTGACATATGACGGACACGTGCCCAGTTGGCCACATGAGGCTCGAGTATAATTACTTCTACCAGAGAACAACGTAACGGCCGTAGGGATCGTTACGACTCTCAAGGGCAGAGACTCTAGCTGAGCTCACAGTACAATTGCACTGCAAAAGAAAAAGACCAGGATAACAGACACTAGGTAGGGTGAGCTTTTTACACTTTTTATCACAGGAAATAGACAATGTAGCTTGGCATTACACAGCGTCGGATAAACTCGATAGTTGCTTGAGATGCCAAGCAAAGGCAATGTAGCATCGAAGGGTTTGTTTTTAAATTTTAACTAGCCGTTTATATATTCGATCGGCTGATCGAATTAAACGGTGCATTTTTATTCCTCTGAAAATGGCTTGCTATCACTTTGCCGAACTGCCGTAAGCTTCCACGTAAACACACTACTATTGGCTCCAAATTTTGCGTGACCACTTTGCCGCGCGTCGAGAGTAGCTTTGTTCTTTATACCGTCCATTTATTTTATTTTCTGAAAATGACTTACTTGCTTTTCCGAATTATGCCTTATTGAGATGTAAAAACACTTCAATCGTTCGGGTCAGAATTCCTTTTCGTGACCGGTCAAACATGTGTCTACCGCTAGTTTACGTAACATGCAATTCATGTCTGAAACAGCACCAAAATCGGGTGTAATACTTTTTATGCTGTAAACTTGAACTCAAAAGGATCTTGCTGATCAAGTTTGAGAGGAGAGATCTCAGTTTCCCATTCATCTGTCCTTAAAATTTGCGGTGAACTTTGAACGGGCGGCAAAAACACTCACACAAATGCAAATTTATTTGCTGTATAATAACCATAGGAACGTCACAAAACAACGTGTATAGTGATGGTCGCGATCGATTAGCGTTGAGGAATAAAGAGGCCTTTAGTAACTATAAAAAATAGTTTCCTTTTGTTATCTGCCCTGGAGGCAAACTCCAAGTCGTTTAGCTTGGAAGCACAGTTTTTTTCACTTAATGCTACAATATCATTTTCCCATTGTGGTAAATAAGGGGTCAGATTACTGTCGGCCTCCTAGGGCACAGAAATAAGGGACCGTCGTAGAGAGGTGGCCGGGAGGTACGGATGTGTAATACGAAGGTTTTTTTTTCTCGAGGTACAACACTTTTTGTGAAATAAGCTCATTTTAGCATATAAATTTATAACACGATCGAACGGTATCAATAAAACAGAAACTACAGAAACTAAACAAAAACAGAGACCAACATCACATGGTATGGATCAAGTTTGGCGATCTATTACAATAGCTATAAGGGCTTTGTATACACCTGACACGCACACCTTTTGTAGAAACTTGATGTAATGAAACTGGGAAATATAATCCTTGTGCAGGTGGATTCATCGCTTCCTTAGATGCACTATGATCCGAGTGATCTGTGATCTCGGATAATCGATCCTGATCCGGATCCATCTAAAATATGCGGATTAATACGTGGCTGTACGTTTTGCATCGGAAATGTCGTTCCATCACGCGCATACGCCTTTTGTAACCCAAAGTTACTGAGTATCAGGCTGCTCTTTGACCAGCTGAAAATAAGTGACAGAAACTGCAGATTTTTTACTTTCAAGATGCCTTTATGTTCAAGCTTTTGTAGCCATTCGATCTTTCAGAGGGGCTTTATGCCAACCCTTCCAAAACCTTTCTCCCGGATTCGTACGAATACTTCAGAAGCCAATTTTATTCAAAACGCACCGCGATCTGTGCAAAGGAGGGTATAGTTGGTCCGAATTTATTTACGTGATGGCTTCCCGGGGACTGCTTAAGCATGTGTCGACGGTCAGATCATGTCGTGTTAACGCGCGTTTAGCGTCCGAAACAATCTTTAATAATTGGTATACTTCTAAAACAGTAATTACTATACTAGAAGTTACAAAAAAAAATAAGTAACTCAAAAACTAAGATGTCATGAATTAAAGGTTAATATTGTATGTTGATTGTTGCAAAAGGATTTTGCTGTTCAAGTTTGAGAGATCTCTGATTTTCTGTTGATCTGTCCGTAAAAAAATCCGGTGAACTTTGAACGGGTCACAAAATGACTGAAACAAATGCAAATTTTTTGCTATGCATTACAAAGAATGCATTGTTCATGGGACGTCACCAAACAACGGGTCGGGGCCGATAAGCATTGAAGAATAAAGAGGCCTTCAGTAACTATTGAAAATATGTTTCTCTTTGTTATCCGCTGAAGTGGTTCCGGCTGTTCTTTTTAAAATGAACTAAGGCAAGCGAGGCTAGATTTAAACTTAAATGATTTAAATTAACTTCTATTTTAGTTCGGTAAGAACTGTCTTTTATGAATCGAAGCAGGATGAATGACGTAGGCAAACTCCATGTCGCGTAGCTTAGAATTACAGTTATTGTTTTTTTCACTAGGCCTTACAATATCATTTTTCCATTATTGTAAATAATCGGCCAGGTCACCGTCGAACCTCTTCACAAATCTCATATTGGGGACAGACAGAAGTGGCCGTTTTGACGAGGAAGGGATGTAAAATGATGTGTTTTCGAAGTGCAACATTTTTTGAAAAAAAAATGCTCATTTTGGCCTATGAATTAACATACGTAACAGGATTAAACCATATAAATAAAACAGAATAAGAGTGAATTAGTGTGAATGTGTGGACTCTCCGCCAGGTGGTTAAGTGTGGCGGTTGGTAAAATTAAGGTGGGAAATATAATCCTTGTCCAGGGTGGATTCATCGCTTCCTTTATTGCACAATGATCCGAGTGATCTGTTTTCGTGGATCATCGATCCAGATTCGGATCAATCGGAAAAACTTATCCAAAATATGCGAATTAATACATCGCGCGCATGTGGCGATTGTAACCTAGCACCATTTATGCCTCAAATTCCCAATAATATAATATTATAATACCATAGATTGCCAGCTGAAAGTAACGTGGCAGAAACAGATGCAAATGTATTTGCTATGCATTTACAAATAATCACATTATCCAAAAGGAAGACTCAAAACAACGCGTATTTGAATTTTAAAATGTGAGCGTTGAAGAATATAGAAGCCATCAGCAGAAAATGTCGAAGTCAGTGTTGAACATCGAATTTGTTATTTGGTCCGACGGTTTCATTGTAGACCGTACGCACGGGTAAGCTCTACTCGCAACTGATTGGTTTACAAACATAGTTTGCAGATGCGCCGAACTCTGAAACTATCCCTTTGTACTGAAAATGTTGGTTCTTCTCTTGAGCTCAAAAGGATTTTGTTGGTTAAGTTTGAGAGATTTCAGTTGTCTTGAACTTTGAACGGGTCACAAAAAAAACTCAAAGAAATGGAAATGTGTTTGCTATGCATTACAAAGAATGTATTATCCATGGAGACGTCACAAATTAAAACAACACGTACTTGAATTTAAGTGATGGGAGCGTTTCAGGAACCGTATAAAGAGAAAACAGTTTCGCTTTCTTATTCGTCCGGGGGGGTTCCGCTGTTCTTTTTGAAAATTAAGCAAGGCAAGCGGGGCTAGATTCGAGTTTGGAAGCTTTAAAGTAATTTAAAGGCATTTGCTGTCATCTGATTCCTCACAGGACTTTCTGTTAATCCTTCGAAAAACGCTACTCCCGGATTCGTGAGAATACGGTACGTAATCGTTATGTACTGACTCTCAAGTCTTGAGAAGAAACTTTTTCTTCAAAACACACGCTCTGTGCAAGAGGAAGGGTACAGTCGGCAAGCGGATGTTTTGCCCTTCGCTCAATGACATTTTTGTTGTTTTTCTTGACCTTTCGCTAATTACCTAAACCGCAATGTCCTTACTTCAGTATTCCGTCCCGTTGGTTTTGTAGGCCGCGTCAAACCACTCCTCTTTCCCAGAACTTAAGGAAATACTTAGAGAAGTTATAAACACTATCCAAATTCAGTCTTCATCACTTAGTCTTCGAGTGCGCAGCTAGATACCCGGCGGGCGTGCACTGTGCATTCTAAAGAGTTGATACACTACGAGACAGTTAACTGAGAAGGGAAAGAAACATACGGTAAGACCTGGGACAAAACGAAAAGTAAGCTTTTAAAAGAGCTGTCCAGTTGAATTTAACTTAAGGAACTTAATCTAACTTAGGAAAACTTAAGTATGTTCTTCACCTTTCCGCCGCAATCAAAAGAAGTAAAGAAGAGTCAAAATTGATTTAACAGGTGTACATGAAAATGTGATCAGAGCCGAACTAATCTTTTTGTTTCGAATTTTTGTTTTCTATTCATTATTAAGAATGATAGATTATAAGATAGATTTAAACAAATTGCAGGTGGCTTTCGACATACATCTCTGAAATGAAAGAAAATAAACTTGATGTCCCGAGCAGGGTTCCAATATTATGAGTTGCACTCGGTTTTTTTTTTTTTTGCACTAGTCTTTCTTAAATTCACAGGTTTTCTGATAAAAGAGTGGACCAATTCATAAATGCACAATTTTTTTAAGCGCTAAGCGCAGAATCCGTACCCAGCCGTTTTTGGCGTTAGGTTAAAATACAACGATAGGTTTGTTTTCGAAAGAAATCAATGAGTTTTGTTGTCAAAGGAAAGCTAAATATTTTATCTAACATTTGTAAGCGGAAAATTGATATAGTCCCTAAACGTGTTAGGCGTAATTTCCAAGAAATAACAACATTTTTATATAATCCCATTGAAATGAGGAAGCGTTCTAGCAAATTTCCGCGTCGGCAAACTGTATTTTCTTATTACTCAACAACGTGAGGCTTTGAAAATAAATTACAGAAAGTACGGTATGATTCTTGCAATCCCATATGACTGATTTGGGCAACTTACGGCAGTTCGCCACCCTGGTGAAATCGCAGGTTTCTTCAATGGATAAAAACAATTAATATCGCTCCTGCGGCGCTTTTGCTTCAATTCGATAATGCGGACTTGCGTAGTAGATTCGAATTCTCGCATATTGAAAACATCGTAAGCTTCCTTATTAAGTTTCAATTAGCAAATATCAAATAACAAAGATAATTAACCGTGAAATGATGTAAGTTTTCCTAGAAATTCCTTTAGTAACTCCTACGGAACGGTAGCAACAGAAATCGTACCAGACACATTCCATTGATCCTTGAATAGCAGTGTAATCATGAACTCGGAAAATAACTGTTTATTTTTCGAAGATTACCAACTATTCGAAAGTGAAAGTGACCCGCTACTTCCTTGTGTTAAAGGCGATGAAAATCACAATATGGTAATAGCACATTTATATCCTCCTCCATCGACACCAACAGTCCACTGGCTTCTTGATAGCTCGTGGATAGCTTTTCAACAATTTTCCTGTCACATACGAAAGATTATCAATATTTTTTATCCAACGAAAAAATTCAGCGACCAGTTGAAATTATCCAGTAAGGTAATGGGCACGGTATCATGGCGCCATTAAAACTCGATGCGCATGCCTACGTCCTTTCACGCGAAAGACGTTTTTCCGCGTAACACGTCTGCACGCAACTTCCATCCCAACCTCTCTGTACTTTGCGAAAAAAGAGAGGAGCCCAGGATCGATGTTGGTTTTGCATACAAGCTCAGTAGGCACCGTCCGTAGCTTAGTAATTTTCTGACGAAAACTTTAGAGCTTCAGTCTCGATGACCCCAATACAAATACGTCAACAGTTCAAAACTTGTTCCTCCAGACCAAAATCTTCTCACGTCCAAGTCGAGTGATCTAAGTTACTTGGAACTAAACAGTCGGAACAACAGTTTAGAGGAACAGGTTGTTGTTATTCATCGTGGCACATGCAATAATGACTGAAGTGTTTTATCGTTTGTCTCATGATGTAGTCACTTAGAAAGAGTGTTTCGCAAAAGCAAGATTTGCTGCATTATTGCTTATTTCGATCTTTTTCTTTTCATTAGAGCAAGATGAGTTCAAAGTATTCCAGTCCCGAGGAGTTTCTTGATTACGTCAAGAGAAAGAACCCTGGAGAGAACGAATTTCACCAGGCAGTGGAAGAAGTGATCAGTAGCCTCTGGGAGTTTCTTAAGAAGAATCCTAAATACGATCAGGAAAACATCCTTGAAAGGTTGGTTGAGCCAGAGAGAGTGGTCATGTTCAGAGTCCCTTGGAAAGATGACAAAGGCAACTTCCAAGTTAACCGTGGATACCGGGTGCAGTTCAGCTCTGCTATTGGTCCGTACAAGGGCGGTCTGCGTTTTCATCCAACCGTTAACCTCGGAATTTTGAAATTCCTGGGATTTGAACAAATTCTCAAGAACAGCCTCACCACGCTTCCCATGGGGGGAGGTAAAGGTGGCTCGGATTTTGATCCCAAGGGAAAAACCGACAGCGAAGTGATGAGTTTCTGTCAGTCTTTCATGACAGAGCTCCAGAGGCATGTGGGTCCAGACACGGATGTCCCTGCCGGTGACATCGGCGTTGGGGGCCGGGAGATAGGGTACATGTTTGGACAGTACAAGCGGATCCGAAACGAGTTCACTGGTGTGCTGACTGGAAAGGGCGCGACCTGGGGAGGTAGCTTGCTGAGACCGGAAGCCACTGGATATGGCTTGCTGTACTTTGTGCAAGAGATGCTGAATTCCAAAGGTGACAGCATCAAAGGCAAACTGGTCGCAATCTCTGGCTCGGGAAACGTTGCCCAGTACGCCACTGAAAAAGCCACTGAGCTTGGTGCCAAGGTGATCACGCTGTCAGACTCGTCCGGTACCATTCATGATCCAGACGGCATCACAAAGGAGAAACTGGCGTATGTACTAGAGCTGAAGAATGTCAAGCGAGGCCGCATTAGTGAGTACGCGGCGAAATACGGCGTGACTTACCTGGAAGGAAAGAAGCCCTGGGGCGTCAAGTGTGACGTGGCTCTTCCTTGCGCCACGCAGAACGAAGTCAGCAAAGAAGATGCCGAGGAGCTGGTCAAGAATGGATGTATCTGCGTGGCAGAAGGTGCCAACATGCCAACAGAACCAGAAGCGGTCAGGGTGCTGCAGAAGAACAAAGTACTGTTTGGTCCAGGCAAGGCCTCCAACGCCGGGGGCGTGGCAGTGTCCGGTTTGGAGATGACCCAAAATAGCATGAGGAGTGCCTGGACAAGAGAGGAAGTTGATGCTAAATTGCAGCAAATTATGAAAGCAGTTAATGTGCAGTGTGTCAAGTACGGCAAAGGGGAAGACGGGTCTGTGGATTACGTGAAAGGAGCTAACATCGGTGGATTCGTGAAAGTGGCTCAGGCCATGTTGGATGAAGGACTGGTTTGAGAAGCTATGTAAAACTTGAATCAAGGCTCTTAATTAAGCTTAATTCCATTCCATTTTGAGACTTTCTTTAACTTTCTTTAACAAATTATAAATTTTTAAAAGGTATAGATATGATTATAGCTCATCTAAACACTGAGAAGTAAAGATTTACTGTAAAAGCAGAACATGACTGTATACTAGCAGTCGCAAGTAGATTTTAGCACCAAAACAACATGTCTACCGCAAAGTGCGCGAAGTTGGTTTCTCTTTAGGCGGGATTTATAATTTGTTTATGATAAAACTTATATAACTTGTTTGTTTCATTGGCCTGGGTTCTTTTATTGGGTATTGATTGACAAATAAACTGCTCGAAAGCTCTTTAACAACGAGGTTTTCTTTAGTATTTCCTCAAGTTCGCTGATTGAATGCAACCAGTTACAGTGAAAACAGCTCAAGCGTTCCTGCCAAGGGTGAATAAATGAGTTCATTATCGGAAATTTGATTTCATTACTCGTTTTAATAGTCCGTTCTTCAAGTGAAGAGTAGAAAATTCGAAACAAGACCTGGTCCAATACTCGAATTTTGATTGGACTAATAAACAATAATATGCTTATACCATATCTGGCAAGCTGAGTACCAGGACTTCCCCCGCGAGAAGAAAGATGGTGGGGAAGCGTAATCGGCTTGGAAGAGTTTACGAGCCAGGAAAAGCTCTTTCTGAACCTTTGAGAACTTTGTGAACCTTCTGCCCTTGAAGTAAACTTTCGCCCGAAAGTATCGCACCATCCCGGCTAGCAGCCCCGGCTGCTAGTCAGAACAATGTGATATTTTCGGGCGAAAGTTTATAGTTAACATTCGCCTGAAAATATCTCTCGCCCGAAAAATAAATATCGCATCGTCCGATTACTATCTATCCGGGTATTTTTCGCAGACGGGCAGTATGGGCTTTTATTATATGACTAGCTCCGTGAGCGGGCAAGATGAACCGAATCTCGCGTCGCGATTGGCTACCCAAGCGGGCAAGAATAGATGGAGCTTTCTTGTCCTCTCGGGATACGGGCTGTGACCCGCAAGGAAATGTTTTATCCCATATAATATATCCTTTATTGACCAAGCTTGTTCAGTCTCGGTCCCTAAACACGCGGGCTAGGTGGAAAACGCGGGGCCGGGGTACGGGGTCCCGGGGTACGGGGTACGGGGTCCCGGGGTCTGGTGGAAAACGCGGGGAACCATTTTTTTCGCCAAAATATGAATTTTCCTCAGTAAAATGAGGAGCCAAA
>OMLO01004450.1_pt1 | contig 11723 bp, 11 predicted proteins | sample 1674811 | NCBI WGS metagenome assembly OMLO01 (sample SAMN06265003, study PRJEB25207) | coral metagenome | isolation source: Coral host | place: Mexico:La Bocana,Puerto Morelos, Mexico | collected 2008-11-13 | reverse complement strand
CATCCATAAGACCTTAGGAACAACTTCACTTCTCAGTGATATGAGACTTCTAAATGACTCTAGTTGGAATAGACGATGAGTTCCTCGTTGTAGGGGTTGTGAGGTCTATTTTGGCCACTCTGTTTGTAATGAATGTTGGTGAGAAAGTGTATGTCATGATAATTACACATCAGTTTCCAAATTCCTTAACCGCTCCGAATACGTACATATTATATATTGATTTTTTTCCCAGGGACCACCAGAAAAGAAAACAAAAAAACATGGACAAGCCCCCAACACCCACCTGGGATTTGCCAAATTGCAAATCTCTTTACAACATCCACCCATCCTCCCAGGCAAATATCCCACGGAGAAGGAAGAAATTTTGATGTTGCGCTCCATTTGCGATGTGAACTTGGCCAAGTTCTTGGCATTTGATGTGCCATTGCATCTTGGATTTTTCGATTTATCGATGGATGCGGGGTAACCCACGGGGTAACCGGTATGGGGTGTTTTTTTTGATTCATTCAGCCATGTTGAGTTGGTTTGGAATTGCTGAGTCATGTGCCGATATGATATGTGCAAAAATTTTGTTTAGATGTATAGTTTAGATGTGTATAATATTAAGTAGTCATAATAATCGCATTTTTGGTTTCATAGCACCCGCACAAGATCAGGACATCTCATCCAAGCAGCAACGACTATATATTTTTGCCTCTCATAACCTAACAAATGCAGCCCAACACCGCTTTGCCTTGGAAGGACAATATTTTCCAACCATAAAAGGCCGGGATACTTTAGTAGAACCCACCTGACTTTGGAGCATTGGAAGGTAAAATTTTGCTTGCAAAAGGATTGGAAATCATGAATTCCACCGTCACAGGTCGAGTCTCAAGTCTAAAATTCCCGGATCTTGTGGTTGATAGGCGAAACTTTTTTTTTAGATTGGAAATGCTGAAAAAGACAGGGACCCCCCCACAAAAGAAACCTTGTGTGGAAATCAGAAACTTAGTATGACAACCTGAAGAAAAAAAGCATGTCAACTCACAACAATTGGGCAAATTTGCCTGTTTTGCCAAGGTTTAAGGGAATCACTTCGGACTTATTCCCGGGTGTGGTGTTACCAGAGCCGGATTTTGGAGCATTGACCAGCAAGTTAGGGGAGTCACTTGGAGCGTGGATAGCTGTTTGTTGGGGGCGAGGGGTGGTAGCGTAGCTGTAGCTCACATGAAGTTGGCATAATATTGCAATTCTATGGTAAAATTGACTTTGAAACGGAATGCTTGCCAAGTCTCCATAATTTGTTTCTTGACATGGCATTCTGCACGGTATTGCGAGGGTATTGTCCAGTTGAGACTTTGCACCATTGTTGTGCAGTGTGGTTTGGTGATTGGCCTGATTTATGCATCATTTTCATACAGATGATGATGACGATGAGGACGATGATGATGATGATGATGATGATGATGATGATGATGATGATGATGATGATGATGATGATGATGATGATGCTTCCACATGCTTTTTGAACCCTTAAGAAATTTGGGGTCAAGTGGTTCATGGAGCGAACCTTGGCTGTTGGAGCTACCAGTGGCTCCATCAGCGCTCTTTTGATCCGGTTCCTTAGCGGCCTCTTAGTTGAGCCATTGCCTGCTGACTGCCCTGCTTGCCCACTTTGCTTTGACTGGCAGTGGGAGAGCCTGGACCTGCCTAGCGTGGCTTTTGGCTTGGTGGTTGGCCTGCTGCTGGGACCTCTGGTGGATTTGATCCAGCTCCTTCGGCAGAGCTGGAGAGTCTGGTTGGAAACCAGGCTGAGGGCTTTGGATCGTGGGGAGAGCCAGCCACCTGCTCTCTACAAACTTCTATGAGTGTTCAGCCCTCTGAGCTTCAGCGGCTGAATTCCTTGGTGGTTGACCTCCGGAAGGAGATCCACTCCCTACGTGCTGAGGTGGTGCAACTGGAAGGCAGAGTTTTGGAATTGGAAGGCCAGCAAGTCGTTGGCCAGTCTCGAGCTGAGTCTGAGTTCGAGGTGGTTTCTGTGGCTGAGAGCTATCCCGTGCTGCCGGTGCAATCATTGCCTGTGGCCGCTGCTGCTGCACTACCTCCTGGACTACCTCCTGACCGAGTGGAAGCTGCCTACAAGATCGGGCAGTTCCTGAGGCGCTGCTTGAGTGGTGGACCAAGGGGCGCTTCGGGGCGAGCTTCTATCCCATTGCCCAGCTCTGTCTACATTGTGTGCCAGGGCTACGACAAGCAGATCTACGACCCGCCAAGGGTCTACTTTTCTTGGGCTGAGGCAAAGGCCGTGGTGCTCAAGAACGGGTCTCCTGGCCCATCTATCTTTGTTGGCGTGCCCACGGTTGGTGAGGCTCGCATTGCTGTGGAAGCCGCCGGATGCGAGCTTCCCAGAGCCCTTCAGTGAGTGAAGAAGCTGAGCAAGAGGAGGTCCCTGAGACGCCTTCCTTGCGCAACAGCTTAGTTGTCTCAGGTGGTGAGAGCTGCGTTGAGTCCTATGGTATTGGATGCTTAGAACTTGACAGCCCTCAGCTCACTATTGCAATCATTGCCGTGGCTGTGGTAGACGGCCGAGTTTTGGTTGCCTTGCCTGACGAAGCTTGGGCTAGGCGTCGTCAGAGTCGCAGACTTCCTAGTGGTGCCCTTAAGCGAGCTACTTCCTTGAAGGTGTCTTCCTGTGGCTTGGGTGACCGGTCTACTCCTAGTCAGACCCCAGATTTGAAGATTTGGGTTGGACTGTTGGACCCTGAGCTTGAGGGTGCCGTCTCCTACGACTCTGAGCTTCCCGACGACTTGGAAGAGCTCTTTCACCTGCACAGTGGCGAGTGGTCCGACGGCTTAAACCTTTCCTTGAAGAAGTTGGAGACTTTGGTGATGTTGGCCCAGAGGAGATGGGCAGAACAGCTTCGAAGATGGAGGGCTTGGACGGCCAGCTGGCCGCTTTGCATGAGTTTGCTGCAAACAGTGGATTGACTCGGGCTGCCATTGGCTATCTTGGACGAGATCTACGGCATGGACAACGTGAAGCTTCGGAGATGAAACAAGGAGCTGAACTAGATGCTGGCGAGGTCATTGGCAGCTACAAGGGGGCTGAGCTGATAGTGGCAAAGGAGATTGAACCTGAGAGGCTTTCTTTCCCTGCTGACCGGCCTCACTTCAACCCGAAGAAGTACTTGGACGAGATCCACCAGCAGTGCTATGAAGATCCTGCTAGCTTAGCAGACAGTGGGGCCGTGGAGCAGTTGCAACCTCCTAGAGTGCAGATCAGAGCTTCCCGACAACAGTCGAAAGAGCTGTTGCGTTTTTTAGATCGCCATCACAGACTGGCTTTGGCACCGGCTGAAAAGATCAACACGAAACTCTGCTGCGGTGCTTTCTCCCTCATAAAAGACTCTAAGAAGGATCGTCTTATAGTAGACGCTCGCCCTCCTAACCTGGTTGAACCGACTTTGACTTCATGGTGTAAGACACTTGGTGCAGTATCAGCAGTGCTACAGATAGAACTTCGACCGAATCATCAACTCTACATGTCGGGGACTGACCTTCGAGATTATTATTACTGTTTTTCTGTCAGTGACAAGAGGTGCATGAGAAATTCCTTACAGATGCCGATATCAGAGAGTTTTGCAAAGGAGTTGCAGTGCTATGACCCTAAAGCCCATGGGACAGCTCCCCTTTTTCCATGCCTCCAAACATTAGCGATGGGGGACAACAATGCAGTAGAGCTGGGACAGATGGCACACGTCAATTTGGGCATATCGGCTCGGGCATTTTCGGCACATGAGTTGCTGACGTCACACAGTAGAGGGCCCCGTGGTGATATCAGTGCTGGAGTGGTCATCGACGACGTCTTGATTGCAGAGCAGCTCGAACCTCAAGCTGCTCAAGGAGTGACTGAAGGTGAGTACCGCCTGAACTCCTTGTTTGAGCTGTACCAGACAGAGGGCTTAAATCCTCACCCTGGCAAGACCTTTCGCAAATCAACGAAGGCGGAAGTGTGGGGCGCTCAGATTGACGGCTCTCGAGGCTGGTGCAGATCCAGCTTGAAGAGGCTGATTCCATTGGTTGACATCACTGCTCGGACTGCAAGGCTAAGAGTGGCGACAGTGCATTTGCTGGAGATTCTCGCCGGTGCGGGGGTCTCGATACTGCAGGTAAGGAGGAGGATGCTGAGCCTACTGCAACACATCTACAGTGCTCAGGTGGGAAGACAGCGAAGTGACATCCTTCGCCTTTCGTTGCCTCTCATCGCTGAACTTTGGAGTTTGGTCATACTGGGACCCATTGCAGTGGCGGATCTTCGAGCTCAGACGCTCCCTAAGATCTACTTGTCGGACGCCTCTTCGGAGTGTGTGGCTGTGGTTGCATCCGCTACTTCAGTTGAATTTGGAAGAGAGCTGCGCCGACACTGTTTGGCCAGGGGCAGCTGGAGCAAGCTGCTCTCCCCGTGGAAATCCTACCTTCGAGAGCATGATGACCTGGAACTTTGCGATGAAATCCCTGACGGCGTTCCTCTGGTCTGCCATCCTGTTTGGGTAGCTTTGGCCGAATACTTGCAGTACAAGGTCACTTTGATGAAGAAGATCACCCGGAGACAGCACATCAACCTGCTAGAGCTGGAGGCCGTGCTGCTGTTAGAAGCCAGGTTGGCAGAGAGAGGAGGAGATCTTCGTTATCTCCTGGGTAGTGACAGCCAGGTCACTCTTGCTGCGCTGCTTAAAGGACGGTCATCCAGTTGGGCTTTGAATCGAAAACTACGAGCCAGCCTTTGTTATCATCTGGGAGGAGGGATCTATGGCAGCTATGGCTTTGTGCCGTCGCTGAGCAATGTTGGCGACGATCCTACTCGTGGAAAACCTGTTCGCGCTGCTTTGGAGCCTGTACCTGAATGGCTTGATGCTGCCATTGCTGGTTCCTTTGAGAAGATGGACAAGTGGCTGGCTGAGTTGGGCTACGATCCTCTTTCGGTAGCTCAACTTCCTTTCGATGTCAGTCAGAAGAGTGTTGAAGCCATGGTCTCACACATAGCTCACCTCAGGTCTGTACAGAAACCTGAGCGATTAGTTGCCTTTGACCGAAAAGTGGCAGAACCTTCGAGTAGTGGTAGCAGTCAACAGCCCTTAGATCGCATTTTAGAAGATAGTGTTTCACCCTTTTGCATTGAAAGATCAGAAGAAATTTCAAGAGAGCCAAAACAAGAAAAGTCATTGGACGATGAAAAGACCGACAAAAGAGGCACAAAAATCTGTGAAGAGAAGCCCACACAAGCTGTTGTTTTTCATACTAAAAGACGGGTAGCTCCTCCCGCAGAAGTGAGTGGACAGGTGCAACGTGGCAGAAGGCAGGCGACTTTGACTGGACCGTCAGAGAACAAGCGGAGCCCATTTTTGTCAGTGGAGGCGCAAAAGCTTCTAGCAAAGTATCCTGGTTCACAATTCTTTCTGCCTGGTGGTCGACGAGGACGAGGTGTTTTTCGCCCCCGAAGGCGTGGTTTTTTAGACCTCTATAGTGGAGCTGCTGGCATTGCGCGTGCTTTGAGCAAGCGGTATCATGTCTGGGTCTTGTGTTTCGATTTTGCACACTGCGCTTCAGAGAATTTGCTGGAAGAGGAGGTGCAAAATTCAGTGTTCGCCATGTTGCATGCGCTATGCTTTCTTGGAGCTGGGGCTGCGCCGGAGTGCTGCACATTTTCTCGTGCTGTTACTCCTCCTATCCGTAGTCGACTCCATCCATAAGGGCTGCCTACTTTGAGTGGGAAGATTTCAGAACGTGTGCAACAAGGCAACTTGCGCGCTCTGTTCGTATTCCAGGTGGTAAAGAGTTGCTGCGAGCTGGGCATCAGATACTGGACTGAGAATCCTGACGGCTCCTTTCTATGGTTGATGGCTTTTTGGTTGGCTTCTGGACTGAGCCTGATGGAAAACTCTTATCGCTGTGACATGTGCCACTTTGGAGCGTTGTGGCGTAAGAGGACGAGATTTGCCTGCGATTTGGAAATTCAAGGTCTAAAACATTTATGCAGTCGAGATCACCATCACGTTTTGCTTCGAGGTCGAAGCGCAGCTCATAAGCAAAGTTGGACTCGGGTGGCCCAAGTCTATCCAAGGAAGCTTTGCTCTATGATCGCCAACGCCATGGCGAAAGCTACTAGCCTATGTGGGAACCTGCCTGAGAGACAACAGTTGGATGGAGCCGGATGTTCCCGTTCTCTTTCAAACCGCATAGGGGAAGCCTCTCACCCTGGTCCTCGTTTTCAACCTCGAAGAAGCCGGCCGGCTAGCGATTTGCTAGGCGTCCAATTGGTTGAGGCTGGAACTAGAAAGATTCAAGGTCGAGTTTGGGACTCCTTTGAGAAGTGGGTTCGCGAAGAGTTTAGCGAGGCTGCGAATGAGGAGATGTTCAAATCTCCAGCTTTGGTGGCTGCCGTGCTTCATCACTATGGAGTCAAGTTGTTTTCTGATGGTGGCAGGCTTTATGAGTTCCGGCATTTAGTGGTGATGCTTCATCAGCGTTATCCGCTACTGCGGCCGGTGAGCCAACCTGTCTGGGAACTTCTTGACAAGTGGGAGGTGCTATGCGTGGTGGTGCACTGCACCCCCCTACCCTATGTGATGATGAAGGCAATGTTCAGCATAGCGATGTGCTGGGGCTGGAGACGTTGGGCCGCTGTGCTTTTATTAGGGTTGGAAGGACTGGCTCGCATTGGTGAAGTACTCAATGCCACCAGAATGGAGCTCGTTTTGCCAGTGGACAGCTTAGACTCACATTCTGGAGCTGCTTTCATGAAGATCCCTCATCCCAAACCTAGAAGGAGAGGAAGAGGCAAAGTTCAACACGTCAAGGTAGTCAAACCTGACGTAGTGAAGTTTCTGGAATCAGTTTTTGGCGAGCTTCACCCAGTGTGCAAACTTTTCCCCTTTTCGGCATCAGCATTCAGGACCAGATGGAACAAGATCATGACAAGACTTGAAGTGCCCTCTGATTTACGCCCAACGCCTTCATCCATAAGAGGAGGAGGAGCAGTGCGAGCTTACCAAGAAGGAGAATCAGTTATGAACCTTTTATGGAGAATGAGACTCTCTCATTTGCCTACTTTGGAGCATTATGTTCAAGAGCTGGCAGCAGAGCCTTTGGTCTCTCACCTACCTGAGAATAGCCGGCAGAGAATTCGAGTTGCAGCTCAACTTTTTTCGCCTTTACTCCAGACATCAGACACATCCGTGTCCACCTAGCTCGTACAGTGGTGTCGGCCTTTGTTAAGGGTGGTAGTAACTTTTGCAACTCCCTTTTCCTTCGAAGAATCTGCTGAAAAGCTTGTGAAGATTCATCGATTTTGGAGTTGCCAGTTGCGTTGGGACAGCTGTCCTATCACCTTTACAAAGTTGCTTGGAGTGGAAAATCAGATGAGAGAGTGCGATGTGCATGAGTATGAAATCAATGAATGAATACAGTATTTGGTATCAGTTTATCAGCTATGAGCCCCTTTAGTAATGCAAATCCAATCTTTGCAGTAAAGTGGTCAAGAGTAGTCAGGACTTTTGATTCTACTTCACCAAGCAAGTCTCATTTTGGATGAGAGACGACTCACTGTGGGTCAATGGCGCTAAAGTTTGATTACTTGAGGGTCCTTTTGGTGGGATCAGCTGCAGTTGGAACCTTCTCTTTCCATGCGCCAGATCTTTCACGGTGGCCTGCCGATGGATCCCATCGTCACCCTTCAAGACATCAATACTGTGGACAGGCCCGGCAAAACCATGGCCAAGATACCAAAGATTATCATTCTTGGATGTGGTAAGGGTGACTCTTGCCAGATATCAGCGATGAAAAACGTCAACAGTTTGTTGAGGGCAGTTCATCAATTTTTTGAGAAGATCCTGCAAAGTGTCTACTCGGCTATGAGTTCTAACATGTTTGGCACTTGGTGAGCCTTCACTACAGCTAGCAGCTAGCAACTTGCCACTCACAAACAAACCCACCCTCCATGAGTAAGTGACTTTCTACACTGCGGCACCCAGCACAGGCGCCACGATGTTACCATCAAGACCTGTGCATTGATCGGGTGCCTTCGGGGGCGGGTCCTACCAGACTTCAGAAGTAGGAGTTGCTTTTGCTTTAATTCATATTGATCCTGTGACGCTTGTCTCATTGTGAAGACATTGCCATTTGCTGCGTGCACACTTTCGGACTACATTTCTTATTCAGGCTTGCAGTGAACAGGGCAAGGCGCACACTTCCATAGCATTTGTCCCATGTTATTTCTTTGCAGGTACTCGAAACGGCAGAAAAGTGGTGACCTGTAAGGCGGCAGGCGGGGCTTAGGAACATTTTCTTGCCCTGAAGGAGGCACATCTACTCTAGAAAAGCGACAAAGATCGAGAAAGATGAAAGACATTTCCACCGTTGAGCTCCAAATGGAGCTTCAAAGGTATGCGTCGCAAAAAAAAGGTGTTGCAATTCAAAAAGATTTCACGAAGATATACGAAATATTAGAGTTCTGTTTGATGAATTTTTCAGATGTCTGTTTCCAGAGAAAGGGATCATTGGAAGGAACCATCCAAGTACTTTGAAACTTGAGAGCTCAAGCATGCAGAGTCGTGCTGAGGGAAAAATTTCTCAAAAGCGAACACTTGGAAAGAAAGAATCAAGATGGGACAAGCTGGCAAAGAGCAAAAGAGCAAAGATTGGTGTTCATTCATTCGCTGGTTCATTTGCAAGTAAAGCCTTGGCAGAGTGACTCTACTTGCAGCAGCTTCGCGGTTCTTGACGCAGTTTTACAATATCCAGAGCTATCTTCCAACACAGACAGTTGAATTGATAGGGGAAGCGTGTCATGTTTTTCATACGGCGTTGCATTGGCTTTGGTGCCGCATTAGGGTGTCACCTGGTTTTCACACATCCCACAGCCATGGACGGCAACTTTAGAAGTGAAACTATATACGCTGTCACTAGGCTAGCTTGGTGGTTGGGGGTTGGCTATGGGGAGCGAGGTTGATTTGGAAGTACCCGTGGCTCTGTGTAAACTGCAGCAAGTGGCAAGTGGTTGTTTTGTTTGAAGCGGGAGAAATTTTTTCTTCCTGAAAATTGAGGAAATCAAGAAAACCAAATCGCTGTTTCAAATGAGTATTTTTTAATTTGCGCCAAGAAAACAAAAGCTGGTTGGTTATACTAGGCACTAGTTTTTTTTACATCATGTTTTCCGTGACATGCTCATTTATTTTTCAACTAGACTTGTATTTTTCCGTGATTGAGAATTCAGCAGATGGATACAGGCATTTTTTTCAAAACTTGTATATTATTAGATATTCCCGAGTTTTTCAGTTTTGAATGCACACATTTTTTTGGGAACATGAGCTACCACTCTGATGAACGGGCCTTTCATAATCCACTGGTTGCCTCTCATCACCCATGACGCCGCGCAGCTAGGTTTCACCAATTTGTTTTCTTGACACATCTGAGGTTGAAACCATGACGCTGCAGCAGACTATGCTGGTGTCCAATTTGTAAAGAGGCAGTGGCGTTTGGAAAATTATTTGCACATTGACATTGAACTTTGTGTTGACAAAACCCCACTGTTTTCGCAGTTTGATGAATCGACCCAGTTGATAGATTGACTTGTTCTCATTGCGACAGATTGCGAAACAATATTCTCAAATAGTTGCTTGAAATTCAACTGAGCCACGCTATAAACCCCCTTCATGTGGTAGGACGGGAGGTGGTCATAAGAACGTGTGTGTAAGCAAAACCCTGAGATGCGTAAGTCGGCGTAAGCAAAATACTGGAATTCCATCGTGTAAGCTGGCGCTGTGCCCGCGTAAGTGAGGCGTAAGTGGGGGCGTAAGCAATTCTTTACGACCTTGCGAAATGAAAGAACTTTTTAGAACAACTCAGCTGGACATAACGTGAAGCTGAGTTCCTTCCACTCCGAGAAAGGTCCAGAATTTATCATGTCAGGAAATCGAGCAGTGTACCAAACAAATGAACCAAATGAATGTGCGCAGTGCGTTTGATTATGGAAGATTGGACACACAAACATCACAGGCAAGGCTTGTTCAGCAGCAATTCGAATGATTTTTCGCCGTGAATTTTCTGTACCCAAAGTTTGCAGTGTTTGCTTGATCCAAGCAACTCATGCCGACGTCACAGTGAAGTTTTGACTCGATTTTTGGGTTTGTGGTCTCCAAAAAAGCGATTTGGTTTGTGGCGTTTTTCGGGCCAGTCGGCCCCATTTTTCCATGTAACAAAAGCCACGAAGCAATGAAGAATTCCAGCCTTTCAGCTGCCCTACCAGAAGCTTGAGGTCCCTGAGAGCTGCAGCACGCTCCACCAACTCATTATGGTTGCATAATGCTTGCAAAAGGCAAAAGATAGAGTTGTGGTATGCAAGATTGGGAGATATTGATTGTGATCTCGGTTGTCTCATATATGAGACTGCTGCAAGTCAATGAAGAAATGTCGAGATTCAGCTTGTAGCCTCCGTGGGTTGGAAGCACGGTTGCCAGCCTTTCGGCTGCCCATGTTCGCAATCTCGAATTCATTCCCACCATTCCTTTTGGAATTCCAAGGATCCACTCCCTGCCAGAAGCTTCAGGTTCCCGAGAACGGCAGCACACTCTACCAGCCCTGCGTTATGGTTGCATCATGCCCCTCCCTTCGTTGGAGCTGGTCAAAAACACCTGTCTCACGCAGAGAAGCAGAGGGTCTCGTCACGGAGTTGTCGTCTGCAGGATTTGTTATGTACACTACAGTGATTGTGTCAAAGATTTGGAGGACAGGACAGGATATTGATTGCGCTCTCAGTTATGACATGTGACTACTGCAAGTCAATGAAGAATTGTTGAGATTGAGTTTCTAGCCATGGCGGGTTGGATGTGGGACTGCCAGCCTTTTAAAGATGCCTATGTTTGCTCAATGTGATGCGCTGCCGAAAGGAGATTTGTTGGACATGTTTGTCTAAGGAATCCATTCCTGCCCTTTTGGGAATTCCAAGCATCCACTCCCTACCAGAAGCTTCAGGTCCCTGAGAGCCACAGTACCCTCCACCAGTTCTGAATTATTGCATCATGCCCATCCCTTTGTTGCAGCTGCAGGAAAAACATGTTTTATGCAAAGAATTGAACAATTGCCAAGATTGAGCTTTTAGCAACAGTGGGTTGGAAGTGGGGCTGCCAGCGTTTCAGCTGCCGATGTTTGCTAAAGGTGATGCACTGCTGAAAGCAGTAATTAGCGACATGTTTGTTAAGGAATCCATGTTTTTGTGGAAATCTAAGCCTCCACTCCCTACCAGAAGCTTGAGGTCCCTGAGATCGGCAGCCCACTTCAACAGCTCTGCATTGTGCTTGTGCAAAAGATCCCATCCCTTTGTTGCAGCTGCAGAAAAAACATGTCTTATGCAAAGAATTGAACAATTGCCAAGATTGAGCTTTTAGCAAGAGTGGGTTGGAAGTGGGGCTGCCAGTGTAAGGAATCTATGTTTTTGTGGAAATCTAAGCCTCCACTCCCTACCAGAAGCTTGAGGTCCCTGAGAGCTGCAGCACACTTCAACAGCTCTGCATTGTGCTTGTGCAAAAGATCCCATCCCTTTGTTGCAGCTGCAGGAAAAACCTGTCTCATGGAGAGAAGCAGAAGGTTTGGTCACGTAGTTGTGGTCTCCAAGATGTGTTACGCACAACATAGCGATTGTGTCCAAGATTGTGCTCTCAGTTGTCACATGTGACTCCTGCAAACTAATG
>OMLO01004449.1_pt1 | contig 11724 bp, 11 predicted proteins | sample 1674811 | NCBI WGS metagenome assembly OMLO01 (sample SAMN06265003, study PRJEB25207) | coral metagenome | isolation source: Coral host | place: Mexico:La Bocana,Puerto Morelos, Mexico | collected 2008-11-13 | reverse complement strand
AGTTGAAATTCAGGGGTCGGCGGCATGGGCGGCAGCCCTTCAATAAGTACTACGCGCAACATAGGACAAGACTCCATGCAGTGCCAGTCTGATGCAATTGGTGTAGTTCTTGCAGATTGAATGTCTGCGCATAAAGACTGGAAGCGGTTTTATATAGCATGGTTTTGTTAGCCTTGCATAGGATTACCACTGTATGCTTTGACTTGTACGGCGATTTCAACACCATTTCTGATAGCATAACCTTGCTTGAACCTTGGACATGCTGCACAGCGAACTGCCTCACGAATTCAATCGAGTTCATGTTTGTAATCATTCCTTGATATCTGGCCACCCCATCAACCCTGCCAAGCGTCACGTGAGATGCTCCTCTGCGAATGCTCTTCAAATGTGTTCAAAGCATCTCCTGCCAAATCAGGTCAGCCACATCCCTCTTGGGTGCTACTCTCTCGCGCGGAAAGCTCCCTATTATTTTTCAAAATGAGATAAGAATGATTGAGAAGCTGTATTGCATGATTTGTATTGATTTGTATTGATTTGTATCATTTGCATGTCTTTTTGACTTTTGAACTTTGAAGGGTCGAAGTCTTTGCCTTGGTCAACATGAAGCTCTTAAATGAGATCTGTATCATGACATCAGGCTACCGGTACAATGGCAACGGCAACCTGCCATCTTCGCCTTGGTTTGTTCGCAACCAGCCGCCACTCCAGGTGTCAGGAGACTTCCACCATGCCTCAGACTGAACTGGCCGGAAAAACGGACAACTGAGGTATCTCATTTTGACAAGGATTTTCTCAAAATCAAAACGAGATACTTTCACCCTGCCAAGGCCAAGGTAGGCAAAATGAAGCAAAATCACTTCCAACTTTTCGAGCTTCGAACATCATCACCCCAACTCCAATCAGATCCTGCAACAGATCTTGAATCTTCCATCATGGCATCCCCAAAACACTTCCAAAACACTGGGGAATGACCATTACCCCTACGGCAGACCGTGACCAGGACACAGAGTGACACTGTGGAATTGCAAAACTTCACGAAGGCTCCATCAGCCTTCGGCTTCAGCTGCGCGCCAGCGACGCATCCACACAGGCTGCGCACGTTGCACCAAATGTTCCCACCTGAGAATCCAACGTCGTGGCATAGGAAGCATTTTGCACAAGCTTATACAAGCTTCACATTTGCTACTTCAGTAAATTCACATAAATTCCTAAAGATGGAAGACGTGCAATGCTCAACTCCGTCACAGCGAAGTCAAACTTTCGAATCCATTTTGAAAGGAGAGCTAAGATCAGCTGAGTTCCTAACTCTAAGAGTTATCAAAATTGTTCAATCCTCCTTGGCTATTTTCCGTCGAGTCCCTGTGGGACACATTGCAAGCGTCAGCGTCTTTGGACATACTGCTAAATGCTAAATCTCGTCTACAAACTGGTGCTCTGCAGACCGAGAGCACCACATCGTATGAAATGCTATTAAATCATCATACATCATCATCAAACATCTTGTGATTCAATTCATCAGACCCACGTTCTGTACGCCATACTGCTAACAGTATCACGCATATCCAACAGCCCGATGATAGAACTTCACATCGTTTCGTACACTCAGGCAGCGACTACGGAAGCAGCCGGCAGGCGGAATGACACTGAGACAATGAATGAATGCGTTGAAAAACATCAAAATTTTGGTCTTAAGAATGCCTTCAGTAGCCTTGGTCAGCCAGTATGCAATAGTATGTAGAAGCTGTTGAAAAGTTCGGGTGAATGTAGTGCGTATGTGTGAGCTGTTGAATATTGTTTCTTCATTCTCTTGTCCTTTTGAGAGAAATGGCTGCAGGGCACGGGAGAAAACTCACTGCTATATGTACCCGTACTCTGAACAGCACGCAAGACCTCAAAAACAAGTGGAAAGTGCTTCGGGAAAATTGTGTCTCTTGTGCAAGCCAAATACTTTGCAAACTTTGCACGGCAAAATTCAGCCACCGTGGAGCCCAGCAGTGACTGTTCAATTCAGGCCGCGTGTGGCCCAATCTTCCTCGTGTATTGTCACATGTCAAGACTGGCATTGACCAACGTCTGAGAAGAGTTCCCAAAGCAAATGGAATTTGAGGATATCTTGACAGCTTTTGCGGTTTCCTGGAGACCTGGGTGGTACCATGTAAAATGTTTGGAAACTAGTGGCGGCCCTGTATTCTTAAGAGGTAAACCTGGGTGGTACCATGTGATACATGTATGGACATGTATGTGCGTGTATGTATCATGAATGTAGGTATCATTGACTATTCATTCATGATCATTCTGCATCCTCCATTTCTTTCAGGATTTTTGGGGCTCACAGTCTCACAGACCTGTCGAGCAATCTCCAAAATTTTGAGCATCGGACTCAAACATTTCCACAACGCTTTCACAGCCTTGACTGTCTGGACTCAGAGTTGTCTTTCTATGCCAAGTTGTTTTCTCATTTTGAAAAGCTTGGAATGTGCCTCTAATTTGTCTGCCTTGGATTCGGATCACTTTTTAAACTGCGATTTATCAAGATTTATGCAAGTATATTGCACGCATGTTCATACTATATATGATATACGTATACATCAAATGTATATACATTCATGATATGTATGTAATCATTCCATGTGATTATAACAGTATGTAATATACATATCATTACAATAGATGGCATATTGAATAGAATCTGTGTGTCTTTTGCGTTTCTCATCGTTTGTGGTTCTTGCTTCGGTCCACACATGTCGTCTACAAATCGACTGAGTTTCTGGCACGGCGCTTGGAGCCGAACGACTTGTCGCGTTCGGGATCCGATGGGTCCTTAAATTTACCAGACTAAAAAGTGAAAGGCAAAAATGCTCAGGTTCAGAGAGATTTTTTTGACGTGGAAGATTTCTGGAGAATCATGAAGACTTCCTAAAGAAGACTTTGACCAAGTGTGGAAACCCAATTCAAAACCGCAACCGTGACTCATCAGTCAGAAGGAAACTTGTCACCGCTGATGACCCATCACCCTTTGGAGGATCAAATCATCCCAAGCCCCTGTCCATCTTCTTCGTCTATGTCAGGCTCTTCTGAAGGCTCCTCGAAGAAGGCCTCCACGCAAAGGTTTTGGTGACAAATGTCTTTCAATGTTTTGCAAATACAACCGTGACCAGTGTCAATTATTGTCAGTTGCTTTTACATGCTTTTCCTATCTTTCCAGGGCTCATCACACACATCCAACCAAACTGTACAACTGTACAGCTCCTTCTTTCGATCTTTTCTCGGAGAAGCAATTTCAGGGATTCACTGCAACTTAGCATATTCATGCGTATTCAGTCTTTGCCAAGGCTGTCTTGTGCGCAGGAACCAGGGTTTTTACTATTAATAATAGAATTTGATATTCGAATCAATTGGATACAAAGTTGGATACAAGGAAAAAAACAATTTGTACAAATCTACAAAGCTGTATGCAACATTTTTCGATCAAAATTTGATCCAATTTGGAAATAACCACGACTCCGTTCCTCGATAGATTTCTCCAAAAACGGCGTGGAGAGCCTGGACGGGGAGGGACCTTTCCCTTGTTGCACGGTGCAGTTCCTGGTGCTTGGTGCGCCTTGGGAGCGAACCATGAAGAACTTGGCCAAGGTGTCAGGGGAACTGTCAGGGTGTTTTTGAGTGAAAACCGGTGGTTTTTTGTTTTTAAGTCATGTAAGACATGATGATGTTTGGATGATATGTATACTTGTGTCCATTCGAAAAACATTTTTGAAAAAGGTTCTGAACTTTGATTCATTTGAAACGAAGGGGAGAAATGGAAGCGAACAAAATTCACCTACTGAAGACACAACCGAAAAATTTGCAGCTCGAAGCAACCCGGATCATGGCAACATGCATTGATCAAGCACTTGAAGCCGCACCGCCAACAACGAACCATGTCAGGTCATGCTGCCAGCTGCCAGATGGAACGAGATACCGACCTTATCCGCAGGACTACAGTGGTATTTGACAGAGATTTCATAATTTCAGCAGGGATAAGGTAGGAGACAAAACAATCAGATTGATTAAACTATATTAAAAGCGCATGTGCTCAAACGTGGTGTACGATTCTGGATTTGCATTTCTTCTTGCACCGGTGAGCTACAAAGATCTATGAAGACAATTTTCCTGATGAATCGTAGCCGTATGTATCAAAATTTATCAAAGAATCCCACGAATCATGCCTTCGCTAGACAGAATGTATATAAACAAAATAAAAGCAATTCACAACAAGTCGCAACAGATCCAGACTCGCCCATGACAATTGTTTGGGAGGAACGAGAACGGATAGAGCTGAATGGAGGCTCTGAGATTCAATCAAATTCGTGACGAAATTCACCAAATTCAATGAAGTTTGTCAATTTTGCCAGGAACTGTTTGTCCATATCGTGACGAATGCGGAGTGGGGGTGCAAAACTGCAAAACTATGATGATTGCAGTGATCAGTCTGAACATTTTGAATGTAGCGATGCACGATCTGCTTCGACATGGTACAGGACGGTCCATTCAGAGTGACGATCTCAGTGTTGAGTTTTGCAGTGCTTGGCGCTTCAGCGGTTGGCAACATTCAACTTAGACTGAATGTGTTGGCATGATTTGGCAATGTGCACAATGTGCATGTTTTCAACTGTTTTCAGGTTTGGGATGGACCTGGATGTGAGAAGACTGGTTTGGCTGTGCAGCAAGCTGAAGACTGGGGATAGAGGATGCTTTGGAGTGGCAGAACAGCAAGGAACTTAAAGTACGCCAATAAGCGTAGGTGGTATCCCCAACAGCAAGGAGGTTTGCATTATAAAGTGGACATTAATTACCACCTTTTCTTTGCCCTTGCTGTATTGATTTTCAATGCAACCTGAAGCAAGCATTGTGGCAAAGTGAAAAAGTATACTTTTAAAGTACAGAAGTATATTTTCAAAGTACTAAAGTGCACGTTCAAAGTACAAAAGTATACTTTCAAAGTACAAAACTATACTTTCAAAGTGAAAAGTATAGCGCCATTTCTGGGGTAACTGTGATGAAGAAGAAAGTTGCAAGGCATGGGTTAGGGCAAGGTGCTGGCAGAAGCCAGTTATCCGGTGTCCCATCCAGCAAGAAGGCTTTGCGAGTTTTCTCAAACTTGAATGTTGCCGCTTTTAAAGTTCATCGAAACATTGGAAGGTACCCAAATAGTTTATCATGTCACCTTTAATTCTCTCTTGGGCTAATCGTCCAAAATCAGGAGCAACTGCGTAGGAACCGACGTTCTGAGTCATCAACACAAAGCCCTTTGAGAACCAGGGGCAGCATCACAAGTTGACATCAAGTTGAGATATAAGTATAAGCACTACCTGAATTTGTCAAGTTGCATTCATAAGTAGCTAAGCAAAATCCATGAAAAATCAATGGCCGGGATTTTCAGGAATTTCGCACCTGTTTCCGGTAATTTCACGGGAGTTTCCGCTCAATATTTTTCACTTTGGGGGGTCCAGCCACAAATTTTTGTTCACACCTACCCAAAGAATTCAACCGCGGTTTGTTGGCAGCACTGGGCGCCAACCCTCAGGGATTGTAATATTTTTGCTTCCCCTCAAGCATCCAAATGCTTCCTGAAGCTTTGCATCCGGCCACAGGTCACCTTTCTGAATTTCGTCAATCTCTTGGATCAGAGGCTTGGTTTCATCTACCTGCGCTGGAAGATGATGGGCGTGGTTCGGGGTTCAAACGCAGAAACTAATTGTGTTTACTGCTTGGTATTTCCAAACCATGTTTGCGTACAGGATACTGTCGGTAGCTTTTACTTTCGAGTGGGGTCGTTGAAATGAGCCAGCATGCGAACAACACATGAGGCAAACTTTGGCGTGTACACCCTGAGTTGGTGGTAATTCATGTGAACCAACATGAACCAACCAAAGTAGACATACTTTAGGTTATCAATGGATTTATCGAAAATGCCCAAGAGACGACAAAACGATACTCCATAACACTTCCAAACAATTGAGGAACTGTGTCGATTTCAGGAACTTGGAGCCTTTGTAGGCAACCTTCCCCTCCTTATTCATATATTTTTCGGGTGGGTTTCTTATCAAACCTGAAGTCCTTGCGACCTATTGTAGCGAAAGGCTTGAAGGCAGCTAAGGCAGTACCAGTGCTCCACAGTATGGTTCTTTTCATGAAGGGCGATTTACTGGGCATAGGAAACAATCGAAATATGATGAAGGAAAACATGTGCTATATCGTGATCAAACACAGTAGAAACCCTTCAAACTTTTGCCAAGTTTCTTTTAGACCATGTACCTCCAGGATTCCTAAGAGCCATTGGAATCTGTCATGCATCCATATCAATTAAGAGCCCCGGTTTTTAAATCACCGGGGTGGCGCCCAATGCAGACCAGTATCAGAAGTATTGACCTCAAGGGGCAAGGCTCTGTACTATAATCATGCCAAAAACAGGATTGACAAGCCATTCTTACTGGGAGAACAATCCCATAAGGCCATCAGGTTTTCATTAAACAGTTGGATCAAGCAAGTTTCCTAGTCAGATCGAAGATTAAACACAGGGCCTAGATACCCGTGGGGCACAAGAACCACCAGTGCCCAGTTCATTACAGATGATGGGAAAGGAGGCCGACCCAGCCCTAGTAGCCAACATGCGCCGTAATCAAGTAACCTTATCTCCAATAAAACATTCAGTTTCCAGTGAGCTAGAAGAACCACCCACAGAAACCACAAAGCAAGCCTCCCCTTCCTTTGACTGTGTGTGCAAACTGTCCCAATGTGGTGTTTTGAACGTTTTGAGAATTAAAAGTTTAATTCAGAAGTAATTGAAATTGATTTTTCCAGCTTTTGGCAATATCCTGGTTTTGGTGGTTGCTTTTTCTCATTAAAAGTTCTAGTTAAAAACTAATTGAAAATTTGATGTTTCGAGCTGTTGGCAATATCTTGGTTTTGGTGGTTGCTTTTTCTAATGAAAGTTTGAATTAAAAAGTAATTGAAAAATAGTTTTTGGAGCTTTTGGCAATATCTTTGGTTTTAGTGGTTGTTTTTTCTAACTAAAATTATAATTAGAAAGTAATTGAAAAATAGTTTTGTCCAGCTTTTGGCAATAGCTTGGTTTTGGTGGTTGGTTTGTCTAAGTAAGATTTTGATTGAAAAGTTTTTGAAAAAGTGATTTGTGCAGCTTTTGGTAATATCTTGGTTTTGATGATTGTTTTTTGAAATAAAATTATGTTTGAAAAGTAACTGAAAAATTGGTTTTTCCAGCGTTTGGTAATATCTTGGCTTTGGTGGTTGCTTTTTCCAATTAAGATTATATAATTGAAAAGCGATTGAAAAATTGTTTTGTCCACTTTTTGGCAATATCTTGGTTTTGGTGTTTGTTTTTCTTCAAAGTTCTGATTTAAACGTAGTTGAAAATTTGATTTTTCCAGCTTTTGGCAAAATCTGGTTTTGGTGTTTGTTTTTTTTTGGAAATTAAAAAGGCAATCAAAAAGTAATTGAAAAATGGATTTTTCCAGCTTTTGGCAATATCTTGGTTTTGGTGGTGGCTTTTTCGAATTCAAATTATAATTAAAAAGTAATTGAAAAATAGTTTTTCCAGCTTTTAGCAATATCTCGGTTTTAGTGCTTGCTTTTTCCAATTTAAATTGTAATTAAAAAGGGAACTGAAAAATTGCACTTGTGTTTCTTTGATCTGACAGTTTTCCTCATGGGTTGATGTGCGCAGGTTTATGAGTGATATGTTAAGTCAATTTTGTCGTGAAACATATCGTTTACATTGATTCAGTGGTGAAGTGGTGTTGTAAATTCTGCATCTCAATGAATACATCGAAAGACAATATAGACTGAAATATTCACAAATTATTGCTTTTTCCATGGGTCTATTAAGAGCTCTGGTGTCCAATCAACCGGACATAGTCAAACACCAACATCATTCATAGCGCATGTTTTTATGCTTTTTACAATCTTTTGGACGTTTTCATCGAGACTGCTCATCGTTCTATCATGTGCTATCGTTTTTGTATGACTATGTCCAAGATGCAGTTTTTCCTGCATAATTGCAATGTGTTGAACATGTTCTTTGATATTGTTCATCGTCTTATCATGTAGTATCATTTTTTGGAAAATTTTGTGAGGCATTCTAAGTCCACATTTCCTGAAAAAAGGAGATAATGTGGCGCAGGCGTTCTATTTCTATATCAAAAACGAGAATTTTAAGTTCGAAAAAAAAATTGGAAAATTGACAGGCATTCTATAAGTTCCAGGCCGTCGGTAAATACGGTTTTAAAACCCGAACTGTTTCTTCAATGCAAGTCTCTGTCTTTTTGATGAGGCCTATTGAAAATGGATTTTTCAATGAGAATCTTTGATTTTTGTTTCTGTCCTATTGAAATGGATTTTTCAATGAGAGTGTTTGTGTTTTTAATCTCAGGCCTGTTGAAAAATGATTTTTCAATGAGAATCTTTGTTTTTTTGGCCTCAGGCATTGTAGTAGACGGTGCTGTGCCCGTTTTTTCATTTGAATTTATATTGTGTTTAGGACCTGAATTGTTTTTTCAATGAAAGTCTTTGTTTTTTTTGGTCTCAAGGCTATTGAAAATTGATTTTTCAATGAAAGTCTTTGTTTTTTTGGGTCCCCGGCCTATTGAAAATTGATTTTTCAATGAAAGTGTTTGTTTTTTTGGCCTCAGCCATTGTGGAAGACGGTGCCGTGCCTGTTTTTTCATATGAATTTACAATGTTTTTAAGACCCGAATTAATTTTTCAATGAGAGTTTTGTTTTTTTGGTCTCAGGCCTATTGAAAATTGATTTTTCAATGAGAGCCTTTGTTTTTTTTGGTCTCAGGCCTATTGAAAATTGATTTTTTAATGAGACTGTTTGTTTTTTTGGTTTCAGGCCTATTGAAAATTGATTTTTCAATGAGAGTCTTTGTTTTTTTGGTTTCAGGCGTATTGAAATTTGATTTTTCAATGAGAATCTTTGTTTTTTTGGCTTCAGGCATTGTGGAAGACGGTGCTGTGCCCTTTTTCCATGTGAATTTAAGGTGTTTTTGGGACCCGCCTTGTTTTTCAATGAAAGTCTTTGTTTTTTTGTTTCAGGCCTATTGAAAATGGATTTTTCAATGAAAGTATTTGTTTTTTTGGTCTAAGGCCTATTGAAAATCGATTTTTCAATGAAAGTGTTTGTTTTTTGGTCTCAGGCATTGTGGAAGACGGTGCTGTGCCCGCTTTTTTATATGAACTTACAGTGTTTTTAAGACCCGGATTGTTTTTTCAGTGAGAGTCTTTGTTTTTTTGGTCTCAGGCCTATTGAAAATTGATTTTTCAATGAGAGTGTTTGTTTTTTTGGTTCAGGCATTGTGGAAGACGGTGCTGTGCCTTTTTTTCTTTGGGACCCGCTTTGTTTTTTCAATGAAACTGTTTGTTTTTTGGTCTGAGGCTTATTGAAAATCGAATTTTCAACGAAAGTCTTTGTTTTTTGAATCTCAGACCTATTGAAAATTGATTTTTCAATAACAGGGTTTGCTTTTGGTCTCAGGCCTATTGAAAATTGAGTTTGAATGAGAGTCTTTGTTTTTTTGGGTCTGAGGCCTATTGAAAATTGATTTTTCAATGAGAGTGTTTGTTTTTTTGGCCTCAGCCAATGTGGAAGACGGTGCCGACCCCGTTTTTTCATATGAATTTACAGTGGTTTTAGGACCCGAATTAATTTTTCAATGAGAGTCTTTGTTTTTTTGGTCTCAGGCCTATTGAAAATTGATTTTTCAATGAGAAACTTTGTTTTTTTGGTCTCAGGCCTATTGAGAATTGATTTTTCAATGAGAGTCTTTGTTTTTTTTGGTTTCAAGCCTATTGAAAATAGATTTTTCAATGAGAGTCTTTGTTTTTTTGGCTTCAGGCATTGTGGAAGACGGTGCTGTACCTTTTTTTCATATGAATTTACACTGTTTTTGGAACCCGCTTTGTTTTTTCAATGAGAGTGTTTGTTTTTTGGTCTGGGGCTTATTGAAAATAGAATTTTCAACGAGAGTCTTTGTTTTTTAGTTTCAGACCTATTGAAAATTGATTTTTCAATAAGAGTCTTTGTTTTTGGTCTCAGGCCTTTTGAAAATTGAGTTTGAATGAGAGTCTTTGTTTTTTTGGGTCTCCGGCCTATTGAAAATTGATTTTTCAATGAGAGTGTTTGTTTTTTTGGCCTCAGCCATTGCGGAAGACGGTGCCGTGCCCGTTTTTTCATTTGAATTTACAATGTTTTTAGGACCCGAATTAATTTTTCAATGAGAGTCTTTGTTTTTTGGTCTCAGGCCTATTGAAAATTGATTTTTCAATGAGAGTCTTTGTTTTTTTTGGTCTCATGCCTATTGAAAATTGATTTTTCAATGAGAGTGTTTGTTTTTTTGGTCTCAGGCCTATTGAAAATTGATTTTTTAATGAAAGTGTTTGTTTTTTTTTGGTTTCAGGCCTATTGAAAATTGATTTTTCAATGAGAGTCTTTGTTTTTTTAGTTTCAGGCCTATCGAAAATGTATTTTTCAATGAAAGTGTTTGTTTTTTTGGTCTCAGGCCTATTAAACTTGTTTTTTCAATGAGAGTTTTTGTTTTTTTGGTTTGAAACCTATTGAAAATTGATTTTTCAATGAAACCGTTGTTTCTTTGGTCTCAGGCGTATTGAAAATTATTTTTCAATAAAAGTGTTTGTTTTTTTGATCTCAGGCCTATTGAAATTTGATTTTTCAATGAGAGTCTTTGTTTTTTTAGTCTCAGGCCTTTTGAAAATTGATTTTTTAATGAGAGTCTTTGTTTTTTGGTCTCAGGCCTATTGAAAATTGTTTTTTGGACGAAAGTGTTTGTTTCTTTGGCCTCAGGCATTGTGGAAAACAGCGCTGTGCCTTTTTTTCATATGAATTTATATTGTTTTTAAGGACCGAATTGATACAATGAAATCTTTGCTTTTTGTTTCAGCACTATTGAAAATGCATTTTTCAATGAAAGTCTTTGTTTTTTTGACCTCAGGCTTATTGAAAATTGATTCTTTAATGACAGTGTATGTTTTTTTGGGTCTCATGCCTACTGAAAATGGATTTTTCAATGAGAGTGTTTGTTTTTTGGTCTCAGGCATTGTGGAAGACGGTGATGTGCCCGTTTTTTTAAATGAACTTACAGTGTTTTTAAGACCCGAATTGCTTTTTCAATGAAAGTCTTTGTTTTTGTGGTCTCAGGCCTATTGAATATGGATTTTTCAATGAGAGTGTTTGTTTTTTGGCTTCAGGCATTTTGGAAGACGGTGCTGTGCCCGTTTTTTCAAATGAATTTACAATGTTTTTAAGACCCGAATTAATTTTTCAATGAGAGTCTTTGTTTTTTTGGTCTCAGGCCTATTGAAAATAGAATTTTCAACGAGAGTCTTTGTTTTTTTAGTCTCAGACCTATTGAAAATTGATTTTTCAATAAGAGTCTTTGTTTTTGGTCTCAGGCCTATTGAAAATTGAGTTTGAATGAGAGTCTTTGTTTTTTTGGCTCTCAGGCCTATTGAAAATTGATTTTTCAATGAGTGTGTTTGTTTTTTTGGCCTCAGCCATTGTGGAAGACGGTGCCGTGCCCGTTTTTTCATATGAATTTACAGTTTTTTTAGGACCCGAATTAATTTTTCAATGAAAGTCTTTGTTTTTTTGGTTTCAGGCCTATTGAAAATTGATTTTTCAATGAGAGTGTTTGTTTCTTAGGC
>OMLO01004447.1_pt1 | contig 11724 bp, 3 predicted proteins | sample 1674811 | NCBI WGS metagenome assembly OMLO01 (sample SAMN06265003, study PRJEB25207) | coral metagenome | isolation source: Coral host | place: Mexico:La Bocana,Puerto Morelos, Mexico | collected 2008-11-13 | reverse complement strand
AATTAAAATACAAAAGCTAGGAAGAGAAAGAACAGAATACAAATTTTATAAAGATAAAAAAAAATTCCATTTGTTTTTTAATTCCTTCTCCAAAACAGAGTTCATCACCACTATTGAAGTCTTTTGTTTTGGTGGTGCATCAAGGAAATGTCCTAACTCCTAAGTTATGAGTTACTTAAGACCTTGATCACTATCAAGGTTCAGACGTGTACAAGGGGATGAACTATATGATACTGACTTCATTGTTTTCAGTGGCTCATTTATTGTGTATTCTTTTCACTGTCAGATCATTCGCCTGCAGAATGCTGTACAACACATAAAACAAAACATAAAAGATACAAAACTACTCATTGATCTTGAGGTAAGGGTAGGAAAAAAGATTTAACTGCAATCATCCCTCTCTATGTTTTTAATATGTCCCATTTTACTTTAAACTTGGTGTTCTTTGCTGTTACTGTGTCACACTGTATTCGTCAAAGGTAGATATTAAGTATCACTCTACAGGTCTGGTGATAGATTTCGTGCGAGGTAGTAAAGTGGTAAAGCTAGCGAGAAATATCTGAAGGATTTTAGAATGTTGCTGGAGTCCTATGTAGGGCAAAAGGCAAATATCAGTATTGCATCGGTGAATAGCCTCCTTGCATAATCACCATTTTCCTATTATATCTCACCTTGCAACCAGGCTGTCAATGATCAATGCTTTTAATCAAATTACATCTAATGCCTTCGGTGCATACATATATGAGTTCCCATTGCTACTTTCTTACTAGCAGTTCACCTTTTAAGGAAGCCTTTGCAAACACCTTGTCACACAAGGGGTCCAAAGGCCTCCTTCATAGCAAAGAACTGAACTTTTTTCTTTGATTGCAGACTTTAACATCCGACCAATCGTCTGAACTGCAAATTGTGGTCGAGTTGAGCAATGATCATCAAACAGCAACAGATGAAGTTGAAGTGAAACATGAAGATAGCAAGGAAAATGATGCAGAAGAGATAAAGGAGGAAATGATGGAAGATGACGATGAAAGGAAAGTCGAGCAGATTTCAGAAAACCATAATGAAGTTGGTAAGGACGAGAGTGGCGAGCAACTTGGTTCAAAAGACGCAGACAGCAAAGACGTGAGCAGCGAAGGACAGAGTTCTCTACTGGGTCAAACTGGACATCAGGTGAAGATTGAAGAGGGTAATGTCCAGAGTGAAGGTGTTCCTATTATTCAGAATGAAAACACTGAATTGACAGAAAAGGCCGCTGAAGAGAGCAAAGCACTTGAAGCTGCAGTGAAGGAAGATGAGAAGCCAACAGAAGAAGGTGAGAAGCCACCCGAAGCATTCGGAAAACCTTCTGAAGAAGGAAAGGCACAGGAAGATGGAGTGGAATCAGTGGAAGGAGGAGGCAAGCCCGTGGAAGAAGAGAATGCAGTTGAAGAAGAGATCCAAGCAGGGGAGGAGGACGATGAAGAGGAAGGAAGTGGCAGATTTGTACAAATAGATGATGAACAGTTTGAAGTTATTGATGACATGGATGAGGACAGTGAAGATGATTATAAAGAAGTTGTCAATCACTGTCCTTCCAATGAAAATGTTGAACAAATGAATGAGCAGCAAGATGACAAAGAAGTGTCTGATCACAAACCTTTGAATGCAAATGATGAACAAGTCAGCGAGCCTTTACCAGACAAAGATGATAATGAAGAAGTGTCTGATGACAATCCTTTGAAAGAACATGGCGGGCAAATGAGCGAGCTACTTCCTGCTGATTGGTCAGTTTATCAGCAAGATTACAATGCTCAGTATCAAAATTGGTTGTCAGCTGGAATGGCCAGTTATGGGTCCACAGAGCTGGGACCCACCCTGGTCCGGCTCTCTGGCGAGGAGCTTGTACTGGTTGGCATAATTTGCTCCTACCTTCAGCTGTGCCCTTCTGGTGCCACAAGTGGCGAGATACGTGACCATTTGTCACGACACTTCAAGGAACGTAGAAAAGACGTAGTGGAGAAACTGCTGTCCAGTTTGCCTGTTTTGTTTAGGACAGGTGAATCAAGTGGCAACACCAAGTGGAAGTTTTGCGGATTTGAAATGTTTTCAGTCAAAGAGTGAGCGTTAAATGTTTTTTTGTGCTGCTTCTGTGTTGGTTGATGAAACTGTTACTTCTAATCGATGATGAAACTTTAGTCACTATGATATCGCTTGGAAAATGTGGTGACGGTGTACATACACGAGACATGTTTTCAGTATTAGTTTAAACATCGCGGCAAATTTTATTTCACTTTTAAGGTTTACCTCTAAGCGAAACCATATTAACCAGCTATGCATTGCATGTAAGGAAATATGCTCCAATGTTTCACGTATATATCGCAAACAAAGTGCTTAGCGTGCTGCCAGCGCGAAATGACTTGTAGGTTCGTCCGCATATAACAAACTTAGAAATTTAGAACAGGCGCTCGCACCCTTCCCAGTGTCCCACTAGACACTAGGAGCCCAAGTTTAGCCTGGACTGAAAATTAGGTCCCAAGGATACGTTTAATTGCCTTTTTCAAGAAAGGAATTTCCTGAGTTTTTTTTCGAAAGTAAAATTTTCAGTGCGTGAGAGAGAGATTTCGCATTAGGAATCCCGACTTGTTACATCGGACATAAATAACTTCACTCTAACGGTTGGAATATCTTATATTTCCTCGTAAGCTTATGTCGTACTCATAATCCTCCTCTTCCGGATAGATCTCTCGTTTAGAAGAATAACAGAGGTCATTCTTTGTGAACGAGGTTTTATCGGGAGAATTATTTGCATAGTATGGCCCAGACATAACGAATGGATGATCAATGTCATCAATTGGTAATCAGTGAGTAATCGATGAGTGATCAGTTGATTAGTCATTGATTATTGGCGATGATCAATGAGTAATCGATGAGTAATCGAAGCCTAAAAATTTTGTGGCCTTTCGATTACTCATCGATGAATTGATTACTCATTGATGTAATTGATTACTCATCGATGACCCGTCGATTACTCATTGACTATTATACTGCGCACAAAAGGCTCTTTTCTTGTACCAGTTTCGTTTGTGATTCTTTTATCTGTGTTAGACGCATTTTTCCTTGTATCTGAAGCTCCTGTTGACGATGATACTGGAGAACCTTCTGAAGCTTACTAATTTCCATGTACTACTTAAGTTGAAAAGAATAAACATGGAAACATCAGTTTACATTTAAGTTGTTTTAATTTTGTTTTTCTCCTCCAGATACGTTTGCAGCCACGAGATGATATCGATGAGTAATGGATGAGACTAATGACTTGCAAACCTTTTGTGGCCCATCGATCAGTCATCGATTACTCATTGATCATCGGTAATAATCAATGACTGATCAACTGATTACCTATCGATTACCTATTGATTACTCGTTGATTTCATTGATGTCATCGATTAGTTATGTCTGGTATGGCATGTATTACGAACGTTTAACGAAGTTCTATATGTCGGAGTTAGCTTTGTAACGAACGTTGGATGTAACGCCAAAGCACTGTTGAAAGTTGAGTATATTGTATTAATTGACCACTATGTATGTTAAACTTGCCGTTATTAAACTTTAGAAAGGCACTTTGTTGTCTTGGCTTTTTTTCACCTGTGTATGTTAGAAATTTAAAAGTGTGATTATTTTTACTTTTGGAAATTCTGTAGCAATACTTACTTATTTGAGCGTGACGTCTTTCAATGATTTTGTGTGGTGTGAATTGAATTTTCCACGTTTATTTCCAAGTCGCAATAGTACGGAAAAGAGTTGAGTACCCTCGGTTATTTTCAGGGTGAAAAGATATCTTATTTGACGGTTGGGTGGTCTGTGTTTTGAAAAACTGTGACCGAGGGCATTTTCTAGCCCGGTAAATAACTTATTTTATATGTATATAGTTGTTGACCATTTCCAGATAAGAAAATCCGGACCGCGCTAAGAACCAATCATTACCGTGCACTCCAGGGAAAAAACAGATCGTGGTCGATCCTTTGTTCAAATGCAAAGTGAATTATTTCTATTGCACAGCAGATCATTGACTAAATGATGTATTCTGCATTTCTATTGGATTAGAGATATTGTTAAGTAAAAGTAATCGAATGAATCCCAGTGAAATTAAAGATTTGGATTACAGTACGAGCGATATATAAAAATTCTCTCAAAATTTCAGGAGCATTAAGGCGATTTCAATTTGAAAGAATTTTGAAATATTTCCAGTTCCAGTTCCAGTTTATTGCTCGAGTCTTCATACGATTACTCGTTTATCATTTGACTAGAAAAAATCACGAAAGTGCACGTGTTTATTTGTACTGCAGGCACTACAGTGCAAGTTAAAAATCAATGATCGATAGGCAGGCTCACAGGCAATCACAGTGAAGTAATTTTCCCAGTCTTTTTGTATGAAAGAAAAGTTTTATACCAGGTACGGTCGTTCAGACTGGGAAAACAAAGCACTGAAGAAAACAAATACCGTGACACCCCTCAAGAGCTTTAAACTTCTTAGGATGGGGCGTGCTTCCCAAACCCTCTAAAGTACGCGCTACGCCCCTGCTGTTCTTGCATTTCTTCGTGGTCAAATGGGATTTGATAACCTGGCATGGGGAAGCCGGACGAGCTCCGCCATACCACATAACTGACGGAAGATGTGTTTCTTGCTACGAAGGAGAAGCAATATTCTCGTGATGGTCGAACTCCATAGTCGACCAAGAGAAAATGACGCAAAGCTTCTCCGTTGAAAGAAGGCTTGAAAAAGGGGACTTTTGATTATCCGGGCGTGGGTGTACAAAATACCTTTTGCGCTATGATATTTGAGTTCATATTCATGGAAGAGATTTTGTGTTTGAAAATTTTAGGAGCGGACAAAATGCTCTCTACACATAATTCCTTGTGAATGACGGGTCTGTAAAAAGCGTATTTCCTAGTATAAGGGATTGTCACTGCTTTGGGGGCCTTATTGCCTGGAATGGTATCGTGTTTAGAATCGGACTCAACGGTCTTTGCACTTTTGCATATTCAACTACCTCCACCACAACAATACAGCCATTCTGCTTTACTCTCAGATTGTGGAAATCATCTGGATTTTAACCCTTGTTGATGCAAAGTGAATAAGATTTTAAGTGTAGAAACGCCTGAAACGCAGGCGTCGGTTATATTACTCTGTAATCTAATAGCGTAATTCGCGAATTATTCACTTTTGTACCTTTCAGTAACGCGCAAAATCTGCTTGCGTAATCAGCGTGTTCAGTTTGCTTGCGTCAATCATCTTATCGGACATCTCAGGAAACAGAAGCTGACTTGTTGAAATGGATACGTCGTTGTGGATTGGTATTAGTAGATTTCGATTCAGTTTGTCGGTTTCTCTTTTTCAAGGTTTATTGGCTATCGAAATCGACGGCTGCCAAAACGCAATCGTTAGCAAGGTTTCGTGTGTTATTGAAAGCGCAGTAATTTTGGCTCCAGGTGTGATCTATCACATATATTTGAGTTGTCAGCGATGTTATTGGTGTAAGAAATCCAGGATACAACAAAACCGTGTTGTAATAACGCGCAACTATCCTGGTCCAGGCGCATGACGCGATAAACGGCCAGGGAAAGGTAGGCGATCAGCCCAAGTGGCGGCGCTTAGGCGAGGAACAAAAGTGACAAAGTGAAAATCTTGCAAACCATAAAAGTTATGTTGGTCTCACATCCCCATATTACTCTGTTTAGATTTACATCCATCCGTGTGGCAGCTGAAAACCATAAACCGAGAAAATCGACGGTCATGTTACAGAGCCTGTCTAGGTGGTCTATCCGGAGGAAAGTGTGGCAAATGTGAAAAATGGCCACGGACTTGTTCTTGCCTCCCCTATTTTTCCTTTTGCCGTTTTTCGCAGTGCTTCCTATCTAACAAACGCCTTGCAGAAGCACCAACGATAATAGCAAAGTTCTTTATGTTATAAATAAACTTACTCTGAATTTTATTAGGCAGTATACACAAGCAAATATGTCATCTATGTTCTGACGAAACCGAAACTTCAATGTCACGAAATGTTGGAATTGATGGCGCATTTTGAATACACTCCTGGTCGAGTTTATTGGACCAATTCTAACAAAAACCCATTTAGCAATTAAAGAAATTTGGTAATGAACGATGTTTAACCGGAATTTTAATCAGTTACTGACTGCATAATCACAATTATTGCGAGAATTGCTTTTTCTAAAATTGTAGTCTTCCTCAAGTTTATTTAACGTACAACGTACACAGAAGAGCAGCTACTTCCGCAGCTCCACATCTAATATTTCATATAAAATATCTTCTCTTTTTAGATTTATACAACCCTTGCTGTGTTTACGTTTGTATTTTTAGCCATCAACTGTTTGTCATACACAAACACGTCATCCGAGCCCGCTGACAATCGAATGCGTACTATCCTATTAGAGCCATGTAGCCTGGCCTGCCATATTTCACCAAACGTGCTTCGTACAAGACACGTGATTAGTTGGAAGTCTTGCTTCTTCCAGCGAGAAGTGTTCTGATATCGAGGAGTACCTAGGAAAGACATGATTCCAATTTTTTTTAAGTATTATAGTTTTAAGACTAAAGGGGCGTTCGAAATAAAAAAATTTTGCAAAAACCTCGGAGGTTTTGTTTCGGACACTTTTCTATCTCACTTCGGACAAAACTTCCGTACACTCTGCCGGAACATAACTAGCGCAAATTTACAACTGCAAAACATGAATTAGTACTGAAAAAATGTCTGTGAAGATGATAGTTTTTTTGCACCCTCAAGGCTTTAAAGAAATCCTATCAAGCCGTTACGATCTCTAGCGGCTCTTGGAGCTATGTAACAATTTTTTGCAAGTTATACGCATGCGTCGGATTTCATTTTCAGTTTTCGTTGGAATAAATTCGTGTAGACGTGTTTGGAATTCAAAGAACTAACCTGATACACCTTTATCGCAGACCACTTGAGAAAAATGCTTGACATGTCTCGACATCTTCCTTCGTCGTTTGTAAGAGATGAATTTCCACAGCATGATTATAATTGCAATTAAACTCAGGATAATCGTCAGGACCACAAGGTGAGCCCAGATTAACAATGTTAATCGTCTGATCGACTCTTTAATATCTAAAATATGCAAAGAACATCAACTTGATAAAAGAGATTCCACTAAGCTACTCCACCCGGCCTGCCCTATGTGAGATACGCAAATAATTAATTTCTGTCACAGTTGTTTTCTAAGAGCGATCAAAATCTGATTTCTCATCTTGGTCTCAGCACATTTTCAGGTGCATTGTCAGTAAGCCAATCTTTTTAAAAAGAGCAATAAAATAACTGCGCAATTTCCAAGGAAGTACATCTTCCATAAAGTTAGTCGATTACAGTGGAAAAGTTTCCACAACAGGAGTACAAGCTTCATGAAAGTGTTGCCAGTTGTTTCAATTCTATTTAAGCTTGGCAGTTTCTCTGAAAGATCAGTGGTTGGCATCCAAGACCTTCCTTTTTTGAAAAAGAATTTCACGTGCTTAATCTTAACGTTCTGCGACTAGCAAAGTTAACGAAAATAAAGTTCTCACTACATTTGGGTGGACCGAGACTAGGAAAATCTGCCGAGCAAGTCCCTACTCGTCTGGGTTACATGACTAAATTAAGATAAATTTATTTCACGTGTTAGTCGGTTAAGTATGAGATTCTTACCTTCCATGGCACAGTTCTTTTTCGTCTCTTCGCTGACAAGAATAATCACATCTCGGTTACATCTGTCTTCTGTGCAACAACAATGGTAGAGAGCTGGCGAGTCACGGTCAGTCTTCCCGCCTTTCCCTGTGCATACTGACGAGGGCGCGCAATCTTGGGCACCCTGAGTTATGCATCCCTTCACAATAACATTTAGTCGGCCATCTTTGTTCTGACTAAACAGAGCATAACAAGCTGGAGTTGAACCAACTTTGTGATCGCACTCCACCAATGTTGAACACGAGGAGTTTCCAGATGTCAGACATTTCTGATCGAATGATTCACAAACTAGTGACAACGCCTTGGTGCCAAACGCTGAAAAGAAAATTATTTCTCCAGGTCAGGCTATATATTATTCTTCGTTGACCGTTCAAAATTGAGGGAAGTTCTAAATCTTTGTTTGAAATGTTTAAAGAAAAACGCACTGAAGAAAACATTACATTACATTACATACATTACTTTGCGCTCCCTCAACGGGGCTTTTCAGGGCCAATTTACAAGCAAGTGATCTATGGGTGAGATCAGACATCAGCATATACAGGCGCCGCTTGCAGCCGCTATCAGTCCATTAGCGATCTCACCCAGCACATTAACTTAATTAAGGTTAGAAAGAACCATTTTTGTCAGCAAGAAAACGCGTTCGGGCTCAAAAACAATGTTTAACTCTTCCAAAAAGATGTCAGTTTAAGCAAGAGATCATATTTTACTTTTGAAGCTTTGTTACCCCCTACAAGTAAGCAGGTAGGCTCTCATTGTATCCTTCACAACTTGAAGTTTGTTAACGAAAATTTAACGAGCTCGTTAATACTTACAGAAAATGCAGATCCACCACAACAAACAATGCCTCATTTTACTTTATTCTCCGCCACAAGCCGCGCTAAAAAAGATTAAAAAGTATTAATAATAATTCCTAGAAGTACCGAAAAAAGGGGTAAATATCTTATAAGGTGCCTTCATATATCGATTGTTGTGAGTAATGTTATGGCTTGTATCGAAGCTTGTTTGTGTTTATATCTGTGGACAGCCCAGAGGCGGCAGGGAGAATTTTGCCACTGGAGCCTGTTTTGTCGCTTATAGATTTTATACATCTATTAACTGACTCGTCTCCGGTTACAAACTCTCTCACCCATCAGCATTTACCGAATTCTAACACTGAAGCAAGCATTTCAAATAATTTGTTAATGAAACTCTCGAACTGAAATTGTGAAATTGACACACAGCGCCAATCATTTTGACATAACGTAGTTGGCTAATTTATTTTAGTCTTATCGCAATAAAATTTAGTTTGAAAGTGGTAAGAGAGAATTGCGACGTTCCGATGAAATGTTCTTTTTGAAGCTGGTAGCTATTAAGATCTAGGATTAAACTATTCTGAAAAATTCATTATGTAAATCGCGAGGCGGATATCAGAAAATTCGCGAATATGAAATTCAGCCGGCGTCTGCTTCGCAGTAAAAAAGAGGATTTCCAAAATAAGGCCAGCTGAAGATGTCAACAATAAATTCGTAGAATAAGCTAGAAATACATGCTTAGAATACGAAGAATTATTCATAGCTTCGAAACGTACGTGGTTAAGCTTTGATTCTTACCTAGCGTTTTGTCAGAAACTCCAAGATAGACAAAATAGATATCTTGATATTTGATATTGTCTCGTTTTATCTGAAAACATGTCAAAGCATTAAAAACATGACTGTCAATTAATCAGAATTAAGCCAATCAAACGATAGAGCAACACTAACAAAGTATCGACACTCCTACGTATTTATGAGAGTGAATTGTAAATAATAACTTGTTGCTCTAGTGAGAAAATCTGCGAGAATGCTCACATTGGAGAGAACAAGTGCGCGCGGTCAAGCCGCAAGACGAGAAATTAAAGTGACTCTTGGCAACTCTTCACCTGACTCCTTCCCTCTGGATCACATATTGTTCTTCCCCGTTGGTGCGCGTGACTCAACGTCGAGTCTGCTCGCAGGCTAGAAAATGTCAGAAATTGTTAAATGGTACCTATGAGACAGAGTATATGAGGCAGTGTAATGTTTTAATCGTAATTGAGTGAATATTTAGGGCGAATTATCAGCCTTAAACATAAACAAAAGTTACACTGTTTAAGTTTCTAATTTTATTCCCACGCGTATGGCCTTAGTTTGACACTACTGTTTCACTTCGAAACAAAAAACCTTGGCGGCCAGAAAAAACCCGCTGAATATCTGAGCATCTTGTCGCTTTTCAAAGTGTCAGCTCCAGATGCTGTTGTGAAGCAATTAGGCGCCATTACGTGAGACTTGTCGCGCAAAACAAATAATTATAGAACAGGTAAGAAAATGAAATAATGTTTTGTAGCAGGTGGTCACGAGAAAAGCTTTTAACTGACTGGCAAAACACAGACAGTCTCACGCAGCGTTTTGGAGTCAACAAGTATAGATCTATATTTTCTTTTGTACGAAGAGTAGTTCTTCTTTGCTAAACATTAAGGATTCCAGTGTTCATGTCAAAATAGCATTATTTTCTTCACTGAGAAGAAAATACTGTTATTTTGACATGTACGCTGTAAAACAACTGTCTTTTGTATATGATCAAAAAGTGCGTTTGCCTGTGTTTGCTTAACCAAGTAATTATAACGAAACATTACGGCCGTTATGTGTCAAAGAAAACTAACTTGTAATAAAATGTTTTGAACTCTCCAAATATGGTGGATTAATGCAACGCAGAAATGAGAACAAACTATCTTTAACTTTTAATTTGACTTCACATGGCAACTCTTTCGTGGAAATTAATTCAGTATGAGAATTTTTCCGTCAGATTATAAAATCAGTAAATGAAAGCTCTCCCGGCAAGTAACCCTCGAACGAGTCATAGCTAAGGATACCTGCCTTAAACTGCTGCGTTCCAGGTAATGTATGTTCTCTTTTTTGAAACCTCTGATACACGGGTTGCTAAAATCACGTTTTTGTTCAAGGTCTTAAATAGGGTATCGAATTTTTGATCAGGCCATAAATACGGTAGGAAAAATCTCACATTTTGGTCTTGCATATGGTAGGGGTTTTCGAAAGCACGCCGCACAGCACAATCCAATTTTTCTGAGAGTACCCCCGGGTTTCGGATCGGATGTTTTGCCGATCTGAACTTTGTTCCCAATCTTTCTAGAGGATGGCCCACTCGCCAAGTAGCATCCAGTGGGTTGTAAGCAGATTTATATCCAAGTTGAGAACAAGCACAAGCAATCGAGAGCTAACACTGACAAACAGAACCCGTGACAACTTTATACGTGAGCTAAAAAAAAAAAACTTCTTCAGACGGAAAAAAAAAAAATTTTCTAAATTTCCTCTAAACGAAATAACAGTTACGATATCTCACCTTAATCGAGGCAATTTTATTCATTAGATGTTATTGTAATCAGGGAACAACGTTAATTTATTCCAAAGTGTCCAGAATCAACGAGCCAAATTAACATAATTAAAAGTCTATTTCAAGTTGCCTATGGTAAAACTATAATCACAAATGACTCTTTTCAACAAATGTCGGTATTTTTCGCTGATCAAATGGGTGTTAAAAAACTCAGCTTCTAGGCCGGCTTCAGCAGGATTACCAAATTAGATATACGAGAGCCGTTAAAAGAAAGTTCCGACGCAGTTTGTATTTTAAATAACTATATATTAATAACTCTAAAACATTTAACTCGAATAGCACACGTTACTTACCGACCTTAGTTCGGTCGGCAGAAAAAAAAATCATGTTCTCAAATTACCGTGGTTATGAACTGTGATGAAATAAATAGCCACTGATCTCTAAAATAACATTCTGAAGCCAATTTACAGCATTAGGAATGAAAGCCATTAAAGCTAATCTTCTGTTTATGCACCGCACGTGAACAGCAGTATGTTGACTGACGTATCCTGCTTTACTCTGTCAAGGTGCTAATATAAATGGTAATTTGGTTATATCAACTAAGTTGAAAATGTAAATTGGCCACCGTAACGAGTTATAAAGCTGACGTTTCGAG
>OMLO01004445.1_pt1 | contig 11728 bp, 5 predicted proteins | sample 1674811 | NCBI WGS metagenome assembly OMLO01 (sample SAMN06265003, study PRJEB25207) | coral metagenome | isolation source: Coral host | place: Mexico:La Bocana,Puerto Morelos, Mexico | collected 2008-11-13 | reverse complement strand
TATAACCAAATTACCTTGTTACCCCCACCGACGCAGCACCACAGTTTCTTTAGAAACTTTCACCCTTTATTCATAAGGCCAACATACCTATCTAGTTCTGCTTTCTTGGAACGCATAGCCATGTTAAAAAGAAAACTCTTAATCGCACTGGATGAAACCTGTTTTATGACCTAAAATTATGACAAGAAGAGCGTTAAGGTCTACACGCTCTAAGAGGCATGCTGTGGGGACGTGAACTGAGGCCAAGGGCCAGGCGCTTTCGTGTGAAAGTATAGAACACATGCAGGCAGGGACAGCACAAAAGCTGGCGCACACAAAGCGGATTGAGGCATATAAATGTGTTGAAGCTGAGACGGTTTGCACGAGCAGTACCCACGATATGACGTTGAAAATTACATGAATTTTGTCCCTGCTTCATGACACACGAAAACAAACCAGCTGAATTTCATGAAACATGCTGGAGCAACCGGAATTTCGGAACATGTAACGCAAATACCGTCAAGCGGAATACTCGCAAAGAACACTGATGTTACTAAAATGCAATGAATCACTGCTTAAGTCAGTCAAATAAAGCTGGAATATGAGGAAAACATACTCACTCTATCATACACTCTGTTTAACACTCGAGGAACCGAAATGAAAACAGTTGGTCTGAAAGAGGATAAATATGAGACGGCAATTAACATCAAAAACAACTGCAGTTTTCTTGGTAACGTTATGTTACACGAGGTGCGAACTTACTTAAGAGCTTGTAGATCGTCTAGAATGTTCCGTACATTGCCACCAAAGAACCCTACTTTACCACCATACGTAAATATCATCAACTAGAACAGAAAAAAAAAAAGAAAGGTCACATTACTTTGGTGGGACATAATCACCAATGTACTAAAATGCAGTTTTGCTGAATAATCGTACTCAAATTCACAATCAGCCAATCCGAAGCTCTCTGTACTGTCCGGATATCCCATAATATCAAGTCTGGCGGGATGTTTATAATCATGATATGGTAAAAACCTCTTCGTTTTTCAAGTTTTTCCGCCGAATGTAATCGGTTTTAATATTCACCAATTTGGCCCATCCAAACCGATTGCCCCTCGTAGGTATTTCTCTGTTTCGTTTGATTATTTTTACAGTTTGCCGCCGGCTGTCGTTTTGATACTTCAGTTTATTCTGTGACCACTTAATCAGTTCCAAAATTGTCGAAGACTGAATGACCTAGCCCCTCTAATAATACGACCTAAATTCAACGCGACATCTTGAAGCTCGCGTTATTATCACTACAAAAAACTAGTAATAGATAATAACCCGAGATTCAAAATGTTGCGTGGAGCAAACAATCAAAACAAATAATTCAAATTGAACATACCATTGTTACGAATCCCAACTGGCCGGAGGCAAACCAGTTGGCTAATTACAAGCGTGGCTAGTGGTGGTAAGCAGTGATCAGTACGAAACTCGAGCCCGGAATCCAGTAGGCTCCTAAAAAAAGGTAACGTCTCTTTACCATTTTATAGCAGATTCAACAGAACAGGACACTGACCTGAGCAAGACGTTCGTACATGTGAGCCAAGGGAAGATAAGATATGTGAACATCTTCTTCACTGACAATTATTCCACACTACGAAATAGGCAAAGGGACTGTCACGAAAAACCACGTTGATAAAAGAAACTTCCTTGATTACGTTAAGACATATTTTCACCATACTTGTTGGGGACTCATATTTGGACGTTAAGGACTCGGAAGAAAGTTGTCGTTAAAAGAAAAGTGGTCACGTTACTAACTAGAAGAAGCCATACGTGGAAATTGGCCATTTCCGTGTCTCCTTTTGCCTTGGTTTAAAAAACGAACCTACAAACAAAACCTTCTATATCAAAATAAGTCTCATTTGCATGAAAATGAACTTGTAAGTGGAACTCATTTCCATAAGAAAGGTCTTTGCACAAAGACTCGTTTTCAAGCAGAGGTACAAGGTAACTCGGAAATGGCCAAGGGGCATAATGTATATATAAGTCTATAGTACAGCAACTACAAATCACTGATAAACAACAAAACAAGTTCCATAGTGCTTAAATGAACTTCTCAAACTTAATTAATCAAATTTATCAAATTTGAACAAAGTAAATCCTGACCGTGTCGTTGGTTGGATATATAATCTTAATTAGCAGAGATTTTTTACGATTTTATTTCTCCGTTTTCTCCTTAGTTTAAATTTCGACTGAGAAGATATATCAAACACCCAAGACTGTATTTGACCACATTTGCAAAAACCTCGAAGTTCGTCAAAAATACTCGGCTACGCGTCGTATTTTCAACTCTCTTTTCCGTGTTTGGAAATGTGGTCAAACACGTCTTGTGTGTGGGGACTGTTGAAATAACTCGTAAAGAATGGAAAGACTCTTTTTTGAAACAACTTTTATTTTAAAAATATTATTTCGTGGAAACAATGGGGTTAAAAAGGACAATACCTGACGTGAATAAACTTGCAGTTCACATCAATCTTGAAACTGCATGTCCTCGGACGACAACGACTCGAGGAACGTCTCGAGTTAATGCCATTCACGTTTGACACGCTTGAGACGTTTTTCAGGTATTTATTTTACCTAATTTAAATGAATTTCACAAGAACTTAGAGACTTTTAATCTTTTAAAACTGAGGTCTAGTTGTAAATGTGACTAAATTGATTTTTTCTAATTGTTATTGCTTCATTAGCGGTATTGAGAGATGTCACAGTTTTAGGCTTCATAATATTTCATATTTCACTTTTACACTTTTATTTTAATTTTATCAGTTTTACTGATATTTAACTAATTGTTTTTCGCTTATTTTATCATTATATTTGTCATGCATTTTACCTGAGCCCCTGGCTCAGATACTGAGTGCAATCTCTTTCCATTCATGGCGTTAATAGACTGTTAATGTTATTGTAATTGTTGTTATTGCAACATGAACCGATGAAATAATGGACGCGTTAGGCAAGAATTGGCTCTTACTTGGTGTAGAAGACACAACATGAGGGAACAAAAGGACAAAAGAACGAGGAAAACAATAAAACCAATAGGTTTGCGAGGTGGTGTTCTATTGTGACGTGTCCTGTGTCTTCTACACCAAGGAAGAGACCATCAATTGGGTAAGACTGGCCATCGTATCTCTTATGGTGACCTATCTTTTTGTATTGTATTTTTGGAAACAGTAAGGAACATTCCGGTTAAGTTTCAAAAAAAGATGTTTGATAACTGTCATTTCTAAGGAATCATCTCAATTATCAAGTTTTATAAATAATAAAACAATGTAGGTACCTTTTCAACAAGACACACAAGACCAGACAGCATTGCGATCGCATTTTTGTGAGTGATCATCGCTCCTTTGGGATTTCCTGGTCAAAGTGAAATAAAGATGAACAAGCAACTATTGAAGGAAACAGAGCAGAGCATTTAAAACATTAAGCATGCGATCTAGTGGCCAAGTGTTGGTGCTGGTCAGGGACATTGAATTATGTCTTAGGGAGGTATTTAACTCTCACAGAAGTGCCCAAAAACAACATCAGAAGTGTAGCTAGGGAGGTCGTGGGATGACTATGGCCCCCCGCTTTGTAACCCATTTTTAAGCAAACAGCCTACAGTTCATCTGTTGTTGATTGAAATCACTTCATGGGGAGAAGATTTCACTAGCTGCATAACACAATGGAATCTCTACAATTTGATATGTACATTGATTTAAATAAAAACCAGATTGACTGGCACTAATAATATTATTGTACAAGGAATTTAACTGGATTACGATCAAATTGGACTCCTCTGCTCGCTGTGGTAGAAACTGTCAGCACTATTAGTTGACTGACAGAAGTTCGAATGAGGCCTAAAACTACTGTTAAAAATTATCGCCAAAATCCTTTAAAATCCAATCCAAGCTTTCTCCGATCCATGGAATCATCATCATGCCGTGAATCGGCGAAAGCTAGGATTTTGATGACAATTTTTAACAGTAGTTTTAGGCCTCATTCGAACTTCTGTCAGTTTTCTAAAATGCTACTGAAGGACAACACCAAGAGACTATTAGTTGAGTAGATCACTGACCTGTTGTTCCACTAGTGTAACATACAACAGCAAGATCATCTGGCTTAGGAAGCTATAAACACAGAAAAAATTGTCACCTTGATTAACAACTATAGAGAACAATAAAGGACTATCAATCATTGATTTATTTTTGGCTTGAGGCCCAGTCCACACCCCCTCTTAGGAGACACTTGAAAACAAAGATTTATTTCTACAGTTAGTTAGACTAATCTGTCAAGACAATAGAGCTTTTCTGAAAATGCTCTTCGAACCAGAAGAATTTGAGTATGCCAGCTTTGTGATGCCAGCTTTGTGTTTAAGTGTGGATGCAAAACATTCTTAAAATGGAACTTTTTGAAAACAAGAAATACTAAATTTAACATAAATTGTGATTTCCCTGCCCAGGTTTTTCTAAGACACAAATGTAAAATAACTGTTGATTGTTGCATTAACATAGATGCAAGTTTGTCTCAAATTTTTAATTCCATTTTCATTTGTATCACTGCTGCTCTTACTGGGTCCACAATTATTATTCCAGTGATGCAACAACAAAAACATCTCCATATGTATTCTACAGTATTTCACATTCTTGATTAGTGAAACGAGTGTTTAAGTCCAGTATTAAGTGTGGGGGTTTCTTGTTCAGTGATACCCTTGCTCAAATAAACTGAAAAATGACTATTAAACATCTGAAATATCAGAAAGATACCAAAACAATTCAGTTCAAAATTTACCTTCTTTTCATGCCTGTGTTTCTTCCCAATTTCCTGGTGTTGTTATTGTTTAGGAAGAAACAAACAAATGCATTAATAACCTAATATCTATTTTTAACAAACCAGTTATGCCCACTAAATACTACTATTGACAGTAAGTAGTCTGGGATTTGTGGAGGCACAGTGGTCCTTGCTAGTGAATCTAGGGTTATTGTACTACATAGCTTCTTGGTGGGATAAGGAAAGTCATATGCATTATGTATCTGACCAATCAGTGTGGAAACAACCCATTCTAGGCTAGTGCTCTGGAGTTGGATCTGAACCTGTGACCTCTGAATTTCAGGTTGCTGTGCCCTAGTTAACACTTGTTACTCAGTCCTCCCATGAACAGTCCAAAATGATGATGAAGTGATGAAAGATCGTGTTCAATTTGTGACAATTCCCCTACTTACTTCCAATTCTTTAAAACAAGTAACCCTAACTCCAACTTTCTCTCCCGCTTCTTTCTCCTCATCGGTAACTGCGGGTCCTATTTTGACTATGTTTTTTAACTTGGGGCATTTGTCGCACTGCTCCAAGAGCACCTTCATCTTGCTTTCATCACAAACCACAGTTATCATTTGTGCTAGCAGTAAAAGCACAGAATAGCAGAGTTACAAAAACGTGGGTGACATCTGGTCCAGTCATAATCAAGTCATTTTTGTCAAATCAATGTAAAAGTCATTACCCGGGGAAATTAAAATTAACGAGTTCCAAGGCTGGTCTCTGATCAAGCATTGCTAATGTCCCTGTTATTGCAACTAGGCAAAGGTCGTCCCATACAAGTGGGGGGAGGGAGGGGTAGAAAAACCAGAACTAGTCACCTTATGCTATAGAGACTGGAGAAGAACACATGATTTAAGCTTGCATTTCAGAGAAGCTGATTTTACTTGCCTCGCGCAAGTCTTAGTTTACTTCTTTTTAAGTTGGTAGGGAACTTGTTTGCGCCTTTGACCATCCAGCAAGTAAGGATGAAACATAACTTGCCCAATCTACTTGTCCTGGACAACCGGGAGGCACTTTTTTCAAGCTCAATTCATGTACCTCTGTACATATGGCAGTGTGTGGACTTACAGTATTTAGCATGCCGTCAAGGAAGATTATTCAGAACTGCGCTACAGAAAGTACAGTTTGCAAATGCTGACAAGGCATTTAATTAATGAGCTCCAGAAAAGTTGTTAGATGAGTGGTTTTAGTTGCTCAATACAATCCCGTTTTGCATGAGTTACCTTGGTTGATGATGTAGGCACATGATTCTGGGCCAAGTGTATCATACAAGGGAACAATAGTCATGGAGTACATGTTACAGGCTTGCTCGACAAGCACCCACTGACAAAAAAAAGAAACAAAATACAACAACCATGGAATGAGCAACCACACTGTCTAAAATTGTTTTTTCAAATAACTAACTAAAACTCAATAATTCACTGAAGGAAATTATGACCATGACAGATATTTAATTAATGATTTTACGATTGTAGATATTCTCTATGCACAGAAGAGGAAATCTGATAAGGATGATGATCAACTTGATCAATGAGTCATACAAAAAGTGCCTGTGAAGAAGACTGTGCAAATTTTAAATGACAGTGTGTTCAAAACAACATATTAAATTAAACTAATAATCAAACAAACAACAACCTCAATTTTATTTGGAGCATAAACACCAACAAACACATGGCCACCGTCAGCTGGTTCATTACCAATCTCCATTAAGCCTGACCCGGTGTCCATAGCTCGATCAAGGACCTAAACAGAACAAAAGAGGCAGTGTCACCAAGTGGTTAGGGCGCTGGACTTAACATCCAGAGATCGCAGGTTAGAGTACTACTATCTTAACACTAAGGAGCAATATTTCAAAGTGAACCCAAGTTCAGCTGCATGTCACCATTTGTAAATAACCCACTGGTTTGCCTCCTGCCAGTTGAGGTTTTTAACCCTGTTATGTTCAAATTTGAATTATTTGTATCTGACGTTTAATTGCTTTGTCCTACTTGCCTCTTATTAAGTTTAAATGTTAACAAACATTTATTCATAGATTTCTTTTTTATCTTTTTTTATTATTTCATTTTAAATTAGACAACCATCAGAGAAATTGGTTGTCCAATTTTAACCAAGAGTGCTTGTTAACAAGTAATCTAATCACCTACTTCAAATCTTTCTGAAAGCAATGTTCCAACTTTTCTAACACTATTGTCTTTATATCAAGAAACTAAGAATTGAAAACTAACCTCATTGTAGGTAAGCCAGGCATAAGGTCCCCCAGGACTGCTGCGGTAACCCAAACATGGTTTATCACCTGGGACAACAGTTAATTCATATCAAAAATAGTTTGAAAAAAAAGTTCAAAAACACATAGTTTGATGACTTTGGTTAAAGCCATAGTGTCCTGGCTTGGGTAGAAAGGTGGATAACGGTTTCCACTGGATAAATCATTATCCAGTAGATAGCATGGTTTGTTTTGTTAACACTTACACGTAGATATCCACACAGTTCATCTGGTGGATAGTGTTATCCAGCCTTTCAGAATAACTGGGGCTAGACATCTTTTGTACTGATTACCAGATCAATGAAATCCAGATTTGAGCTCTGGATGGCATCATTGTCTTGTTTTCTTGAGTGAGGTTCATTAGAGGTGGATACTTTAATAACTTTTTTTGTGTTTGTACACTAGGCACTAATTAAATATGGGCACAAGTTTTTTAACATTTTCATGCACATGGGAAATTTTTTCCTTGGGATGTTTGCATGATGAGTTTTTTTTTCTCCATGTAATATGATTTTTTTGACACACTGAATTTTTTTTTCAAAATCACCTAACCCCTACCACAAAAGTCAAATGGTTCACTTCTTATTATAATAGCAGTAATAAGTAAAATAAATAAAATAGATAATTTAAAAATTTGGTGACATGAAGGCTTAATACAGTTCCTCATAAAACAAATCAGTAATAAAATTTCCCGAACAAGAATGTTTTAAGGACAGATTTCAAAGATAGACTATGAGATGTTGTATTTGAATAAAATCTGGTACTGTTCCATAATATAGGCAAGGAAAAAGAAAAGGCACAATTCTTATAAGGTCTTATGCTATAAGATTTCACAGAGTCTTGTACCAGATTCTGGTGGATCTTACAGCACATGAGATTTTGAAAAAGGTAAAATGTCTTTTTTTGTACACAACAACTGACAACAGTTGAAATGCATTGGTTGGTTCCAGAGAAAGTTCTTTGCAGCTTTTAGATCAATATTTGCATTCTCCACACTGATTGTTATACATTTTTTTCCATGTTAGTCATGAGAATTTGGTGGTACATCAAAATAATCAGCTTCTAACTGATGATTTTCTTTATTCCCATCCATTGTCTACTTTTCAATGTACTAAAGAGTAATTAGTCTACAATATCAAATTACAACTTGTTGAAATTAAAATATCTGACCTGATATTCTCACGCCTCGTAGGAAAGCCTCATGGCTTGTGTTTACATCATCAAATAATTTTTCCACAAGCTCTGAGGTTAGGGAGTTCATTCTGGCATAGTCACCATCCTGTATTTTCAAATAAATTTAAGGGAAATTTTATTTTATTACAATGCAACTATTTAAGCACCAGAAAACATGTACCGTGTTTCTATCGAGTTAGAGAAACATGAGTGAAAGTCTGAGAGAATGAGAAATGCTGTGATAACATTTAAAATGTATAAATGGGTACCAGCAAATTTAATGCTGGGGTAACCCTGCAATGGACTAGCATCCCATCCAGGGGGGAGTAGAAATATTCCTTTTTGCTACAGAAACTGGGATAAGCTCCGGTGTGGATGGGTCACTGGCTTGTATGTAGAGTTTACCTTATAGAAACACAGAACATGTTTTCAACTTCTTTTAGAAAATACTGCGATGAAAAAAAGAAAAAATGTTGACTATGATTATCAAAATGTAAATTCTCTTTACTTGAGCCATTATTACATCAAACGCTTGTGCAAGTTCTGTGTTTCTACCAAGTTTTAGTATAAATCTACACTGTAGTAGCATTCTATCACAAATGCTGTGCTCTGATTGGCTAGGCTACCCACAATTCTGTGATAAATAGTGAGTAGCGTAACAGTGTGCCCTTGTTAACAAAATGACGGCCGCTTTTTGGCATTTTCGAAATGTCTGTGAAGAGGATTATTATAAAACTTTGAATGACTGGCAGATTTATACTAAAACAATTAGATTATTCGCTCTCGATTTCTGTGCGTGATAGTTGATGAGTTTAACTATCATGCGATAGAAATCTCGAGCTCATAATCTAATTGTTTAACAGAAACACCAATTTAAACAAATCAGTGTGCATATTTGCATAAGGCTATCTCCTAAGCAATGATAATACCTGAAGACATATAGTTGATCATCGCAGTTACGTACACGACTTAAGCAGCTGTGAAATTAAAGCCTGAAAAAAACTTCAAGCTTGAACGGGATTCAAACCCATGGCCTCTACGATACTGGTGCAGTGTTTAACAGCTGTACCAATTGAGTTATCAAGCCAACTGGGAGCTTGTTATGATGTTAATACTTGTGTAGATGGTGAAGAATGCAAATCCTGTTCAGGCCTGAAGTTTTTTTCAGGCTGTAATTTTTCAGCTGCTTAAGCTGTGTACATAACTGCGACGATCAAGTAGAAGTATGTCTTCAGCTATTATCATTGTTTAGAAGATAGCCATATGATCACCTATGTCTTCATATCTTTATCTGCAGTTCAAATATATATATGTTATTTGCCGGCTGGAAGGTCTGTATTGTGAAAAACTGTGACTGAGGTCTTGAACATTTTCAAGTCTGCGGTCACAGTTTTTCACTAAATGGACCGACCCTAAGCCAGTAAATAACTTATTTATTTTTTTCCAAGCTCTCAAAGAAAAAAAGCTCACAGAAAAAAAACTCATGCAAGCATTACTGTGACCATGGCCAGATATAGGAAAATCTGGACGGCGCTAAAAACCAATCAGATTGTAGGATTCGTTACCATGCCCGCTTGAAAAAAAAAATATGATATTCATATATTCATTTGCAATGAGAACACAATAGTTTAAGGTTGACTCAAATTATGTTGTTCATGATCATACAATCAAGTGATCAACAAAATGGGCTCTCTGAAGCAGGGGAATTTTGCCTGTCTCGAGTCAAGGATGTGGTGTAAGAAAACTTACAAAGAGCACAAAGGTTCCTAGCCATGAAATCCTGGCTGCCCAGCACTTAAGGTAGCCCACAATATTGTAGTCTTACCATTACGTGCACACTGAGGATTAAAGGTCAAGTAACAGTGATAAAATGCCAGTAGATTTTTACTACAACTCGATAGAATCACAGTACATGTTTTGTATTTGTTAAAATACCAACGATTCTATATTTAATTGTCAAATTATAAATAATTAGTTTTTGATAATTCTTACCCCCAAATCAAGGCCAACAAATGAATATATTTTATTTTGCACCAAAAAATAGACTGAAACCAAATATTCACATAAGGGAGAATCCTGGTTACTGGCAAACTTTACTTCAGCTCCCTTGGGGGGAGGAGTGAGTATGTAGTAAACTTGAAGAACAGTGGCCCATGAAAAGAAATATACAAATTACTTTATTCCAATCAGTTTCATCTTAAATATAGAACAGCACATTTTACACTTCGTTTTGTAATAACGCAGTTCAAAAGAGCACGATTATGCTGGATTACAAATATAAGGGGCGGATCTTGCGGAAAAAGTTAGGATGGTATGGAGACAAGATCCTTGTAAGCTTTTCTACATCTACGTACAGGAATAAAGAACGATTAAAATACATTTATTTAATCAAACAAGAGAGAACAAACAGAAAAGATTCATGGTCATACTCTAGTGGTAAGAATAGTTACCGGTAACTCATAAGACTGTTGCTCAGGATCAACCGGACAAGGTTGAGGCGTCGGACGTGAAGCGAGATAGTACATCGATGCCAAGGCGACTGCTCCAAGCCCTGCAGCCATAGCAGGGTCTCTGAGGTATTTCAGAGCGGAATCAGCTACGCTATCCGCCATGGCTTTTTCAAATGATGCTTCGACTTCCTGTGAATCGAAGGTGAAAATGACAATTTAATAAGGCATGACAAAAAAGGTTTTTGACGCATAAACTCTGGTGAACTTAACTCTAGAATTATCCGTTTTAAGCTATAAAAGTTATGAATTCAAGCCTCAAAATCGTGTGATAACCAAGGGAAGATAAGCTGTAGCCATTTTCACGACGAATATCGCAATCTTAACAGTGTAGTAGATACTTACTAGAATGCCGTGGATATCCCTTCGGTTACTCGCGGATAATGAGCTTTTATACGCTAACACGTTTAGGGGAAATCACGAGATTTTGTCACGCTTTCTCTCTGTACACTTCTCTCGACCTTTGATCAATGGACTGGCCAAGGACTACCGCTGGACAATATGATGTTCTCACAATGACATTTTCTGTCAATACCTCTGACACTTAGCTTGAAGTAACCATTCTCTCTATTGAATTTTTTGACAGATTTTATTGAACACCAGAGGATCCGTCAATGTATCAATGCATCAATGAAACATAAGGGGAAGGAGGCCAGAAAATCGCACCTGTTGGCGGCTCAAACAACACGCATTTCGCGTTACCACAGTTTTGAACGAGTTTTAATTTAACACGGAATCCTTGCAAAGCAGCTTTCAGTATGTAGTGAAGCTTAGTTTAGGTAGGGATAATTAAATAATCTTGTATAATTTTATAATATTTGTTGAAGGATTTACACTGGTGCACAAAGGCATAGATCGGATCACAGGCGGCCCAAGCTCACAATGCGAGGAGTTTTTTTTTTTTAATCTTTATACGAATGTTCAGCGCGCGAAACGTGACACGGTTACCGAAACGGTTACGCGAAACGTGACC
>OMLO01004444.1_pt1 | contig 11728 bp, 20 predicted proteins | sample 1674811 | NCBI WGS metagenome assembly OMLO01 (sample SAMN06265003, study PRJEB25207) | coral metagenome | isolation source: Coral host | place: Mexico:La Bocana,Puerto Morelos, Mexico | collected 2008-11-13 | reverse complement strand
ACGATGCCACCATATTCTTCTCTCAATTTCTCATTTCTCAACAATTTTCTCTCCACATTCTCAAGACGCTTTCTGCTGTGTCTCATTTGTGTTCGATAACATTGTTCCAGGAATCCATGGAAAACTGACCTCATACCTTCTATCCTCTCTTTTCACTACACTCTCCTTGAAGTCACGCAGAATATCCAGCTGATCATTTTCACCCCGATCCTCAATCCTCAGTACATCCAAACTGTAGAGTTTCTCATACTCATTAGCTTCTCTCAAGTACATGCAGGTGCTGCCACTCCTATATTCATCTCCACCATGGACCACCCACCCAAACGTTGTCTCTTCCACTAGGGGGTCTCCTGGCTTCCCTTTGAACACTCTCTCCATCCTTATTCTGCTGTAAATGCTATCTCCAAGAATGAGATGTATCTGGTGTTCTCCTGAAGACATCATGTAGAACCTCGTGTCTCGTGTATGCGAGTACTTCAGTTTCAGCTGGTTCATGTCTGGTCTTCTTACTGTGGTACCTTCATTTTGAGCCAGTGAATTCAATTTCTTAACATGATTTTCCATCCAGCAATTTAATGCAGGTGTCAAAGATTGGCATGGACTGGACTTTGGTTCCATTGACCGTTAAGATTTCATGGGTCTAATGAAGAGTTGCCTTCAACTTTAACATCTTGACTGCCTCTCAAGAGATGAAATTGCGTGCAGATCCTCTGTCCAGGTAGGCCCAGAGAACCTGTCCTTTGATGCTCATGGGAATTATGGCGGTTAGTGCTCTCTCCTCTGCATAATTAGTGTAGCCAGTCAGCGAAACCCCATTCACACTGCTGCTTTCTCTCTCCTCTCTGCCGCATATGCTTGTATGATGCTTGTATTTGCACTTCAGGCACCCACCCTTCTGGCACTGGTCTGCTCTGTGATTTGCATGCCCACAGTTAAAGCATAAATTGTGATCCACAGAGAACTTCTTTCTCTTCACCAACCCTGATACCACAGTACAGTTTCCACTCCAGTGATCATGCTTTCGGCAGAAAAGGCAATAAGGTGACTGATTATCTCCTGGCTTCTGTGTGAAGAGATGTTTCTCGCATTTGCTGTTTTCCACGTCATTTCTCCTTAGCCACTTCTGCAAAACGTCAATTAAATGTTCCATGGACCATTCCTCCCAATTCTCATCAATTCATACTAGGTCCGGTTTGCCATGTGGCAATTTGTTGATCGTATTCATTACAAACCCTTGTAATTTCTCAGCTTCTTCAAGTGGCATCAACTTAAGTTAGGAACATGTTTTCAAATCTCACCTAGTTGCCAGCAGTACCTTTGAACGGTGTCATCTTAAGTTTCGGCACTTTAGTTATGCTGGAAACGGCGGTTTTCTCCATTTTTAATTTCTTCTCCGCTACCCGCAATTCTGCTTCAAGCTTTTCTTTCCATAACTCACGCTCGTGGTTCTGTTTTCTTTCACGGAGCTCGCAAAGTCGCGAGATGTCACTCCTCACACGATTTTCAACTCTTCTGTCTGTGAAATAAGGTCCGATAGTTTCGCGATTATTTTCTTTGCTCGTTTGTTGGCGATATCCATCTCAGCTAAAGATGTTTGTTAGATGTTAACCCCGAGTTCAATCAGTTCTCCTGTCTCCTCCGAGAAGAATTTCAGCTTGTTTATTTCTTTGTCAATCTCTCTAATGAGACGTTGTTCGTCTTCGCTGGCTTCTGCTTCGCCGTCGCTCATGTTTGTTTTGACTCACGGTCACTTCTTGTTTTGATTCTCTCACTCTCGATTCCACCAATATTTTCGCAGTTCTCGACATATCTCCACAGTGCGATCCTGGTCCCAGCACCAAAATGTGAGCCGTTCTTCAACGGTACACAGTACTCACTAGGTTTATTTTGCAGCTAAACCTCTCTCTAAGCTCACAGTATGCTCACAGTTCAACTCAGTACTTCGTCTCTCCAGTTTCCGAGAAAGTCACTACACGTGCTCATTACCATATTTGGTCACAATTGAATGTCACAAACTTCAGGGGTGGGGGTCCGTCAAAACTCTCGTACATGGCTGGGGACATTGTGTTGTGTTCTTGGGCAAGACACTTGACTCTCACAGCACCTTTCTCCACTTAGGTGTATAAACAGTACCGGCAAATTTAATGCTGGGGGTAACCCTGTGATGGACTAGAATCCCATCCAGGGGGAGTAGCAATATTCCTAGTCACTTAATGCTACAGAAACAGGGATAAGCTCTGGCCTGATGGGCCACTTAGGCTCATATACAGACTTTTTTTTACCCATTAAACACGTCATTGACATATCTTCTTTGGAGTCTAAGCTGCCATGTAGTTTCATGGATGAATAGAAGGGTTTGGATATCCCCTTCCTTATCACCTTCCCCAAAAGGGGCCTCTTCATATGGGCGGAAGTGGAAGAAGTCCTCTGGGCTAGATGCTTTCCAATGGTGAACTTTTTAGCCACATTCTTTTGATCAATTTTAGAGAATCATGGTTGCCTGATACATACATGTACATGTATGGCTTCTTATGTCACTTAGCTTAGGATAAAACCTTCTGTTTGAGGGAAGTAGCTGGATGTCATCTTCCAATATTATTTAATTTTTTTACGAAGACATCTCTGCATATCACAGGTGTCTTTAACTCCCACATTAACCCGCAGGTCAATTATTCTGTTAATCCTTTCACTCACAGGCTGAGATAGGCCACTTCCCTGAGTAGAAATGAAAATGTGTGGGGACATAAGATTTGCATGATATTTTAAATTATTAAAAAAGTGACTATTGATTTTCTTGTTGCTAAAAAGAGTGTTGTTTAAACAGAGCACCTTAAATGGCCACTAGATGACTTAAACCTGACATATCTTGAGCTGCTTTTCATTTGGTTAGGGAACGTCAAGATGCAAAATCTATGGAATTTTTAAAATTTGTTACTGGAAAAGCGCTGATATTTTTGTCACCTCAAAGCTTGAATAAATGAATAAAAAAAAAGAATTTTTTTTCTTTTTTTTATTCCTTCAAATCCTAGCTAATACATAGATATGTAAATGTAACATAAAGAAAGTAAATAGTAATTGATAGTACTTTGTAAGTGGTACAGAAGTGACAAACATATCAACCACCAGAGATTTCTTTAATCTTTATCGATGTTGATTCATAGATTCTGAAGAGTGGATCTCTGTGGCTTGGAAGAACTAATGTGATGAAGCTTTAATATGATTGAATGTTGGCAATACTGACACACTGATCGCAGCTGAAACCGAAACCTAAAATTCTAGTCCTAAAACGAACTATTCATGAGCTGTGATAAAGGGAAAAGAACTATCTATGAGCTGTCATATACATGAAACCGCAATAGGTAAGCTATTTCAGGCCACAGAGCAACACAGAAAAATAATCACGCAATGTTACGGGCTGTTCGTGTTCATATTCATTGATTGCGCAATGAAACTAAAGCTGTTTATAACAAATCCTCCGGGGCCAAGCTTAAGTGCAACCATCCTTCTCAATAAGTGGGCAGCATTTCTGTATGGATCGCTTATATTCACTCTTGCGAGATCCCATTTTCCCCTTGGTGCATTGTAGTCAACCAACAGGACAACGTCGCTGACCTGAAGTTGTCTTGTCTTGAACTGCCATCATCAACGTTGGGTAGTACTCGCGTATAAAGCGCTTCCAGAAATGATTAAGCAGCATTTGAACAGATTCAAATCGTTTGCGGAGGTTTCTTGTTTCTTGGTACGGGCCTTGAGGTACTGTTGCTGTTGCTCAACCATGGATGATGTGATTTAATTTGGAGATAACGGCTGTGGGTTGTTGGGATCATTAGAAGGGTATCCTAGTGGTCTACTGTTGATGAGGCATTCAACTTCTGCGAAAATCGTAGACATTTCATTCCAGGAAAGAGACTGGGAACCCACGATGGCTTTCAAGGCGCGCTTGGTTTGCTTAATTACACTCTCATAAATTCCACCTTGGTGTGGACTGAGGGGTGTGGGGAACAGAAAACGCTTCAATTTGATTTCTTCCTTCTTGTACTAGCTTCTTCAACTCCTTCCCAGTTCCATTAAATGACTTGCCGTTGACCACGATCATGGTGTGTGGCCATCCATGGTGTGCTGCGAAACGTCACAGAGCATGCATGAATGATTGAGTGGACAGATCTTCTACTATCTCCAGATGAATGGCGCGAACAGATGCACAGGTGAACAGTGCTCCCTAGGATTTCTTTATTCTGTTTCATCCAGTTTTCAAGTTGAAGGGGCCAAAAAGATCAACACCAGTCACAGAGAAGGGAGGAGAAAATGGTTTCGACCTCTCGGGTGGCAAATCGGCCATCAGGGTAGTATGTGGTGGCTGGCAAAGCTTTCTGCATATTGTGCAATCTTTGACCACGCCTTTTGGAAGGTTTCTCCCACAAGTTATCCAGAACTTGCGGTGACTTTCTGACAGGGTTCTTTCAGGTCCACCATGTAGAACTTAAATGTGTGCTTCTCGCATGATCAGCTTGGGCACGGGATGGCTTGCTGGCAGAAGTATGGGATGGATCTCTTCATAGGTAAGGGGTGAATGTCTTAGCCTTCCTCCTACTCTCACCACGCCTTCTTTAACAAATGGTGCCAAATCTTTGAAGTGATTCTCCCAGTCTTCCAGGTCCCTCTGTGCCGACTTTATCCAGTAGCTCTCTGCTTGAACCATCTCTTGTGGGATCAGAGGTCCTCGCGTACTTCGTTACTGGAAACCTGGTATCCAGCCTTTTTCTTTCCATTAGTCGTTGCCAGCTGGAGAAGGTACTTGGCTTTAAAATATTTTGGTTGTGGACAATGGCTCCGAGCGGTTTGTGCTTTGCATTCTTCATTTCAGGGTCATTTGCCATGAGTGTGTTTAGTTTCTCTGCGGGCCATTCTTTTCTGAGTTTTCTCAGAAAAGTGGGACCTTTCATCCATCGGCTATCGAGTTCCTCAGAGGGAATTCCTCTGCTGAGATCATCTGCTGGGTTAAGGTTGGTCGGAACGTATCCCCAATGTTCTTCATTCCATGTGGATTGGATCTCTGCGACACAAACACCTACAAATGCCTTCATATGGGAGGAGTGTGAGCGAAGCCAATGGAGAACTACCTTTGAATCGGACCATTCCACGGAGTCAGGCTTCTCATTGAATTCATCATAAATTGTTTTGGCAAGCCTTGACACCATTAGACCAGCCATCAATTCCAGACGCGGAATTCTACGTTGACGAAGAGGCGCTACCCTTGCTTTGGCTGAAATTAAGAGAACTTCAGGAAAATCTGGTGTAGGCCACAGCAGGTGAAGACATGCAGATAAGAATGTATACTATCTTCGCGGCAGAAGAAGGGTCACAACTTCCAGTCCACACATCAAATATAAGGTGTACCCGAAGCATGGGTCTTTTAAGAGATAGGTTGGCCAGTCAGTGCTTGCCATGTCACTTAACTCATCCTAGATCCAATTCCCTTCAAAGGGGCCTGCCAAACCCCACCGTCGCATTTCCATGACATCATTGATCATTCTTCCATTCTTCTTTTCCTGCTGATACACACGTTCTCGTTCCCATTCATCAAGATTACCATTCTCAATTTCTCTGTATACTGACGTTCTCTCTCCCTTTGTTTTTCTTCTCTTTCTCAAATTTCGACCTTTTTCATGTCGGAGTCTCTTTGCTGGGGTATGAACAACTCTTGGAGTCCTGGGTTCTCCTGGATTCTTCTCCCTTCCATCCAAGCTTTGGCAATGCCTTGGGGTTCTTGATCACCCCACTGGAAGAACATGCAGTTACGTTTGGGACATTTGAAGAATAGTCAGCGTGGGTTCTTTTCGGAACGGGACTGGGACATAATTAAACTGGTCTGACAGTGTCCTGTGTTTTCCCACCTTTACTATTCTGACCAAATGAGGAAAAGTATGACGTTGAGGTATGTGTAAACATGTATCAACATATATCAACGTGCCTGAACATGCTGAAGAAAATGCTGTCAAACTGGTTTGACGGTGTCCTGTGTTACCGCCTTTACTATTTTGACCAATCATAGGATTTTGCGATAAAAAAGGTCAAAATAGATACCCTAGGCGCAAACCAGATGACGTCACATCGATACTGTATAAAAAATAAAATCGGTACTTCACCGTCAGCAGTCAAAGTGTTTAAGTGATCTTGGAAACATCATGAAGTTTTGCATAAACAAAAACAACGATAGTAATATCCAACAGATCATTGACGATCAAGTCAACGTCCGCTGGGAAGAATGGTCAGAAGATACCAGCACGTTGATTTACACCCTGATCATCTTTGAATTTTTGCTTTATAATCCAAACGGAGAAAGTATGTTGGAGAGAGATCTAGAAGAAAAAAGACCCGAGTGGAAAGATTGCATCCTACTGCGGATGAAAAGTAGTGGGTTGGTGCTTCTCTTTACTTCAGAGTGGTATGAGGTATTGTACGATAGACGTTCGAAAGCCTTTGATTTTGTCGTGTGCAACAGATACCAACATATTTGCAACCACTGTGGGTTTGACGTATCCGATGCGTGTTGCCCTTGTTTCTCTCTTAAGACCCATTAGAACAATGCAGTAAATCACAGAAGACTTAGAACAAAAAGTGAAAATTCCGTTTGAAATGACAACTAGAGCGACGCACAAAGGAGTTTGTCTCGAACTGTACAATCTGGTTTATCAGATGGCCAAAGAAGTCGACTTGTGGCAGGAAAGGTTCGACCTCTTGCTAGACACAAATTTGTGTGAAGATTGTATCGTGGAGAAAGATAGAATGTATCAGTCAGATGATTACCAAGCAGCCAGAGACTGGATTCCAGGGAAAGAATGTAATCTGGGAGGCTGCCGATATTCCAGTATGGCTTGGAACCTTTGTGACGTGTATAAAAAAAAGCTCATTTAATACTGTAAACTAAATTGTAAAAAAGATTGAAAGTGAATCAATAAAGTTTATTTTGCGGCAGACACAATGTCAAGTCACTTGTATTGGTGTTGGTTGTGTCGAGTGTGTGAAAGAGAGTATCTCAAATATGCACAAGGGGTAGTCATTCCTTTTACATCCAGTTCTGACCCTCTTAAGGTATTTGAAGCCATGAACGTACAGCAAAAGGAAAAAACTATTTTGATTACTTGTTTACATGTTTTGCAATGAAACCTTTGTGCCAATACCAAAAAGCGTGACATTCGGTGACGGGACAATGATGAACAGTGTCATCTGCATGAAAACCGCAAGTGGATAACAGTTTCTCTTTTGGAATGATGTCTCTTAGTTTATCATATTTAGTGCAGCCTAATGTCTCCAGATTGACACAGGGAATGTTCAGTTTCATCAACAGATCTTTCTCCACATGACCTCCCTTGTATGCTACCACTGTTCTCTTTTCATGGCTGCAGTCTTTATACCTCAAGTATATGTCCTTGATCAATTTTTCCAATACTTCAGGGTTTTGGAAATGTTCAGCCTTAAGGGGGTTGATAGGTTAATCTGTGTATCTTTCGTCTCACAAAGTTCACCGTTCGTTTGTCTTTGGGGCTTAAGGTCTTGTATGGTACAGGGATGAAGAAAGCATGGTGGCCATGTTCTTCATTCCAAGTGTAATAAACCAATTCTCTGACATGAAACCTCTTGTTGAGGAAGAAACCTTCTAGATTCAAAATGAAGCAGAGATGATCCTGTAACAACTCCATGATTGACAATGACTGAATGTTTCCTAAAAATGTGTTTTATTTATATAAGACAGCTCCAATCAAAGCTTTCCACATAACTCTACACTCTTGGTGACACGGCTACAAAGCAATAGACAATGGGGACCATACTAAAAACATCTAATCATTTAAAAACGAACTTGATCAAGTTCACATTATGAACGGTCTTGATGCCATTTTTGAAGGATTTTCTTATACTTAATTTCAACTTCATATAAAATGACAAAATTTCACGTACTGAAATATGACAATTGTACGTATCTATTGTTTATTGTGTTTTTTACTTTACAGAACTACAATGATACTTTAAAACATGGTTTTTCTATCTACAAAATTGGAGTAGATTATTTAGTATGGGTCACCAATACAAATGCCACTGCGAGTTTTCTTTTGAATTGATAGTCAGAAACTTGGATCGATCTTAGGTATGGATGTTATACCTCAGGTCTGAGATATGGATGTTATACCTCATGTCTGAGGTATGGATTTTATACCTCAGGTCTGAGGTATGGATGTTATACCTCAGGTCTGAGATATGGATGTTATACCTCAGGTCTGAGATATGGATTTTATACCTCAGGTCTGAGGTATGGGTGTTATACCTCGGGTCTGAGGTATGGATGTTATACTACAGATCTGAGGTATGGGTGTTATACCTCAGGTCTAAGGTATGGATGTTATACTACAGATCTGAGGTATGGATGTTATACCTCAGGTCTAAGGTATGGATGTTATACCTCAAAGTTATACTTCATATCTAATGAATGACTGTTATTCTGCAAGATAACTTTGTAATTTGTAATTAGAAGCTCATTAAAATGGAAACAACTTTCTAATTGTATTTACATGTACAACGTTTATGAACTGAAATTACAGGACGTTTTTTAAGTGTTAAAGGAGATTCTGAGGTAGAAATAAATGGTACGTTTCTATACGCTGCTACTCTTCATTATCTAGAATATCTGGCTTTAAGTTCTTCAATATCTTCTCTCCTTATTCTTCAGCTAGTAGAAAACTGGACTCCTATCATCGCTATTTGACTTTTTTCAATTTCTTCTGTCCATGATTTTCTGTTGGCACCACTTCCAACGTAGGAATCCCGAAATGTTCTGTTGTAAGAGCCACCAAGCCAGCGAATGGTAACCATGGGTTGTCCTATTTTTTCCACCTGTCCAATTAACGGTCGGTTGCTCCACTCCTCAATGTTCACTGCCACATAATGACCAACCAAAAATTGGTCCACGTCGACAGGGACCAGGAATGGAACTGCAGTGTCTTCTTCAATATTTTGGATGGGACAGTCTGCAGCATTCTCCAGTGCCTACTGGTTTCGTTGTCTTCTTCTTAGATTTTGGTATGGTCCAACGTAGATCTGACAAAAAAAAAAACGTAAACATAAACACAGACCATAACTTTCAATTTGGCACTCACCAGAAAAGAACCACACTTTACTTTCTTCAAGACAGCAAAAGGTAATAAATAAATGTGGACTATACATTGCATTCCTGTTTTAAAATTTCATCTGCACTGCAATCAGCACTCATTGAACACTCACAGATCATGAGGTACCTTCTCAATAGTCATTTAAAATAATTAGCATAGGTGATTTGCCATAACGACTTTCTGTATATTGGCTTACCTCGAGGTGATCAGAGTCGCTGTTCTCAACTTCATCTTCTTTTTCTGCCACTCTTTCACACAGCTCCACTCTGGCGGATGACAATAGTGATTCCAAAGGCCATCGTCCTGCAAAAGCTATATATAGAAAAAGTAAACAGAAGAATTGAAATACAGTCGAACCTCCCGTAAGTGACCACCCAAAATGTCAAGTGGAGGTGCTCGCTTATGGGAGGTGGTCGGTTACGATAGCTTATTTCACAGTGGGTCGGTATTTGGCCTCATGAGGGACTTACTGGCCCAATGCACTAATGTTGATGCAATGTTTTATTCATGAGAAAAGTCAATTTTGCAAAAAAAAATGGTTTTTCCTACTGAGAAATGTCCGGCCCTTTCACTAGCCAGGGGTACGATAATGTTGCCACACCTTATTAACCAAGTGTCTCCTAAATTATCTGTCAATTGGTCACTTATGAGAGGTTCTGTTTTTATCTTTGCTATTTCCATCGTTATGGTATGCATCTTGGTTACCTGTTGTATTCCGACTATCGATTTCCTCCTGAGTTTTCTTAATCCACTCTTCCAACTCCTCAGTACAGTCATCTGCATCCAATTAGAATAAGTATCTCTCAGGTGTCTGCTAAACAGAGGAACTTTCATTTCCTCAAACGACAACGCGACCATTGTAAGATCAACCGAGATCTACTCTGTCGATGTGGATCTCTTCTTGTATGAAAATCGCACTCCTTCCCCTTCAACTTCAAATTTAAATTGGTATGACTTTAGGTGCCCATGAAGGTCCGGAATGAACCCATCTATCCAGTCTCGTACATTGTAAAGATGGTCAAGCATTTCTGCGTCAACAGGGTCTTTTCTATTAACTTGCTTGATTTTCTGGAGCAGTTGTGATAGCGTGAGGACTTTGAACTTGTTTAGGATTCTTGCAATGCAAGAGAAAAACTGGTTGATATCCTCATGAGTGTGTCCCACCATTAAAAATCCAACTTTAATCTGGAAAAAAACAAACACACAAATAGGAAATCAGTCAACAGAAATGTCCTCAGTTTTCATGAATAAGCCAAAAGGAAAGGTCTTATTCCAATAAAGATATTTTTATCAACAGCTATTAAATGGAGCAACGCTAGCACATGCCAACGAAGGGGGGGAGGTGGTCAATTTCCTCTTAATTGGATGGCTTTTATCTTGTAGGTTGCCATTAAATTGCAATTAATTGCAGTAATAATGTAAAATCCGATGAAAGTTTTAGAAGTAATTAGCAGGTATTTTAACTGCTTACCTTTTTAAAGATCTTCTTTTTCACAAGTAGGAAACAAAAGCAAAGCACCCACTTATTCTTGTTCTCTCTGCAACAGTTGTCCATTTGCAGGTAGAGTACATCTTGTGTGGTCTTGTGTTTAATGATTGTTTTGAGCAGCACAGTAATCGTTACGTTGGTGTCTTGGGGCAAATCGCTGTCCTTCAGCTACATAAGTTTCAGTTCCTTTCCCATGTACATTTACTCCTACGATATGAGTCCATACGTCTTTATCTGGCATCTTGATTTTGTGATCTTCACTTTTCCTTCCAGGCCGTATCTTGTGAAGGTTGCCTCATCCATAGCACTGACTGCTGCCCCGCTGTCCAGTAAAACTGTGATGCTGGCACCATTAATTAGTACTTTTTTAGGGGCCTTTTATCCAAGGTCCCCATGGGGTTAACCGTTTCCAGTGTGCATGTGGACTCGTCGCTGCTCTTGGATGAGGTGTCAGATTTTTCACACCCTAAATTATATAACACACTTCCATATATCATGCATACATTACTTTACATATATGGTGATACAAAGTCACGCCATTACAACGAGAATGTTGTACAAGCAAAGGATAGGATTGTATAGAATCAGCTTTTCCAACGTGGAACTTTTATCTAAGGAAAGCGGATCATTAAGTTTGGCCTTTGTAGATTGCCTCAAAACATTCACCTGAGTGACATAGGTTAACTTGGCAGTAGCCTCTGCTTTGCTAAAAAGTTCGTCGGCTGTGTCACTGCTGGAGGCATTGGGCCATACAGCTTTTTGTGATACACAATGAGAGTCGTTGCATGAGTTATGCTCTTTCCATCTTTCCATAGGGATCCCATGAGATGTTGAGAGACAGCATTTGTGAACCCACATAATTGAACTCAACAATTTTAATAACCAAGAGAACTATCAAAACAGTAAAGACTGTATGATCATACATGACATAGAACTACAGTGTTGACAATGAACTATCTAAAATAGTAGTCGCATAAGTGCCCTGTTTGTGCACTTCCTTCTGATAATACTGTGCAAAGGTACATTCACTGGACCAGCCTGCTGTGCGAAGAATGGTTGCCAGAGGAACACTTGCCTG
>OMLO01004443.1_pt1 | contig 11729 bp, 5 predicted proteins | sample 1674811 | NCBI WGS metagenome assembly OMLO01 (sample SAMN06265003, study PRJEB25207) | coral metagenome | isolation source: Coral host | place: Mexico:La Bocana,Puerto Morelos, Mexico | collected 2008-11-13 | reverse complement strand
GTACTGCTCAATAGCTTTCATTTGAATGGTCACACACTGGGGTTTCATCCCACACTTAAAAGTTAGAACAACCTTGTACAGCATAATAAACAGTACCACATGAAAGTACTGCTCAATAGCTTTCAGTTGAATGGTCACACACTAGGGTTTCATCCACATTAGAACCACCTTGTACAGCATAATAAACAGTACCACATGAAAGTACTGTTCAATATCTTTCATTTGGGTGGTCAGAAAAAAATATTGAAAGCTACTGTAGAACCGCCTTGAACAGTGTAAAAGAGTGTCACATAAAATAACTATTCAATTGCTTTCATTGGAATGATCACACACTAGGGTTTTTTTTCACAGACTTATAAGAATAAAGAGCCTCTTATTTGATTTCCACAAGGTTTGACTCTGAGAGTGAAAGTTTGAGCAGTCATACATTACAGCCAAGTCAAAGTGTTGTTCTCTTTGGTCCAGAAATGTAAGTCCTATCTGATTTAAAACTTAAAGTTTATTCAGCGTCGATTTAAAGTCATAAATAGCTCAAATAACATGAGTGGTGTTGAAAATTTAGTATTCGCTGAAGGACCTTTGCATGTCCTTAGCCTCGTCTTAGATCCTAAAATAGAAGAACGTAATTAGATTAACGAGTGCGGTACTTACAATCAATGCATTGTTCTCAGTAAGAGAGTGTATATGCGGCTAAATGACGAAAGACAAATGGCTAAAAATGTTAACTCCAACAGACATATACCCCAAGCAGCTGATGATAACTCACAAACGATGCGACAATCTCACCATCCAAACTGTCAAATATTCGCAATTTTAGCTCGCCGAAGACATTCTCCATATTATATCTCAGCAAACCTCAGTTTTGCTAACTTTGCCATCCATACTAAAAAATTCCATATTTTAATTTCCAAAAAACAATTGCGTGAAATGTTTAAAATGAATTTAAATTGTGGATTTCCCTTATTAACTTTCCGACTGTGCTATCTGACAAACTGCAAATTTTTTAAATACATAAGTCAAGTGACAAATGTCCACATGGCTCTACTCAGTAACTGATGACGGTAAGCCGGACTAAGTGAAAACCTTTCTCAACTCAGGCCCGGAAAGGGGGGGGGGTACTCCCAAAGTTATGGTGGGGGTTGCAGCCCAGACCTTGCAACCTGTGCTCTATTTCAGCTCTAATCTGTAATTTTCCATAGCCTATTTCAGAGCTGAGCGAAAAGTCAATAACCCATTTCAGACCTCTAAAATGTGTAGTCCACGGCTCCATATCTATATCATATAACCCGCAGCTAACTACAAATGGTCTTCTTTGATCCCGGGTCTTTGATCTTTTTTTTTCGTAATGAGTTGGAGGGACTACCGATTTGAAAAATAGTAATTTTTAAACAAAATGCGCATTGCCAAGCCACAGTGAAGAGCATATCTTATTTAGACCAGGTACCTTTTGCAGATCAAAACTGTTCAAAAGCCGTACTCTATGGGGCAGCACATACCTGCTTAGCCCATATAATGCACCCCCCCCCCCTCCCCCCACAATGCAGGCATCAGAAACCCTCAAGTAATGATCATTTTCATTAGTTAAGATATGAAAGGTGTCATTATAGTCTGGAGTTTTCTGCAAATTCAATTTGACTATTATCGAGCCCAATTCCAGACTGTCGTGCCACACAAGCTGCAAGACTTTTCCGCCTGGCGGATGGCGGAGAGACAATGAAAACAAGCTTCAGCCATATCTTAGTCTAGCGGTTAAGGGAGACCGGTAGCTTATGATGTTTGTTTTGCGCATGGCGTGTTGTTTACTTCGTGCCTTGCATGACCTTGTATTTTTAGTCCATGTTTTTGTCCATCCTTCATCCTTCACGGAAAGAATTGCTTTGTAATTTATTATCCATTATCAATATATCTTAATGAAGTAAAACGTGTTTATCTGTAATAATTGATTATTGTGCCACTAAAAATGGGTCAATTTAAATAGCTGGAATATTTGATATAGTGTAGCGCACGGTAATATCGACTGAATATTGCACTCCAAACAATCATTGTAACAAGCATGGCGAGTGTTTTTTAGTTGTCATTGCGAAATAGTGCGAGTTCTGATAAAGAGGTTTTCAATCAAGTCCTTTAATGATGTACGTACATGATAGATGTTGATATGCGACTCTTGTGCTCTATTTTTGGTCCATAATAAAGAGTCACAGCCGGAATAATTTACAGCTGATTCCGTGCTTAAACTGGCTCTGTAACAAGATCAAACGGTACGAAAATAACCTCACTTCTTATAGGAATGCAGTCACGGCCAGTAGTTTTTTTTGGAAACCTGAACTGAATAGTAGTTTACTAAGATAGAGAAACACCAAATAGTTATTAACAAACCATAAAGGAACAAGGATGGTTGAGGATGGAGAAGATAAACACGGATTACAAACGACGAACTTGAATTGAAAAATTTAGGCTTGACTTTGCAGGATGTGCAAGCCGTGACGTAACTTCTTTGACGCACTCAAACAGAGTTAGTTTAACAAAACGGCCCGATGACAATGTTTCAGCATTTCCATGGCATTTTTAAGCCATAGAGACGTCAAAACGTTGCTCTCTTATTTTATCACTCGTTTAAATTCCTTTTAAAATGTTTATCTCTTAAATTTTTATCACTGGGTGCTTCATGCTAGCGATAACTTTCGATTTCAGAGAGATCCAACACATCTTCAAGCAAGACAGTCACGACGAGAATCGATAAAAGAAGCTAACTTAATCACCAAGTGGATACTGACTTGATGTACCACTAAATACCCCTAACTGATATTGAAAGAACTCTATGGCATAAGTAAAGAGAAATGATATTACGATCTTGTATAGGCGTAATGTCAAGTACTATGAGATAAGAAGCACACTGCTGTCAAGTAATTTCCTGAAATATCTTTTTCGGATTCCTGTGCCTCGAGTTTAAGTCCATGTTCTTGTAAATGGTGTTTGTACAGTTTACCCCATGTATGACTTTAATTTATCAATCTAAAAACAAGTACATAAAACTTACTGTTTTTTGAGCAAGACGACCTCACGTTGCCACTCGTCTGAGATCTATACGACACACATGCGGGGCCTTTGCACCGGAAGAATTCACTGATTCACTTGGCGTACGCTAAGGTCTTTTTGGAACGGAAACGCAGGGAAGACGCAATTGTCTTCGTCGACCCCCGTTGTTTTTTATTTTCCGTTCCAAAAATTTGTTCTGCACGCAGTTCGAACAAATAACCGAGCGGTGGGTTTTTGTAAGGAAGTTTGCGTGATTTTATTGTCGATCAGACTTCATGAACAACAGGTGTGTCCAAGAAATAGCACTTTCAATTAACATCATCACCTCGCCATTGAAAATTGGCACGTAAGGTGTAATTTTTCAATCAGCAATTTCGTTCACGCGTGTATTTAATTAACGCCTGATCTATAGTTATTTTCACGGTAGTAAGGCTTAGAACTAAGCCTTTAATCCTTGCAGTTCTGTGCTTTAGAATGTCTGGCTTAAAATACTACCCACGCTATCGTTTGAAAAACTGAAGCTGGGTCTCTCAATCCAGTAGAAACTCGAAGAATCTGTAGAATAGCATTTAAATTAATGCACGTGTCTGTTTATCACATAACGCCTTAGCCAGCTTATCAGTGATGTTTGTTATAAGTACAAGATTATTTTGGTGATTAGAAAGAAATAAAGTTTGTTTGATTATGTTGTAATCCTCTTTGATAATATTCTCAGATGTGGACTAGCAAGCAGATCTCGGATTTGAAAGCAATTATTTTTGACAGATTTGGCACGGAAGAGCATTGTTTTAGCGGTGAGCATCAAATACAATGCCGTTTCCATTATTTTCATCTTTTGTTCTTTTGATTTACTACCAAAATTAATTAAAATTAACGCAAAACACTGCTAAATTCAGATAACGAAGTTTTCAGTCAGCACGTGCTAGTTCTACGAGTTAACTGACAGATTGACACAAAACTGTATGACTTGTCAACTGAATTTTACTACGGAAATATTCAAACTTAATTAGCTTGAATTATTAGAAAAAGCCATCCTCATAGTAACCTCTAGCTCAAAGATTTCCACCAAAATGTGGTTTTTAGTGTTCAGAACGTTTGCTCGCTGATTCTCTCTGCGATAAAAAGTAATTGTTCGCGAAACTTGAAGAATATGAGCTCTTTCAGTTACAAAAATAACGTGATACGTTTATTTTACGTCCCATTAATGAAATATCTAACCTGAAGATAAAAGTATATGGAGTAAAACACAATAAAAGTAGTTCTTTTAGTTCTCAGTCGAGAATTAATGCTTCTAGAGTGAGAATTTCGCCACGTCCAAAGGCATATTTTACCAGGGTGGCCCTTTCAGCAACGAGGCTGGTATCCATTGGGGCCCTGGAACAATAAAATTATGTACAATATACCAAGCGAGTGAATTCGCGCTCGCTCATTTAACTCCTATTTCGCATTCTGCAAAATAGTCGTAAAAAATGGTACAAATATAGAAAGTTGAACAAATATTTATAAAAACCGTTAAAGAGCATTAAAACTAAAGCAAACAAACTCTAAAAAATGAAATTTAAAAATACAAACTTAAAGTAAAATAAAATAAAAATAGAAACATGCCAAATATCTCATGAAAATTAGTGTAATTAGTACGTGCCTGTTACTACCAAGTTTCCTGATTCTCGAGGAGTTCTTCATTAAATTACTGCCGTCAGCAGCCCCTAATTGGTCTCTGTTACTTTCTCCTCATTCTAATCCCCAGCTCTACTGTATTACGTCGGTGAAACGTCATATTGAGAAAGAAATGTTACTTATTTATTTAAAAAATAAAGAAGCCTAAGCCGTGTATTACACTGTGATGAAACACGATGGGCATTTGAGAACACGAGGGCATGATGTTAAAAACACGAGTCGCGGGCGAGTGTTCTCTACCGCATTTCTGGAGTATTCTCAAATGTCCGGAGTGTTTTATCATAGTGTAATACACGGCTTAGGTATCTTCATTTGCTTTGTGATATAGAGATAATGTGGCGAAAACAATAAAACATACGTTTTCTATGTTTCATACTCTGATAAAACATGGGTTTTCGACCAATCATAGAGCGCGCAGGGTCCCATCTATATTATAAAAGGATTTATACTGTAAACATACTGTGAATCTTTATAATCTTGCAAGGTGCTGCCGGGGTAATCAAACTATCGAAGAAAATTTTCAGTACTGGATCAAGGGGCTTTTATTCGTGTTACTAAGCTGGTATACTCGATCCATACCGTGTCAGTGATTCTACAAGTAAATGGGTAGTTCGTGTGGTTGATAATTTAAGCCAAATGGACCTCGTTCGTGTTCAAGGCCACCGTTCCGTAATACCCGGCAGCCTAACTGTCATCTGGTTGGCTGTGATTTTCTAAGAACTTGCCAGACTTCAGAGTGGGACTTCGAAACCCAGCTGGAAAAGTTTCTGTGTTAGCCGGGACATCTGCTTGAGGCTACGTAACTTGACCTGAAAAAGCGGTCCCGAGTTTGGGTCTGACGAAAGAGAAAACTGTGGGGAAGAGATTCCTTCCCTTGACACACATGCAATGAATTGTCTCTGATGAAGCGATAGATTTAACTTCAAAAAAATGTTAAATATAAAAAAAGATCGGTCTTACTTAGTCAAGTTTTTGCCTTGAGATTTTAGCATCTTTTAGTACCTATAAACTCTCCATAACTCACTCTGTAAATGTGCTCTCAATTTATCATCAAACAAACAAAACAACTGTAAAAGCTTAGAATAATCAGAGACGACAAAACCCCAGGAAGGTGTTTATCTTGCCTTTAGGCAAAGAAGCACGTGTATAACACAAATTATAATTGCTATTTTAGTGCTGAGATCTTATTAAACTTTCTGCTTCTTTGAAGTTCCTTTGGACTTTAACTAGATTGTGATCAATTTTTATGTTTTCATTAAAATCTTCAAGCGATATTTGATTTGTGAAGTAGTCAAATCAATTAAGAAAAGATCTGATCTGTACACGTGCCCACAAAATAGCCTTAAGGCATCCTCAGCGTTTCGCTCCCTTGTTTAGTTTTCTTATTCAATTGTTCTGTTTGTTTCATGTTTTGTAACCCGCTGTGACTCTCGTAATTTTTCCTTTCAAGTTGCACATGTTTGTTTTTCTTTATAGTTATATCTACCTCTTCAAGTCACGTCATTTTGGGGTATTCTGGCCTCGTAGAAAATTACCTATAAATTGAAGGAAAAATACTTGTTAACTATAAAGATGGGAAACACCAAAGAGATAATAATAAACCATAAAGAAATAAGGATGGTTAAGGAGAAGATTGACACGGATTGCAAACGACGAGCTTTAAAAATTTAGGTCAAACTTTTCCAGATACCCCACAAACATGATGTAGTTCCTTGAAAGCTTTCTGTTAATTTTGTATTAATTCTTTATTTAATTACATGTAAGAAGAGGGAATGAACTCGATCAAGAGAATTAGCTCGATCAAATATTTCCGTTTGGGCAAAACATTTCTCATTGATAACGTCACTCACTTATATCGGCACGGAAGGGCGACACTTTCTTTCAGCAAAATGCCGCTTCATTTAATAATCTAGGATATGGGTTTAATTAGTGCAATAATTCACCCGAAAAGCAAACAACTTCTTTTGTCCAAAATTTTATTCATTTGTTTCTAATAATTGATGGTGTTTTTGAAGCCTGTTTCAAAAAACCTTCCGGTCAGGAAAATACGTCGCAGTTATCGCTCGACTGATCGACCGAGCCGTCAGGTAAAAACGAAAACAGCCCTCTTAAATTGTTTAGAATTTCCTTCCTTTTCCACTTTGAAAAATATTATCGAGAATTTATATCCAAATGCCCTTTGTCCCGGCGGTGCTTAGCTAGGACTGCTTTAACTCGATGTTGTTTCTTTGTTTCATTTGTATACTTATCCAATTGTTCTGTTTGTTTTACCAGTTTATGTTTTTGTAACCCGCTGTGGCTCTCGTAATTTTTCCTTTCAAGTTGCACATGTTTGTTTTTCTTTTAATAGTTATATCTACCTCTTCAAGTCTTTGCACAATGTTCTCAATCGTTCAGTCACAACAATTTCTGTTATTATAGCCTCGCACAAAATTACCTTTAAATTGAAGTAAACCCGAAAATAAATGTTTAATGAGACAGGAACACACCAAAGAGATAATAACAAACCATAAAGGAACAAGGATGGTTAAGGATGGAGAAGATTAACACGGATTGCAAACGACGAACTTAAACAATTTAGGCTAAACTTGTCTAGATACACAAACCGTGATGTAATTCCTTAAAAGCTGTTTCTGTTAATTTTGTATTCATTCTTTACTAAAGGCGGGGGTACACCTTGGCTGGGTATTATGATTTTAATGCAAATATTTCGTTCACGTTTCAAGCAATCAAAACTCTCTCGATCCTACATAACTACGTTTCGGGCTGTCTTGTAAATTGTTGGTGATTTTTGGGTAAATTTGGGGGAAAAAAGTTTTTTTCGAAGGATTAGTGAAATTTATGGAAATAGGAAATTTTGAAGATTTGAAGAATTTGAAATTAAAAAATGGTAGACGAACACCAACCGTTGCCCACTAACCTAGGGCGGCCCTTTCAGAGGCGTTCAACTGTCTGGTGGTGTTTTACCCCTGCCTTAAGAGCTCGATCAAGAGAATTGGCTCAATCAAATATTTCCGTTTGGGCAAAACATTTCTCATTGAGAACGTCAGTCAGTTATATCGGCACGGAAGGGCGACATTTTCTTTCAACAATATGCTGCTTCATTAATCTAAAATATGGGTTTAATTAGTGCAATAATTCACCCGAAAAGCAAACAACTTCTTTTGTTCCAAACTTTTATTCAGTTGTTTCTAATAATTAATGGTGTTTTTTGAAGCCGGTTTAAAAAACCTTCCGGTCATGAAAATACGTTGCAGTTATCGCACGATCGATCGACCGAGCCGTCAAGTAAAATCGAAAACAGCCCTCTTTAATTGTTAAGTTTCCTTCCTTTTCCATTTTAAAAAACATTATCGAGAATTTATGTACAAATGCCTTTTGTCCCGGCGGAGGTTTTCTATGACTGCTTTAACTCAATTTTAAGTCGGGAATGTTTGATCATCCCTCGCAAATAAAAACATCGGTCTTCAACGGCGGGTCGCTTGTAGCCGTGATATCCAGCCAAGAGCAAGAAGATAATTGACTTGGCATATAACGACCCGGGTACAACGATAACTGTTTTTCTTTTTTATTTCGTTGACGTTTCTTCGTCAACCTAAAGGTGCTTCAATTCGTTTGTTGTAGTGTCCTTTAATAGACTGTCGGCAGCAGGTCTTTCTCTTGGAGTGTTTTTTTTTTCCGCGAACACGAACGCATTAGGGTGATTTGGACGAAATGAGCTGGGGCGAGTACTGTACCCTTGTCAATCCCTTCTAGTCTAAAATGCCTCGCACCATCATCGCTGTCTCACTTTGAAATAATAACAGAAACGTTCAAGAGCGTTTTATTTTTGGGATGCTAGTGAAGGGAGAAAAAGAATTACTCAATAAAAATAAATACAATTTTGACTTTCATGTTGGTTTAAAATTTAATATTTTACTTGAGCCGAGCCATTTGAAACAAATATCACCAATCAAAACGTTAATAGAGATCATAACAAAGTGTAGAGTGGTTTACACTTGAGTTTCCAAGGTAATCAACTTAAACTGAACCAGTCGGCTCTTTGTCATCCAATCAAAGTAAAACCAGAACCAATCGTGACACACTCGCACTCGTTTTCCCGCGCTTAGCGTCAGCTGCATGAACTGATGATTTTGATTGGTTCACTGGATTTTCTGTGTCTCTTGTGATTGGCCAGAGAGGTTAAGAGAGAGAGAGAGAGAGATTTCTCGATTAATAAAAGTAAGGCTCTTCTTGACTGATATATTCACACACACTTAAGGTGGGGTTCTACCTGAAGGCCGTTTTTCCGTCGCGTAACTTGGATTTAATGCGAATATCTCGTTCGCGTTTCAAACAATCGAAAAACTGTTAGCTCATCCCACGAATCTGTGTTTTGCGGAGTTTTGTAAATTTTTGGGTGATTTTTGGGGATATTTGGGAGGTTTGAGTTTTTCTCAAAGGATTAGTGAAATTTAGAGAAATGAGAAATGGTGACGATTTGTTGTGATTTTAAAATTAGAATTTGAAGTGAAAAATTACGGCCTGGGATGCTCTCGCGTTGGTGTCAACTGTCTGGTGGTGTTCAAAAATAATTTTCTTTCTCCTAGCCCCACCTTAAATAGCCTATCGGTAGCCATGTGTGGGCCACACGGGACGAACTGACTTTGAGGATTTTAAAACATCATTTTTCGGAACACTAACCCAGCCACTTTCACGACTTTCAGTAGCGAACTACAAAATTCTTGTAATAACCAATAAAAACTAGCGCTTAGAGAACTAGAAACCTAATTCAGACTGAGGCCAATAAACAAACCCAAACATGACCATCGATGGGACCTTTTACGGAGCTCTCGATAAACTAAGATAAACAACTTGAAGTCATAAGACTCGTAGGGGCACAGTCGGGCCCAAGAGTAGTAACCACAAAACGATAAACAATTGATGTTCTCGAATCAAAAATACTGAATTCTACACACGTTGTTGAGTTTTATGACACTTACATCATTGCCCCCCCCCCCCCCGGGGAGATACTCTAGAACGTTTTATACGGGGAGGCTCCGCCCCAAGGTCCAACCCTCTACCATTTTTACATACTTTCCTAATGTAGAATTCCTGTTCTTAAGCCCGGAAATAAAGCAAATATCATGGAAAACTATCACCGGAGAACATCAAGCATAACTAGAATGCACGTTAACCAGAAAAACAACGATTTTATACGGTTCATGTACCTCAATTTGTGAAATCTATACCTAAAGCCTGTAACAGGTACCCAACCTCGTTCCCAGGGACTTTTCCCTGGCTTGGCAAAAAGTCCCTGGGAACGAGGTTGACAGGTACCCCTTTCGGAAGGAGCCTCCCCGTATAGGCTTCAATAGGGAGTACTTACTGGGGTTAATTGCTAGAAACTATTAGGTAAATCAGGTTAGGATAACTTACCATCGCTTATACTTAATATCCTTGATGATATCGCACGTGCGATATAAGTAGCCCGTTCGAATATTGATGACTCTGTTATCTTAAAGGATAATGCGCAGTCCACCCCACGCCAAAGGAATCGGAAAACGCATCAAATGCTTTCTGTCCACACTATATGCCGGAGAAATTTAAAAACGCAACAATCGCCGGCCATTTTTGAGTTGTGTTTGAGGAAACCTCGTTAAGATCACATCCTTTGTCATATTTACAACCTCGTTCCCAAGGACTTTTTCCCTGGCTTTGGGCGGGTCGGGGCGCATTTATTAATTTAAAAATGCAAAGGCGCCCTACCCCGCCCCATAGCCGATGACTTTGAAAGTGTCAATAGACCAATTTCGATATATTAAAATTCAGCCTTACACAATAGACCTCAGCGCGAGGCTCTGGAGAATAACGCCCACAAACTCTGTAGTTATTCCTCAGAGCCTCGTGCTGAGGTCTATTGTATCGAAATTGGTCTTTTAACTGGATTGCCACATTGGGCAGGTCAGGAAATGGTCTGGGAACACAAAATTCTTCAAGGTCAGAAAAAATTCAAGGAATTATATTTTGAGACAGGGGAAATTGACATTTATTTGAAACGTCATGGAAAATTGAAATTCTGACACCCCTGATAAAATACCATTGAAGGGTGGAAGAAACATGTGGGGTAATCGGTGATCTCAACGATGTTTTTCCTAATTAAGAAGGACCACTTGGTGAAAAGTATTCGGTCTTAATGGAGAAAGGAAGGCTGTAGCGAAGCCTAGAAAAATCAGAGAATTTTAAGAAATGATGTCTGTGGCTCTCAAGGTTATGTCACCACGCATTCTACCCTCAGTCTGAGGTATTGTAACCGCTTACGATAAGGGAGTGAGCCCGTGTCTTCACTTGTTCTAGTCAACTGTCTGGCGGAAAATTTTTCTTTACAACACCCCAGTCTCCATGTCTGTAGGGGAGGCTAAAATACGTCAATATATCTGATATTTTGTATTTATTTGGTCAGGAAAATTGTATCTTTATCAAGGAAAAAGCCGGTGATTTTGAAAAGTGATATCTATGGCAGCCAAAGTCAACACGCATTCTACGTTCCAATAAAGCTTTTTAATATTCCGTGAGAGCTTGTAACCTCTGATGAAGAGGGGGTAAAATATCCAAGGCCTCTGTTTGCCTGTTATAGCTACGGACCTGCAATACTCCAGTTCCATAACTCACGGTCGTGGGTACACCTGTTCCACGGGGGGGGGGGATGGGTGGGGGGTTAGAAAAGTTTTGTAAAATGGAATTGAAACTTCTGGTTTCCTAGAAACCGACTCTCTTTGGCAGAACCCTGTTCATTATAATAGCGCAGCTTCTATTTCTCGCGGTCGAGGCTACACCTGTACTGTATACTCTACGGGGGCTAACAATAAGTTTTATAAAAATGGAATTAGAACTTTTGGTTTCCTAGATACCTACTCTCTTTGGCAGAACTCAATTTCCAATATAATAGGCCAGTTTCGCTAGTGCGGCCCGCACCTGCAAGGCATACTCCACATGGGTCCAACAAAAGATTTGTAAATGTTATTACGCCCTTTTTT
>OMLO01004442.1_pt1 | contig 11730 bp, 10 predicted proteins | sample 1674811 | NCBI WGS metagenome assembly OMLO01 (sample SAMN06265003, study PRJEB25207) | coral metagenome | isolation source: Coral host | place: Mexico:La Bocana,Puerto Morelos, Mexico | collected 2008-11-13 | reverse complement strand
TTGATTTTGGGGGGATTGTTCGGCACTATGTTCGTTTGGGGGGCTGTCGGCAGGGACGTTATTAGGGTTGCTGAACAGCAACAGTCAGACTGGGAGATTTTTCCTTTCAAACTCTTGGGAGACCATCCCCGATGTGTGATGCTCTGGAACGCTTTTCAAGTCAGCTTTAATCGGAGGATTGATTTTTGCTTTGGATAGTGGATGGTAAGTTCTCTGATATGAAGCAAGCCCATGAAATTAATCTTTAAAAAGGGGTACTGCGCTGTTGTTAAGCATCTGCTAAGTTTTGGTGTCATCGTGGTGTCATAATTCATGGTGGACTGTCAAATCCTTTTTTTCAGGAACAGACCGAAGACATTGCCTTTTATTTCACAGTTCCTCCAATGAGATCAAAAGAAAAACATCCTAGTAGAATGGGGACCTACCTAGCTACAAGGTACTTACAATAGAATTCAGTCGAGGACCCTTCACATCACCGAAGTAGTTGGTTGGCGGTGCACAGACGCCGGCGTCGTTTCGTGCACTTTTATTTTTGTTTACTTTTGAACACTTATAACTTATAACGCATGATGAATTTTCTGAAAGACCGGCAGAGTTTGCACTTCCTGGTGGATTAGTTCAATGGTGACATCTTCTGAAGAATTGGAAGAGTGTCTGCACATGTTGTCACATTGTGAAATGTTTGCTTCGGTACATACTTCGCACATGTCCAAACCTATGCGTTTTCTTGACTATTTCGGACTTTACTGGAAATGTAATATACAACAATGCGGTGTTGATACGTGGACCACTGGAAGAGTCAATCGAAAAAACAGATTACGCCGGTCACGCCGGTTACACCGAACACACCGAATACACCGAATACACCGGTCACACCGGTTACACCGGTTACACTGGTTACCAGCGTTACACCGGTTACCAGCGTAAGCAGCATTAACCAGCGTAACCAGCGTTAACCAGAGTAACCAGCGTTAACCAACGACCAGCGCTAACTGGCGTAACCAGCGCTAACCAGCGTAACTACCCTTAACCAGCGTAACCAGCGTTAACTGGCGTAACCAGCGTTAACTGGCGTAACCAGCGCTAACCAGCGTAATCACCCTTAACCAGCGTTACTAGCGTAACTAGCGTTAAGTGGCGTAACCAGCGCTAACCAGCGTAACCACCTTTAACCAGCGTAACCAGCGTAACCTTCTGGGGGACACGCTTTGCGCCCACGCTGGTTTTTTTCATTCCCCAGAAATCCGCCATGTTGATCACCATCATTTTACCACAGTAAAAACACAATTTTTAACATGCAGTATTTTGTGATTTTGCAAAAAATGCACGACTACTAGCGCAGTTTTCAACCCGGCGGGTTGTTTTTGTTGCTCTGGTTTCTTCACAGTGTGGATACTTTGACCTCGGAAATTTCCGCCCCAGCTTCCTCCTTAGCAACTACTTGTATTTTTCATCAGCATGTTTGGTCAGTCAGACACTGAGGTATCTTTTGTCAGAGGTTTAGAGGCAAACGCAATGATGCGAAGACGAAATGGGCTTCTTTGTCAGAAGAAGAAAGAAAGCCCTTCCAGGACTTCATTTAACTTTGTTGCATGTGAAGTCTAGCTTATGGCTGCTTGCTCGGAAAGCAGGATGAAGAAAGAAGACAGATGAAGCTGTGGAAGGAACACAAGAACAACGCTAGTACAGAAGAAGCAGCTTCTGCCGGTCAGGCAGTCGCTCAGCAGCCACGCCAAAAAAAAGAAAGGCCGGAGGTCACGTTTGCTCATCTTGAAAAGCCGTAAAAGAAGACATCCAAGAACTGTTTACATCTTAGTTATAGATATGTTGGATCAGAGAAGATGTTGAACCAGGGGTAAAATGCCTGATTCAATTACATGTCGAGCACTGTCTAGCGCAGAGGCCCTGGCGCCCCCAAAGCCTCATGTCTGAAATCTGCTTAGTTGCTGCGAGGCACCTGACACGGCCAGGACATGCGTGCTGTGCGGGACAAGCTCTGACGCAGCACGCTGGTTTAAGTATCGCAGGAATGATGAGGGCGACGCAGTGGCGGAAGGATTGCGGTGCTCTTCTTGCGTTTTCAAGGCTTCTCACTGCTCATTTCAGTGATTTCTAGATTTCTGTGATTCTATTTAAAACGTGATGCCACTCAGAATGGGCCACTGTTTCATATATAGTTGGTTTCGGACTCTGTGAGTCTTGTTGGGATGCAACGACAATGGAACCTTGTGAGCACCATGTCATACATCTGTGGCTCATTGGTCAGGTCCAGCGATATGCCCACCACGTTGCAACAGAGGATAAACCAAAGATTCTGCGAGAAGCCACGGAAGAATCCATTTGGAATCTTGCCAAAAACAGTCGACAGAAGGCGCAATTGCGAAAGGCGATCTTGAGCGTTGATGTCTCCAAAGCGGCAGTAGACCTCTTGAATGAAAGCCAGACCACTGGACACAGTTCAGTGCGATATGAATTGGAAGAATGCGCCGAAGATGTTTGGACATATGAACCTCAGCGGCATTGTGCCCGGATCAAGTATTCGCACGTATGCATTCACACCGGAACAAGCTTATCAAAGTTCATCGAATTGTTTAGTCTTCTCAAGATTTGTGAAAGCTAAGGACAGTTTCTTTGCGATCCAGGGTCCTCCTCCCCCGGAGCAGGTCAAAAATGTGAATGGGCGCCGGCTTGTGGTCAAACCGGCAGAAAGTCTGCTCGTACCGTTTCTTGTCTGATCTTTTGTTGCGGAAGGCATGTGAGCTGTGGACAAAATTAAATGATGTAAAGAACGAGGACAGTTTTCGGAAAGGTATTGGAAATCAGGTTTTACATTTCACAGGCAGAACGGGAACACATTCACCAAAAAAATATCACGATACTTGCACAGTATACAAATAGTACCCGACACCGTGACACCAAGCTGCTCAGCTGCTCCGGCTGATCCGAGAGACTGGAACACCAGACCTCTTGGACCTCAAAGAACGTACAGATTACATTTTCCTGCAAATCCGCCTCTCTTCTCGACTCTATTCAACTCTACTCTACTCAACTCTACTCTACTCTACTCTTCTCTTCCCGACTCTGCTCGACTCAACTCTACTCTACGCAACTCCTCTCTTCTCGACTCTTCTCTTCTCGACTCTTCTCTTTTCGACTCTTCTCTTCTCGACGCTACTCTACTCAACTCTTCTCTTTTCGACTCTATTCTTCTCGATTCTACTCGACTCAACACTACTCATATAACTCTTCTCTGCTCGACGCTTCGCTGCTGGACTCTTCTCTATACCCAGCTCTACTCTTATCGAATCTACTCTTCTCGACTCTGCTCAACTCTACTCTACTCAGCTCTTCTCTTCGCGTCTCTACTCTACTCTTTACTCTTCTCTAACATTCTCTCTCATATTTTTAAAACTTCGTAAATCGGAAGTTTCTCATTCAAACTTCCTTTGATAAACTTGTTGTATTTGGAAGTTTTCTAAAAATGTGTGAAGCAAGGGCAGGTTTGGTGAATCTCACACCTAGCAGAGGTCAGCCTGGGTTTGTGCACTGTGGAATGTATGTTTCGGAGTCGATACATTTTTGATGCCAACGGGGTGCTTAAGTTGCTCCAATTCATATTCTCGCCGTTTTCATTTGTAGTCCACTTGAGAGAAAAGACTGTTCCCAACAGAATGCCAGATGATCTTTTGAAAAAATCAGCTTTGACCAAAACGATAACGAAATGATAACAAAACATGTTTCGAATGAGATATGGCGCATTTGTGTTCTTTCCCATATTTATCTACCTCCAGCAATCTTGCCGACCTTCCCTCGCCATCAGCCATGCAGGCAAGGAGCCCGACGACTCCGCAAGATTTCTGAGACCGGAGTAAGTTTTGCCAAGCGCTCCAAAGCCGGGGGCAGCAGCTCGCAAGCTATCTATGAAGCCATATCTAATTCTCTACCAACAGGCCCGGCATAGAGTTGCACCAACCACTGCTTGAAGCTTAGCAATGTAAGTCATTACTCAACGCTTGTTTTTTGAATGCCAAGTCCATGTGGGCTTGTCACAGGATTGGAGGGGCATTTACCTTTGCTGAAGGATGCTTGATGCCGAAGTGAGATGATGGGATGAGTGAGACGCAGGTCATATGTGCATTGTATGGATCAATTTTTCAAACCTCTGCAGTCCGGGCCGGATTGTTTCCTAGTCTGTTTAAAGGAAAACATACAGAGTGTGACCGCCTCTCTACTCATTTGCGCCCGAATGGCATTTTCAAGGCCACATAACAACGTCATGGAATTGGAAAACGTCTTCGGTGTGAACACTTGAAAGGCCTCGAATACCCAAGCCAAATGCACGAGCCCACCTGTATTGGAAAGTGACTGTGTATCTGTTGAATCTTGGTGTTTGTTCACCCTTGAATTTTGCTCATATATCTACAATTTTGTGTGAAAGCATTAACTAATTATTTCGAGTCGTTTTCGTTTTTCTTGCAAACCGTCCTTTTTTCGGTTTCATGCACTTCCAATGCTTTGTGAGCATTTGTGCACCTAACATGTCCTGGACGTGGCTGGAACTCAAGCGCTTTTAAAAGCATCCCAGAATTGACGCTGGTGTTGTTGACGCTGGTGTTGTCGCTGGAATTGACGTTTATCTTAAAGACCAGGGTATACTAAGCCAGGACCAAGTGCAGCATTTTTGTTTTCCAGCTGATCCAAGTGGAACCATTGCTTGTTTAAATGCGGTATCATAAGCAGCTGGGTTGTGCCACGGATTGGTGTCTGGCAGGTAGCAGTGCCTTACTGTGAAAATCTGGGACTCAGCGTTGCATCGCTTCCGCCAAGTGTTAAACATATGTTAAGCATGTGAAGCATCAAAGAACAAAGGCGGTCACAATGATTAGGTGGAAACGATGTGAGATGTGCGGCTCTAATTCAACCATAGGATCTTGGCCATACAATAGCTTTGGAGGTTTCACCACATTAGGAGCGAAGCCCAACTCAACTTGCTATGCCATTCATATGGATACCGAATCGGATGATTTGGAGGTTCACAGCAGGTTACGGTGAAACGCATTCAGCTTCCGAGACACACCGTTCCAGACATTTCGCTTCACACACTGTGGCTGAGAATATCAATAGTGAAATAGTCGGGGTATTGGAGTTGTGTTTGTCGGAGTATGTTGCTGTTTCAGTCGGGGTCCTGTGATGTTGTTTTCGGGGTGCATTCGGTCCATTCGGTCCGTCCATGGAGTACGTTCGGTCCATTCGGTCAGTCCATGGAGTACGTTCGGCCCATTCGGTCAGTCCAGCTGCATTCGGTCCATTCGGTCCGTCCAGGTGCATTCGGCCCATTCGGTCAGTCCATGGAGTACGTTCGGCCCATTCGGTCAGTCCAGGTGCATTCGGTCCATTCGGTCCGTCCATGGAGTACGTTCTGTTGATTTGGTCGGTCCATGGAGTACGTTCGGCCCATTCGGTCAGTCCAGGTGCATTCGGTCCATTCGGTCTGTCCATGGAGTACGTTCGGCCCATTCGGTCAGTCCAGCTGCATTCGGTCCATTCTGTCCCTGCATGGAGTACGTTCGGTCCCTGCATGGAGTATCAGTCAATCAATCAGTCAGTCAGCCCGCCAGGCCGATTTCAGGCTTACGGAAGAAGGCTTACGGATTCTTTACGGATTTGGGGAAGAAGGGTTACATGACAGCGCATGGCATCACACCACATGCAGCTGCTCGCAGCCATCCACATCCACATAAAAATTGGTACCTTCGAGTTTCCCCTACAGAATGCCAATCTCAAATCCCTAAAAACAACCTTTTTTGCTGGCCCTGGTTGGGGTTGGGTATACCCGAGGGTCCGCCGAATTGAATCTACTAAATGTTTTGTCCAATCCCTCGGGCAAATTTCAAGAAGGATGAAGCAATGTTTTTTGTTCATATATTTTTTTTTTGCGGGAACGTTTCCAGATTGGACCACGTCGACCAGGTCAACTTCGCCTACCTGAACAGTGAACTCTCACGAAAGAAAAAAAGAGAAGCTGAAGGGGATGCAAGAGAGATAAAATTCTCTCAAATGGGTTGGGTTTTGTGTTCTACAAATTGATTTTGGCAGCGAGATTCCCATTTATGAGATGAGGTCTGGAGGTTGAGGGCTTGTCGAGCTAACATGTGGTGATCTGTCGTGGTTTTTGAGTCTGATGTCATGGATATGTTGATGTCTGTCAAGGATTTGCCCAATACATGTCAAGGATTAAACCACCGGTTTTTCACGTGGTTACAGCACCTTCTCCTCCAGGTGATTTAGTAGGGAAATCTTTCCCAAAAATCCCTGGAAAGTTCAAGTTTTCCACTTATCGTGCCCAGATTAGATGCATAGAGTCTATGCGTATGTATATATATATACATATTATATATATATACATATTATATATATATATATCATATATCATGTTGTTATTTTTTTCATCAACCAAACCGCTTCATATACCTAATTCTTTTTATGACCTTGCAAATTAGAACATAAATGGAACAAAGGATACCATGTTCCTCCCATTGTTTGGCACCCCACAAGAGTCACACCCCGAATTCGAAATATCATCAAAAACATTTGGATCTTCCAGATATGAACCGGCATGCTGCCTATAAATAGTTTCATTTTAGCGAAAAGGCCGAAAGTTTGATATAGAACTTCTTGGAAGATTCAAAAAAAATGATTCAAAAAGTCTGCGTTCAGGGGCGTTTCGTAAGCAATGAATTGCACCAAAAGAATAAGAACCTCACAGTTTAGCTTGGTGATTTTTCCTGTCTACTGAGATTTCACTTCCTAGAGGGGTTGGGTGTGGAGGCCCAGTCATTCATCTCACATGTGTGCTTAATTGCTGAAAAAGAAAATGCTGTCGAAACTATAATATATCACATGGTAATTATAGTGTTTTATGTTTTTTTCTCCTGACTTGCTGAAACCTCATGCAAAATATAAATTTGCCTGTTTCTTGAGCAAAAGTGTAAGAATCCACATCCACCTGTTTCGTTGCTACCCTGGATACGCCAGGACTGAAGGAAATCTACCCCTTGCACTGCCAAACAGCTTGGCTCAGTCGGTGGGCGGAACTTGCCCCCCCGGGGTGGCCCAACCCCCCGCCGCGGTTTCCGGCCGCCGGTGATGCCGTAGAGGTTTGGCCATTTGGCCGTAGGTGCGGGGATCAGAAAAGGGCGGGGTTCAACGGGGATGATTAGAACATTGATGATCACTTGAACATGTCGCCAAAAATGCTGCTGGGATATGTTTTTTCACACAAAAAAACACGGCATGGATCTCATGGTTGCATAGCAATCTGTTACTCGTATGATGAGTTGATGGTAAATAATGGCAAATATATGTATAGTCAAATAAAAACAAATTAAGTCAAGTCCATGTACCAACGTGAACTTTGGGCCAGTTGTTGGGGGTGATTTCTCAGATCAAGGAAGGGTATAATTAGCATTGTCAAATTCTGACCTGGACGTGGTGACAAGCCAACTGAGAAAGGCCTTTGCATCGAATGAATTTGTGATATGATTCAGACAGATTTGGTGAATTGTAGATTTGGAGATGTTTTGATCGTGTCTACCTGTCCACTAAAAACTGCAAGAAACCCAAGACCAGCAACCAAATCAGGAGTGAAAAACAACATTTTTCCCCCTTATTGTTTTCCATTGTGTTTTTTTTCATGTTTTTTTGGGGGGTTTGCATCATCTTCACCTGAAAATCTTCAACGCAAAAATCCTCAGGAGCCATGTTGACAGAGGGCCCACCTTTGCCTTCGCCTTCCGTTTCGTCGCGACCGGCTTTGTGGCCTTTCTCGGTACGGAGACCCAATTGGTGTCATGAAGTTTCGTTGAAGTCGGGTCCAATCCAAGGTTTGATGGTTTTTTGGGATTTCTCATCTCAAAAAGGGTTGGCTACTTTGGATGTTTACCAACCAACTTTAGTATCTTCAACAAATCATCTAAGGATTTGGAATATGTTCCTTTACAAAGGATATTTTCGAATGATCTTCCATCGCATCAGTCGCCGAAGTCTAAGCTGTTTCGAGTCAAGGGCCATGTGTGCTGGTATGTGCTAGCCAACCGTAAGATTTCAGGGATACCCGGTTGCCACTCCTGTCATGTAGGTAAACTGCAGGAAATACGGGAGAGAAGCCAAGAAAAATTCTTGCCACCCGGAAGATCGTACTTGAAGCGTAGGCACTCACGATTCCCAGATGTTACATGTGAATGTTTAGAATTTGTGCTGCTTGGATTCCGATCTTTTGGCCTAATTTTGAATCATCTGTAGAACCACAACCCTTCCAAATAGAAATCTCCTTCCTGCGTTTTAACAAGAACATCACACCTGCATTTTTGTCATTTCGACAAGAAAAAGCTCAAAATCCGACTTGGTACAGCAAACACCATGGAATTTCAGGTGTTTTCATTGTGTTTTCAACTCGCTGCAAGTTTATCCAACATTCATCCAATTGCCTCCCAGTGCGAGGTCGACAGGGCAGTCTCATCACGCGTTAGAGATGGAAGGTGCCATGGTGAACCAGGGCATGTCTTGGTGGTTTGGTTTTGATGTTAGTTCCAAAGGGGATGTTGCGAACTGTTTCTAGTTTTTTCTTCGGCAGTAGATGGTGGTGATGTTTTCCACTGAAACTTCGGTATGATTGGTTGGTATAGAAGTGTTGTTGTTTCCCCAAATATCCCCGAAAAATGGAAGCAGGTAAAATCCAACAACTACAACGATTAATCCTAATTTCCAACCGGGACATCTCAGTAGGTGGACCCCTAAGGTGTGGCGGTTTTTATGTTCACCCAAATACTCACTGATATATTTGACTTTCCACCATGGCAAATCACCATTAAGCCGCACCACTTGTGGGGATATATGTGTTTTTTTGAATATTAGGTTTTATGATTTGCAAGTGAATCTAAGAATAGGGTATAGGAAAATGATCAGCGATTGTGAGCCTCGCTAGTCGCTAGTCCAGGAAGTCCAGGAAAGCCAGTGAAACATGAGGGAAAATGTGTACCTTCCCGTTCGCACTTAACAGCATTTTGTTGTTGGGAAATCGACTGGGTGGGATGTATATACCAAGAAAGGTAGGGGTTGCCCACTAATGTCAGACTACCGTTAGATCAACTCCCGTTACCTCTTTGTGAGGATGATCATATCAACTGCTTAGTTCCTGTTGGCACCCGATGTTTTTCACTGATTTTGTGGCAAATACAGTCCTTGCATGTACCTTGGAATGTCCCCCAATCCTGGGTTAACACTACATTTGTTGTTGACAGTAGAACATGTTTTATTCAAGCCTTGTGAGAAAGGGCCATTGATTCATATGTGTGGGGGTGATATTTGTACAATATTCTCTAGTAGTGGGATATGAAATTGAACATGATGTAATTCCATCCTTACTTTGATACATATGTGTTGAGAGAGAGAGAGAGCGAGGCAGAGAGAAAAAACTTTTGCCCATCATATATACAGATTTTTCTTTATACGCCCATATGCTGCAAATCTTGCTAGTTTTCCAGGCCTGGTGCGACCAGGGAGACCGGGCGCATCCCGGGAAATCGCGGTGGTTCCAAGCTGGTCGTTGCAGGTGGGGTGCCCAACAAAAAGGCCGGTTGGTTAGAGAAGATGTGATGTAAATTATTCCATTATGTTTTTTTGGTGTTAAAGATTTATTTTGTTTTGTTTTGTTCGAAACTTGGCAGCCTTGGTAGAAACATAAAATGATTATTGTCGATCATGGATAGTAAGACTTGCTTTTACCGTTGATCAGATGATCATATAAATAATGTACTTATGAAATACCGTCATATATATGTATATACGCACACCTTCTCTATTGTCCTATCAAGGTGAGCCCACCAACTCAAGTGTGGCATGATTCTTAACATGATCACAATTTTGTTGCGAGACCGTGGTTCCAAACAAAAAAATCTGCGGATGTTTCACACCTGCTTTTCTCGGAGTGAAGATATGCAACAATACTTTGACAAAGCAACATATTGGATGAAAAACCGATGAACCCTTCTTCGATTCTTCGGTTTTTGAAAACTAATTCATTTAACCAGCGGAAGGATATTGTGGCGATGGATTTCAACCCTCCCCCATTTCAGGTATAGGAAGTGAGAGGCCTCAGTTGTTTCAGGGTTTCTCAGCTTTAAGTTTGATGGAATTTACTCAGATGGCATCGTTTTGAAAAAAGATGCTTGGATGATCGCTTGTGTTTAGTCGACTAATTCACCTAAAATCAATGTGTTCAATAATCCTGGTTGTGGTATATGGCTTAAAGCCCCAACGGTTTCCTGGACTCTTTACTGTTCAGAAATCCTATATTCAATTGAGACTGTTAGTGAATATATCTAGAATGGTATATTTACAACAAGTTTCCAAAACACCCCAGGTGGCAAAATATAGACAGATTTCTTTTCACCACTTGTTTACTTCAAGAAGTGAACCTGATGAAACCAGTGCTAGGACTGGCCACTGCAGCACTTCGTGGTTCCCGACTGCGAGGGGTGCCTTTGACGTAGCTGCTGAATGGTCAAAGGGCATGTCTACTAAGTTTTCAGATCCTGTTTTCCGTTTTGAAACCTCAGAAAAGGTAAGATGATCTTAGAGTCTCAGAGGAATCCTCACAGTCACCCAAACTCAGTTTTCGTCCAGAATCTTTGGTCAGGGTTGGCTAACTGCTCCTGATTTTGTCACCCAACACGACTTTCCAGAAATAGCCGGGCGAAGAAATATGCCAGTACGGCTCTTTTAAGGGACCCAATTCATCACCGTTTAAGTTAAACGGAGCAATTTGTCATGGCAGGGGAATTTTGGGGGATGGTCAGATTCTCGCAATCAATGGTAGGTAAGAACATCTTCGCAGTGAGCCGAGAGGGCGTCCTGTTTACTGCTGTTGTGTGTCATCTAAACAGTTTGATCAGTGAGCCTTTCCATTTCAACACCCAAACTCCTTGTACACCACTTGCTGGAGCAATGCACCCACCACGATTGGCCAGCCTACATGTTGATTCAGGAAAGAAAGTATTGAAGATCATTCTTGCCCAAGCCATCTCGAACAAAGCTCATTCTGAGTTCATGTTTGCATGATTTCCTCCCTGGTCGCATGGTGTAGGTCCTCCGCCCGTCCTCGCGATGGACAAGATGCAGTGCGGTGCTGCCGCGACTAGAAGGTGCGACCTTTGGTGTCACGCCTGGTTTGTGAACTGGTACAGTGAGTCCAGGTGATCTCTTGAAAATCAAAGTTTAAAACAGACCTGAATTGTAGATAATTGTAGATGTTTTAGCCCGATGGTTGATGATATATTAGTTAACATAGGGAGGAAAACCATAAAACCTGTTGTTTTATCAGTGGAATCAGGTTTACAGTCGGTCAATAACATGTCAACAACGTTGATTTGTGGTCAAGGTTGATATGCCTGGAAGGGTAAACTGACCCTTGGTTGGGGGATGCGATCGCAAGTTATACTAATGATACGTTGATATCTAAGGTATGGTTTGTATATTTACACAGGAGGGCAGATGTGACAGATGTGCCAATCCAATTATATAATTAGTTTTCCAGTATCAGCCAGTGATTGGTAAAACTATCGAAGTGGCTAGAAAGAAAGTGGGACGAATATGACTTCAATTCCAAGGTGGTATGAATAGCAATATGGGCAAATGACGTCACGAGAAATATCATGATGCAATCTAGACAGC
>OMLO01004441.1_pt1 | contig 11731 bp, 7 predicted proteins | sample 1674811 | NCBI WGS metagenome assembly OMLO01 (sample SAMN06265003, study PRJEB25207) | coral metagenome | isolation source: Coral host | place: Mexico:La Bocana,Puerto Morelos, Mexico | collected 2008-11-13 | reverse complement strand
ACTGGGAAACCCGCTCTTACATCACATTCATCACTCATGCCAGAAAATGCGCATTACCAGTTACCATTCAAATATTAATCTATTGTCTATGCATTGGCCCGAAAAAAATTAGGCCTGCAAGTTTATCAAACTGTCACTGTATGTGGAAAAATCTCCCTCACAACACTGCAATCATGGGCTGTTGGCAAATTACGCGCCGCTTTGTTCTATCCCGCAAAAGCATCCATACAAAACTGCCTGACAGTGAAGGGATATAGCCATAGCTGGTCATTCTAACGCCTTAAAAGCGTGTATTCACATAAAGGCGGGACACAAGTTTTCTACAACACAGCACGACAAAACCACATGCCTGAGGCTTAGGTTTTCCTGTTTAAAACATTCAAAAGAAAATGGTTTCATCTTAACAGGCAGCCATGCCGTCTGATTCGAAAACCCCATCCAGAATCCTGCACGGCAAGAAGTCTGAGTACATGATGGACCGACCACTGGATTGATATAATCCAGGATGAACAAACGAGCCAAAAGAAGTCTAGACCCATCTCCCTTTGAATTTTTGCACATGCAAAAGCACAAACATGCAACATTGGCCCTCACTCTACCTTCCTATCTTTGCCATTCGCAACTTCGTCCCTGAAAGAATCTCACAACTCCAAAGACTTCCAACAACAAATTCTCTTCGAACAGAAAATGGGTGTGTCTTAGAATGACCTTCCTGATCCGGGAAGTTCTCCTTACAACCTGTTTCGGGGTATGTTTTGTCGATTAGTTTCGGGGGTTGGACCGGCCAAAGCAAACCCAGCCTCAACAAAACAGACCGAAATTCCCTTCCGAGGCCACGGCCATCATTTTCCACTGCATCCACCACAGCGCCGGCGGCAAGCAGCAGCTGGACGACGGCCTCATGACCCTTCAGAGCCGCCAGGTGCAAGGACGTGTAGCCTCGGCGGGGCGCCGCTGGTGCGGCAGATCTTTTTGCCTCGTTCCGTTTGGGTTCGACCTCTTTCAAACATCAGTAGATGACACAACTTTTGGACTTTCTATAGTGCATCAAATTATGTTGAGACACTTTATAGCTGGTTATCAGGTTAACAAATCAAGACATTCAAGGCGGCCCAATGCCCTAAGGCCTCTATTCACACAAAAGCGGGAAAGTTCCAAGTCTTCCACGGCACGACAAAACGCTCAGCTTTTCCCAAATAGAAAACGACAATGCTTTCATCATTCATTTATACTGTTCAGCTCACGTGGTGGTATCATCCCTAAGGACACCCATGCAAACTAAAAGACAAGGTTGGCGGGATCATCAAATTGGCGGTGTCGCCACATCACGATATATGTAACATGCTTTCTTAACAGAGCATACACTGGCATACACAGTGCCTCGATTTTGAACCGTCCATGTAAAATCCAGGCAAAAAATCTGACATGATGGATCGAGCATAGCCACTCCCTTCAGAATCCCTTCCCAAAAAACATCACAACTCCAAAGAAGACCTCAAACTACTTCCCTGCGAAGCAAAAAAGATCCCTTCATGTTTCCTTCTGATTTTTCAAGAACCTGAAATTCATTCAGCCAGTCTCCGACCTTCAATAAGCATGTACGATTTACAGAGTTTGCATCGTCAGGTGGCCACCGCCACACCTTTCTTCAGAATCCCCTTCCCGAGGCCATGGCCATCATTTTCCACTGCATCCACCGCAGCGCCGGCCGCCAGCAGCCGCTGGACCACGGCGTCGTGGCCATTTTCTGCTGCAAGGAGCAGCGACGTCCAGCCTCGGAGCGCCCGCAGGGGTGGCTGACGCTGAAGGTCCAGTAAGTTGCATGGTGAGGTGGTTTTTCCGATCCTAAACGATGTCAAAGTGATGAAAAAATCTTTGTTGGTCTGGCCACAGGTTTGGGCTCGACTGGGAAACCTGCTCTTACATCACATTCATATCAGCAGACTCGGAATTTGAGTTGCCCTTCACACATTCATCCATGCACTGGCCCAGCGTTTGGGACAAACATTGTTACATGACAGTGAATGGACATCAAAACACTTATGGTATCAAATTGAGACAGGGAATATCCACAAGAAAAATTGACAAGCGAAAAAACCGCGAAGCAAGGGTTGTGAAGAGGGGGGCCTAAAACGGTGTCCTTTCTCAATCAAATTCCATCATATATCAAAGAGCCTTGGCCTGGCATGTTCCCCAATTCCAAATTATATACTTTGAACTTTGAACCTCGTCTACTGAAGTCGGTTTCTTTTCAACATAAAAATGCACTCGCCTAGTTTTGACACGGCCACTACTACTCACCACTCATTTTAAAGGACTTCCATCACCTATAGTTGAAAAGAATCTTGGCCTAGGTGGACTGCACAAGAAAAGATTTTCCCACATCTTCTCTATACTTTTGCTCCGTAGGCTGGAAACTCAAAGAATCCTAGCGAATCAACATTCATATACCCACTGGCCAGGTGTGTGGTCTTAAGTCGGGTCAAACATCCATCAGTGCCAGTGGATGGATATAGAATTTCATCTTTGGTAACAAAATAAGATAGGGAAGGTTCACACGAAAAACCAAGAAGCGGAAAAAACTGAGAAGGAAGGGCCTGAAAGGGCGTCCTTCCGACACGGCCACTCCACTCACCACTCATTTTGGGGACTTCCATCACCTAGAATAGTTGGAATGAATCCAAAGAATATTGACCGATAGGCCTATAGGTGGACTTCCCTAGAATGGATTTTCGCATATCTTATCTATTTTTCTTCAGAGCTGGAAACGCAAAACAAATCAATAACTTTCATTGAAACAACTGTGGCGTCGTGTTCAAATTATATACTTCTCCCATTCTCTGCTGACTCTGGGCAGCGGATTCAAAGCTCGACTCCACGTCCGTCAAAATGTGTTTTCTTCCGGATTTCTTTGGAACTTTGTGGTTTCTTCATGTTTCTTTCTGGTTTTTCAAGAAGCAGAAATTCATTCAGCCGGTCTCCGACCTTCAATAAGCATGTACGATTTACATTGTTTGCATCGTCAGGTAGCCACCGCCACACCTCCCTTCAGAATCCCCTTCCCGAGGCCATGGCCATCATTTTCCACTGCATCCACTTCCTTCCCATCCTCATTTCACCTTCCCATCCTTGCCATTCGCAACTTCCTCCCCGAAGAATCCCCTTCCGAGGCCACGGCCTTTATTGGTCGCGGCCTCCACCGCGGCGCCGGCCGCCAGCAGCCGCTGGACCACGCTGTCGTGGCCGTTGCTTGCTGCCCAGTGCAGCGACGTCCAGCCTCGGAGCGCCCGCAGAGGTGGCTGAAACTGAAGGCCCAGTAAGTTGCATGGTGAGGTGGTTTTTCCCGAAACGACGCCAAAGCGATGAAAAAATCTTTGTTGCGCTGGCCACAGGTTTGGGCTCGACTGGGAAACCCGCTCTTACATCACATTCATCACTCATGCCAGAAAATGCGCATTACCAGTTACCATTCAAATATTAGTCTATTGTCTATGCGTTGGCCCGAAAAAAATTAGGCCTGCAAGTTTATCAAACTGTCACTGTATTGAAAAATCTCCCTCAGAACACTGCAACCATGGGCTGTTGGCAAATTATGCGCCGCTTTGTTCTACCCCGCAAAAGCATCCATACAAAACTGCCTGATGGTGAAGGGATATCGCTTTTCATTCTAACACCTTGAAGCCTGTATTCACGTAAAGGCCGGAAACAAGTTTTCCACTACACGGCATGACAAAACCATACGCGTGAGGCTTTAGTTTTTCCTGATGTTAACCGGATTGAATAAACGAGCCAAAAGAATTCTAGACCCATCTCTCATTGAATTTTTGTGCATGCAAAATCACAAACATGCAACATTGGCCCTCACTTCACCTTCCTATCTTTGCCATTCGCAACTTTGTCCCTTAAAGAATCTCACAACTCCAAAGAAGAAAATGTCTATCTTTGATTTATATTGATTGATCCTATTCAACCTCTGGCAAACATCAGTAAATGACAGTGAATGGACTCGTTTTTGGTCTGGCCCACAACTTTTTGGACTTTCTAGTGGATCAAATTATATTGAGAAATCTCATTCAAACTGCAATCCTTAGCCGTTGGCGCATTCATCTATGCACTGCTGTCTTCTCAAGCGCGAAAGCATCCACACAAAGCTCGATAGTGAAACTATATATAGCTGGTTAACAGATTAACAAAACACGACATTCAAGGCGGCCCAATGGCACCCTAAGGCCTCTATTCACACAAAAGCGGGAAAGTTCCAGGTCTTCCACGGCGCGACAAAACGCTCAGCTTTTCCCAAATAGAAAACTAAAACGAAAATGTTTTCATCTTTGATTTATACTGTTCAGCTCGTGTGGTGGCATCGTCCGTAAGGATACCCATCCAAACTAAAAGACAGGGCTGGCGGGATGCGGTCTAGAGATATGGCAAATATGGTAGGATGGACCTACATTGCTTACATTATCTGTCAATACTGGACATCAAATTGGCGGTGTCGCCACATCACATATATATATATATATATATATATATATGTCTCTCATGAACTGCGGCAGTGACTGCAAGATGCGGAGCAACTTTTTGGATCGGGGGACGCTCGAATCAATGACCCGTGTTGGGCATTGGGCTTGGCAAATCCAAACTATGAAGTTGAGTGGTGGGTGGGTGGGCTCAACTTCAAAAGGCGGTCCCACCCTACCCACCACTCGAACCAGAAATCACAAGGCCTTCGTTTCCGTTCGCTAGCTTACCATGCACGAGACTGTCTTGTCACTTCGTGAATCAACCGTCTCTCATGAACTGCGGCAGTGACTGCAAGATGCGGAGCAACTTTTTGGATCGGGGGATGCTCGAATCAATGACCCGTGTTGCCCCATTGCTAGTCATTCGATTTCCGCAGCAGCTCAACTGGGAGTATCTTCGATGTCACGAGCTCTTCCACCATATGATCTGGCAGCTTTATGTCACCTTCAAAAGTTCCACCAACTATCTTCAGAGTTTCCTCCCACTTGCCTCTCGACGGGAGGTCCGCTATGTTGCTGGCACTTGGGACTCTTTCTATCCAAACCATGAGTGGTGATGAAGCGTCCAGTTGGTGGAATAGGTGAGCAATCAACTGCATAGAGGGAGAGGGACTGCTACCCTTTATCAAAGAGAAACGTGCTGCCTCGTTGTCAACGAAAAAGATGGCTCGCTTCTCCTTCCAGGCTTCCGAAAAATGCTGCCGAATAAGAAGTACCGCATAAGCTTCTATCTGACATATGATTTGTTCTCCGGCCAACTTTTTCCAGCCTTCCATCAATCTGGAAGGAACGTCACCAGCATAGGTTGAGGTCTTTCCGTCTCCAGGTTCAAAGACGACAGCACCCCAGGTTCCTTTGGGATCCTCATAGGCTCCATCGGTGAACACTATAATGGGCCAGTCGTCCGTCCAGCAGTTCCAGGATCTGGGTTTTGAGATCTCGAGCATTGCATGTGTGAAGTCGCAAAGCTTCGCCACCTCGTCACCATCAGCACCATGGGGTCTGGCGACCAGATTGGCAAAAGCTCGGGACGCCGTCTTCAGGGATTGTCCCAGAAAGAAACCCGAAGCATAGTTGAGGAGACCATGCATAGATTGCGCCTCACTTTTGCTTATATGCCTGTTCTGTTTCATGGCCGCCAGAAGTTCTTTGAGCTTGACAAGCCGGCTGGGTTTGTTGCTCGCCTTCACAAAACCTTCATGAAGGGAGGACAAGTTCAACTGTGCACCTAGCAGGTTAAAGCATGGCTCAAACTTCGAAGCCTTGCTTCCTTCCTTGGCGTACTTCCACCCCAACAGCTCCAGAAGGTTTTCTGCAGCCATGCTGGCCAGTGTAGCCCCTCCTGAAGGCTCCAGTAGCGCGAAGTCATCATAGAAAACACCGCTGGGCATCTTCAAGAGCTTGTGAAAAAGGTGCAGCAATGATCTGGTTATCCTGTTGAAAGCGAAAACACTGGAGGCGCATCCGAAAGGCATAGATGACGTAGTAAAGAATTTTGGTTGTTGGGACCCTGGCTCCGGCACCAGCAAAACCATGAGGCCTCGGCTGGTCCTGTCTATCGGCACTTGCTTGTAGGCCTTCGAAAGATCTAAGCAGCGTCCCTGCCGCCTGCAATTCCCAAGAAGCTCTTTGTGGATTGGCTTCTGCACCACTTGTCCATCAAGCTCCGAAATCCGCACCATGCCGTCGCCGCCGTAGATTGAAGAAATCAGAGAAGCTATGCTCACCATGTGGTCGAAGTCGCGCAGTTCCAACCGTTCAAGAGCTGTGTAGGCAGAGTTCACAGCACTCTCCTTGGCTTCATCTATGACCCGGGGTTTAACCTCATCGCCGCTGCCTTGAAGAATAACAAAGCGTCTTGTGAGGCAGATGTCTTCAACTCCCAGATGCTTCCTAACTTCGTCCAAAGTTTGAAAAGGCCCATTGATGAAGCCTTTGGAACATTCCTTCATGGTTTCTTCCCAAAGCACCCGTTGAAGCTTCGGATCGTCAGAGTGGGCAACCCTAGCCAGCAGAGCCTTGTTCCGCCACTTGGAAGAAGCCACCAGCAACTCAGTCGTGGTCTTAGCCAAAACCACTTTCTCACCAAACAGTGGGCTCTTGCTGTGCCTTCCTGTCAATGGGACACCGTGCATGAAGTCCACCACTCCGAGGTCAGGAAAGTTGGTCTCCTGAAGTAGCTTTTTCCACAAAAGGATTGGCTTTCCTCCCAAAACTTCTTGTACGTGAGCGGGTAGCCCTGCTTTGAAACGAGCTTCTTCAAACCTCATTTCGTGCTTCATCTTGGAAATTCTGTCGATCTGCTTTATCCTCCAGGAAGCTGTTGCAGTGATGCCTTCAGAGAAAATATCAAAGATGACACTTTTCACTTCATCCGATACTGCATTGTGAGTACTGAAAGGATGTGACAGAGACTTGGCTTTGTCGAAAAACTGCTTCATGGTATGGTATTTTCCCACTCTCACCATGCTTTCGCCCTCCCGCTTGTGGTCCCCTGTGGTGTTGAGGGATTCCAGGATCTTAAAGGTTGATGTGTCAGCGGGGAGTTTGCTTTTGGCCACTGTGTTGATGTGGACAAACTCAGGTATCAACTGAGCAATGCGAGGTTGTTGGGCTGTTGCCAAACATGTAGAATGTCGCTTGGAAACAGCAGGTGGCGTCGGCAGCTTCAAATGCTGACAAACTAATGAAACATAGCGCTGACATAGAAGATGTGGGTATTCTGCCTCTTTGCTGGTGTCAAAGTTCCACTTGTTATTGTCCCAGGAGATGTTGTATGGCAGGTGTTTGCGGTTACCAGAACACTGTTTCTGCAGCTGCATCAAAGTTGGCACGGTGGTCAAAAAGCGTGTTTGTTTGGGGCGTCCACCACCGTGTTCACAGGCACTGAAAACCAAATCAAACAGCTGAGAGTACCATCTTCTGAAGAGCATATCTGAGTGTTGCCGGATCAACTCTGCAAGAGCTGCCCAAATCCAGGAACGGTCAGGGTTTTCCAAAACCACATGGATATGATGTTGAAAGCAGTGATATAGGAGCAGCACCACAAACTTGAGCAGTTGGTTGGATGAGTCCACCTTGGCTTGGTGGAAACTTGACAGGTTTGGCACTCCAAGAGGGTGAGAAGCCGACCTTAGAGGTGGGGGCTCTGGAGCACCACGCTTCTTCAAATGTTCGGGTATCTTCCGGTCTCGAGCTCGTGAGCCGGTCCCGCATGGCATTGCGAAGTGTATCACCTGTGGTGGTTGTTCAATGGCTCTATCAAGCAGCACCTCTTGAGCTGAGGGATCACGTAGGTCCAGCAAGAGCTGCGGCATCTCTGACTGGTGGTCGTTGCCCTCGTGGTCCACCGGCAGGGATTGGAAATTGGCATTGTCAAAATGGGCTGAAAGTCTCGAACATCCAGCGAAAATTTCCCAAAAGATCGGCCTGTCACCTTCATGACAAGCCTGACTTGCACCCGATACTGCTGGCTGTTCAGCAGCACCTGAATTAAAGGTCTCCACATTGTCTGACTCAACGTTGCTGTCGCCCTCTGCCTCCAAATGAACCAAAGGGGATCCAGTGTGTGTTGAAGCAGTGGAGACTATTTGATGTCACATGTGTTGACACTCATGGAAGGGTTTCGGCCTTTCACAACCCTTCTTGTTGCAGAGATGAAAGCCGTACTTGCACCTCTTTCCCGGTTGGGCGACGCGACACTTCCCCTGATTGAAGTTTCTACACAGAGGCTTTCCTGAGGATGTGTGACTGGTACATCCTTCAGGTAGCTGGAAGACTTTGTTCTTCTCCTCGTCCTTCTTGATCTTCTTGACTTCGCGTTGCTTCTTGACGGGTGGATCTGATGATGCATCTGGTTTCCCGGCTGGCTTGGGCAAAGGTTGAAGCAGGAAACGAACCTCGTTGGCATACATCGCCTTCTTGATTTCCACCTCAAGGGGCTTCGTCCCATCACTTTGGACTGCCACTCGACCTCGAGTTGCTTCACTGACCAAACTCCACAGTCGTCTGTCTGCGTCCTGCGCCTGCTGAACTGAGACAGCTCTGTAGGCACCGGGCTGCTCGGTCAACATGTGGGAGAACAAAGTTTCAGTCCAAAGTTCCAGGGTTGCGTAGTCCACGGTCCTTGAAAGGTCATATGCTAATGCTCTCCTCTGCAAGGCTTGTCGAATTTTGATGTCGCCGTTCAAAGAGACTTCGGCTGTTGCCTCCTTGTGGCTGGCTTTGAGGTTGCCAGCGTTGTCCATCTTGATGACAATGTCCCGCTTGGCCCCTTGAGCCTCTTTGCTCCTTGCAGTGAGGTTAGTGCATGGTATCCAGCTGACGCAACCATCTTCGATCTGTTGAAAAACTCGGTCTACCAGCTGGTGTGAAGGCTCCAAGTCTTGAGTGATGACGACTCCTTGCAGACGAGTCTTTTGGGCCTGCAAGCGGTTGGCCCTCTCGGCCATTGGCAGCTTCTTGGGTTCACTGCTCTCGGTCCTTTCGACCCTTGACTTCAAGTCGCTCATCACCATAGTGCTTGCCTCGTAGTAAAGCCTGCGAAGTGCAGGAGCTTCATCCGGGGCCACTGCACGACCCAAAGCTCCTTCAAGAGCGTCCATTAGCGGCTTCTCATCGTTGCTGCCAATCTGGTACGAGCTGCAGAAGGCCAGCTTACCGAAGGTGGCATAGTTGGCTGTCTTCAGCAGTTGGTACACAGCATCGGAGACTCCAAAGCCCTTTGCTCTTTCTTCAAAAAGAGCTTCACTGTCGAGTGCCGTCATTGGTTTAAAAAAACGCAGGAGTTGCAAAATAAATGATGCTGATTATGCTTGGACAAACCTATCACGTTAGCTTGTGTTGCTTGAAAGGTTGTCCTCGATATCGACAAAACTGAAGGCGAAAACTGTTATGAGTGGTGATGAAGCACTAAGTGCAACTGTTTCACTCGGGGTTCCACTGGATGTGGTATTGACAGTTTCAGTGATGTTGAAGCACGTGGTGCAACTGTTTCACTGTGAACCTCCTGTGCCAAAACTGTGATCGGTGGCGGTTGTTGCATGGTGTGCTTCATGCTGCCACTGTTGAAAGAACGCTTTCATGTCATGACATGAGTGCAAACTAAGTTGAATGCAAAATCCTAAAATCTGGGATTAATCTGACTAAGTTGACAGAAGAAGCTTTTGAAAGCAAACTCGGTTGAATGCCGTGTCGAAAACTGAATGACATGTGACTAAGTTGAAACGGATTGTCGGTCAAGCTGCGATTTCTTTTTGCCAGACCACCTGTGTTGTCTCACCTCTGCGATTTGCTTGCAGAGCTGCATTGGGCACAGATTGGTACTGCGGCCAAATCCGTCTTGTCAGGAAGACGTTCATAGTTCTTGCCGATTGGGCGCCCACAAAAGAACTTGGTTTCGCCGTTCTTGACGTGAGCAACCCCTGAAAAGACATGCAGCAAGATGGTGTCCGAGATGGGATGTCAGGTGGCAGCTTCTCAAGTTGGACTGCACAGTCTTCCTCAGCGCAGTCGTCCGAGTCGTCTCCTGCCTCCTCAGCCAAACCCAGCTCTACATCAGTTTGATCCAGTCCAAAGGCCTCCTCCTTCTGCACCAGTCTTGCCAGCCGATGTAGTCTAGGTAGGTCGGGTTGGAGGTCTCCTGTCATCACCAATCTGAGTATGCCATAGACAATGCTCATCAGTCTGAGGCTCTCCTCTCTGGAGTATGTAAGGACTGATTCTTGTCCAGGCGCCACGTGATGTCCAATCAGACGCCTGTCGGCGAAGCTTACCCTCGCAGACATAGCACACCAGGAAAGGATGGTGACTTTGCAGCTGTGTGTTCCCACCAGCTTGTAGTCGTCTTCAGCAACGTCTGCTTCGGCCAGGATTTGCTTCAAGTAGAGAACGCCCTCCACACTTGTAAGGTTGCGATCCAGTAGCCTCCCAGTCATTTCCGACTTGGCTGGGATTGCAAGGCCCTTCCTGCAGTCCTTAAGCCAAAAGTTCCTGGCATCAACCCATCCATCGGCCCAGCATCTTCCGGTGATTCCAATGCCAAGAGCCGTCAAAGGAAGGAATGTTGTCTTACGCTCTTTGTTCGTTGCCGTCTTGTGATGAACCGTTTGAGTTTCCACCAAACAAACACCAGCATGTGTTGACACCTCCACTTCGGTGATGCGAGTTGCATCTGAGAAACGGCAGCTTGCAAATAAACACAAGCATAGGTGAGGGTCTCATACTCTTCAGGATTCCCACAAGCTCGCACCTCCAAAGCAGCTACCATCTCCACTGTGAGGGGGACTGCTTGTTGAAGAGGTCGTTTGCTCGTGAACTGAGCTTCAGAGGCCCCTTTCACTCGTGACGACAACAAACTGTCTATTGGAGCATGTCGAAGTCCGCAGCAGTGAAAAGTGAAAACCATTGCACGTAGAAAACTGTCTGCCACTGTTGGGGCTGCTTCTTTCTCCCTGAGATAACCCATGTAGCGGTACAGTAGCGGCTCAGTGAACTCGAGAGGGTTTCCGAGCCCTTGTTCCACCACCCAGTTGGCATAGCGCTGCAGAGATCCAGAACGTCTTACCAAAGTGGACGTGGCTTTGCCTGCAAAAGCATCTTCGAAAGTCTGAGATATGCATTTGTCATCTTGCAGTCTCCCAGCTACATCCAGCAGAGATTTGCCCAAGTCAGAGCAAAGGGGATCTGCCAAAACCAAACGACGAAACTTCTGCAAAGCCCTCCATCGAAGTTGGTCCTCGCTAGCGATGAGCGATGACATTCAAATCCTCTTGGCCACGAAATGTGGTACCACTTCTCGTTGAACTGGTACGTACACCTGCTGAGTGATTAGTGTATCTTTCAATCCCACTTCTGACATAGGTGCAGGAAGTTCGACATCCTTTGCGCAGCCAAAAATTTGACAAAAAGGCTTCCTCTCCCAAGGAAGATTGAAAGAAGCTTTTCTTTTCATCACTCGATCTTCTACGATTGCAGGAAGTGGTTGAAGCACTGCTGAAAATTCAGGAACATCCGACTTCGCCTTTCCCAAAGCTTTCTGCAGAAATTTGGACACCACGTTGTCCTTAGCTTCACCAGCCTCACTTCCGGGTTCATCATCTGAACGCCACTGCTTGGACTCTTGATCCAGATCCCAATCGTGCAAGTCACCATGATAACTTGCAAGCTCGACAGGGAGGTTGCCATCATCGTCCAATTGGCGCTGCTCC